>Ga0209279_10001108_pt1 | contig 14871 bp, 13 predicted proteins | sample CoawatmetaG00DNA_3_FD_187508 | JGI IMG/M metagenome (GOLD analysis project Ga0209279, IMG submission 187508) | Marine microbial communities from the West Antarctic Peninsula - Coastal water metaG006-DNA (SPAdes) (version 2) | ecosystem: Environmental > Aquatic > Marine > Coastal ... | reverse complement strand
CATTAACATGCAGTTAAATTATGGCTCGATTGTATTACTATCACCCATCGGATATTCCCCTACAGGTGAAGTCTTTAACCTTGCACTAGAAGATGTTGCAGCGCAAACTGCCATCGCTTTAAAAGCCGATAAATTGATCACCTTAACAGAAGATGAGGGTTTATTGGCTAAAACGGGCGAGTTGATCAGAAGTTGTAGTGTTCGCACTGTTAAAACATTATTGGATGAGAAAGATTGCCATGTGCGTCAGTTATTGCTTCGAGCAATCATTCAATGTGGTCAAAATGGTGTTGAACGTTGTCATTGTGTTAGTTATCAGAGTGATACCGCATTATTACAAGAACTTTTTACCCGTGATGGAGCGGGTACTTTGATTGCTAAAGATCATAAAGAACAAATTGCGATCGCAACGATTGATGATGTTGGCGGTATTTTAGAATTGCTAGAACCGCTAGAGACAGAAGGTGTTCTAGTCAAACGTTCACGTGAATTACTTGAAATAGAAATTGATAAATTTACGGTCATAAAAAAAGAAGACGTTATTATTGCTTGTGCCGCTTTATATCCCTATTCAGATGCGGAAATGGGCGAGGTAGCTTGTGTTGCTATTCACTCTGATTACCGAAAAGGTAATCGCGGTGGACGTTTAATGGAGGCTCTGGAAAGCGTAGCAAAAAAACAAAAACTTAAGTCTATATTTGTGTTAACAACCGTAAGTGGGCATTGGTTTCTTGAGCAGGGTTTTATTGAACAAGCCATGAACAAGCTACCTGAAGGTAAACAAAAACTGTATAATTTTCAGCGAAAATCAAAAGTGTTAATTAAAGAAATTTAACTTTTTTTGAGTTTTTAGGTTAAATAATCTATAGGTATAACAATGAAAATAATGATTTAAAACAGTTCTTCTACCTTGTTAACACCCTCTCCACTTTGAAATATATCAGCACTATTATCTGTACTTATGTATTCGGTAGGTACAGTGCTCAATTCAAAGTATTCAAATAAACTACTCTTATTAGTTTTAGTGGTTAGCTTACCTGTCGCTTTATCAATACGCACAGACACGATTTCAGCAGGTGGCTCAAACGTCTCTTTGACTAGATCAGTTAACGCCACTTTCATAAAACTTATCCATGCAGGTTGGGCTGATTTAGCACCAAACTCTTTGCCAGTAATTTGGTTTTTACCTAGATTACTGTTGTATACGGATTGACCTAAGTTACGGCTAGGATCATCAAAGCCTATCCATGATGTTGTCACTAAACGACGCGTAAAGCCAGAAAACCAAGCATCTTTAGCTTCATTAGTCGTACCTGTTTTGCCAACGATATCACGACGCTTTAATGTTCTAGCACGCCAGCCAGTGCCTTGCCAACTATTGTCTACAGACCAATCAGAACCCCAAATAACACTGTTAAGCGCTTGGGTGATCAAAAAAGCATTTTGAGCTGAAATAACTCTAGGTGCTGAAATTAATGGTACACTAATCGTTTGCTCATCTACCCATTCATTTGTTACGTATTCACTACTATATACGTCGATATCTTGCGAATCGTCATTATCTCTAGCCGGAGTGATACAAGGTTCACAAGCTCGTTCAGGATTAGCTTGATAGATCACTTCTCCTTCAGCATTTTCAATACGCTCAATTAAGTAAGGCTCAATTAGAAAGCCGCCATTAGCAAATGTAGCAAAACCAGTAACCAGCTCTAACGGCGTTAATGAAGCTGAGCCCAAGGCTAAAGATTCATTACGTGGTAATTCATTAGGTGAAAATCCAAAAGATGAGAGGTGGTCTATAGTATTATCTATGCCAATGCTTTTTAATAACCTTACGGCAACAACATTCTTTGACTGCGCCAAGGCTAAGCGCATTCTAATCGGTCCAACATAGGTTTCTGGCGAATTTTTTGGTCGCCATACAACACCACTACTTTTATCCCATTGATTAATCGGAGCATCATTAATTAATGAGGCTAGAGTAAAGCCATTCTCTAATGCTGCAGAGTAAATGAAAGGTTTAATATTTGAGCCTACTTGACGTTTAGCTTGGGTGACTCGGTTAAATTGACTTTGTTTGAAGCTGAAACCACCGACGGCAGCTTTAATTGCACCATTATCTGGCGATAAGGAAACAATGGCTGCGCTGGCTATAGGAAATTGGCTTAAGTGGTATTCACCTGCTGAGATTTGATTAACTAATATTACATCACCATAACGGAATATTTCACTTGCTATCTTGGGGACAGGGCCTTGTTTTTGGTCGTTTATATAAGGACGCGCCCAAGCCATACCTGCCCAAGATATCACCGATTCATCATTATTGTGTAAAGTTATATTGACTGATTTTTCATTTACTTGCGTAACAACAGCAGGTACTAACATTTGATAATGAATCACATTATTAAGTGCTGTTGTAATTTCTTCCGCTGACAAAGGTAATGGCTTGATCGTTAATTGAGTGTTGTCGTTATTTTGTGAGGTAGTAAGGTCGGTAGGCTTTTCAACAGAGCGAAGAGACGCAATAGCACCTCGATAGCCATGACGTTGGTCATATCGTAATAAATTTGTTGTGACAGCAGAATGGGCGGCTTGTTGTAATTTATCCGTGACCGTAGTAAAAACATTATACCCACCAGTATAAGTTTGCTTTTTTCCATAGCGGCTGAGTACTTCTTGATGAGCCATCTCAGCAATGTAAGGGGCATTTAATTCTATTTTAGCGCCATGTCTCTTACCAGTCATTGGGGCTGATTTTGCCTGTTGATATTCTTTATCTGTGATATAGCCACTAACAAACATGCGTTGCAACACTGTTGTTCTTCGTAATTTTGCTTTTTCTACTGATCGGATCGGATTGTAGGTTGAAGGTGCTTTTGGTAAGCCTGCCAATACGGCTATTTGCGCCAAAGTTAGTTGATCAATCTCTTTGCCATAGTAGACCTGTGCAGCAGCACCAAAACCAAAAGATCTATGTCCTAATGGGATTTTATTAACGTAGAGCGTCAATATTTCATCTTTAGTTAATAAATTTTCAATATGAAAAGATAAAAATATTTCTCTGATTTTTCTAAGGTAAGTTTGTTCGCGAGTTAAAAAAAAGTTTCTAGCAACTTGCATGGTGATGGTACTTGCACCACCTCTACTATTCCCTGTTATTTGCCCCAAAACAGCGCGTGCCATTCCGATAGGATCAACACCGAAATGAAAATAAAAACGATCATCCTCGGTGGCTAATAAGGCATTGATTAGCTGCTGTGGAATCTCTTTAAAGATTAGCGGCTTTCGTTTTTTCTCACCAAATTGAGAAATTAACGAACCGTCAATGCTGTAGATCTTCATGGGAGTTTGCCATTGAACATCCTTTAACGATTCAATATCGGGCAACTCATCGCGCAAAGTCAAATATAAAAAAAATGTGCCAAAAACAATAATAGATACTAAGGTAAAAGTAAGCTTGAAAAACTTTTTGGCAGGAAACACTACATTCGCTCTATTTGTGAATAAAATGGACTTATAAGGCTAGTATATCTTGTAAAACCATCTGATATGCGTGTTTTTTTGAAAAATATGTCTAAAATAATTACAACAATATAATTTAGTGGGTTGTTATGCTGGATAATCTATGGAGAAAGAAGACGACTATGATGGTCGGGATTGATATAGGATCTCATACCGTCAAAGCCGTTCTGCTCAGTCAGGGTAGTGACGGTTATATTATAGAAGACTTCGCAATTGAACACATGACACGTGGCGCCGTTGTCGATCGTGAAATTCAAGATATTGAAGTGGTTGGTCATGTTCTCGCTAAAATTCGTCAAAAAATATCAATGAAGGCGAAAGAAGCAGTAGCAGCGGTATCAGGTCAAACTGTGATCAGTAAAATCATTTATATGGATGCTGCCCTTAGTGAAGATGAATTAGCTAGCCAGATTGAAATAGAAGCGGATAGTTTAATTCCCTATCCTTTAAATGAAGTAAGCTTAGATTTTGAATTATTAGATGTTAATGAGTCAGATCCAAGTAAAGTGAATGTATTACTGAGTGCAGCACGAACAGAGTCAATTGAAGCAAGAGTTGCTGCCTTAGAGTTAGGTGGTTTTCATGCGAAAGTTATTGATGTTGAATCTTATGCACTAAGCAGATCACATGATTTATGTTTATCACAACTTCCTGAAGATGCGGTAAATAAAACGGTAGCCATTGTCGATATTGGCGCAATCATGACACTTTTTACTGCCACCAAAGCGGGAAAGCAGATTTATAGCCGCGATCAAATCTTTGGTGGTGAGCAATACACTCGTTCAATTGTTTTATATTATAAAAAATCATTTGAAGAGGCTGAAGAAGCAAAAATTACTCACGACTTACCCCCTAATTACGTGTTTGAAGTTTTAGCTCCTTTTCAGACCATTTTAATACAACAAATACGTCGAGCTATTCAAATGTTTTTGACTTCAAGTGGAGCGGATAAGGTTGATTATTTACTTGTTTCTGGTGGAACGGCTTCAATAGAAGGGTTAGACAAATTACTAACCGATGAATTGGGTATTCATACCATTATTGCGAACCCCTTTAATAATATGGAAATAGCAAAAACGATAAATGCAGATGAGTTAGTGAAAATCGCCCCACAATTGATGGTAGCAACAGGGTTAGCTTTAAGGAGTTTTACGCCATGGCATATATAAATCTGCTCCCTTGGCGCGAAGAAGTACTTAAGGCTAAGCAAAAAGAATTTTTTATCGTGTTAGCGATTGCAGGGGTGTGTGCTTTTGCTTTAGTTTTATTAGTTAACTTATATTTTCAAGCACGTGTAGATGGGCAGCGGGAACGTAATACCTTTTTGAAAAATGAAATTCAATTATTAGATAGACAAATAGCAGAAATAAAAACCTTAAATGCTAAAAAAACCGCATTACAAAAACGTATTGATATTGTAGAAAAATTACAACGTAGCCGTAACGTTGGAACACAAGTCCTTGATGAAATAGCTAAGATAATTCCTAATGGAATTTATATCACCCAAATTGATAAAAAAGACAATACCATTCAAATTATTGGAAAAAGTGACTCAAATAATCATTTAGCTAATATGATCAGAGCGATTGAATTATCAGATTTATTCACAGACGCCACTCTGGAATCTATTACTTCTGATGATGTGCCGTCTAAGCTTCTAAGTAGCTTTAAAATGCGAGTGAATATTAAAGGGTTGGTAAATGATTCAAATACGGGATTTTTGAATACAGTTCATGGAGGTGGTAAGTGATCCCAGTCAACGTTAAAATATCGTTTTCAGTGAAAGCATTGACGCTTAATGGGGGGGCTTTTGAAATTTGACACATCACAATTTCAAAATTTAGAACTTGAAAGCATTGGTCAATGGCCAGTTGCAGCGAAGTTGGTACTAACTACCTTATTGTTTTTTGTTATTGCTGGTTTAGGGTATGTTGGTTTAGTTAGTGATAAGATCAAACAACTTGATCAGGTTATTGCTGAAGAAGTTACGTTAAAGCAGTCTTATAAAAGTAAATACCATGTTGCGGCAAATTTAGAATTGTTTAAGGCACAAATGCTAGAAGCAGAAGATATTTTTGCTAACCAATTAAGAAGTTTACCTAACAGCTATGAAACGCCGAGTTTATTAGATGATATTACCTTTATTGGGACTAACAGCGGATTAGATTTTGTTAAGTTAGAATGGCAACCTGAAATAAGCAAAGAGATATACATAGAGTTACCTATTGATATCGAAGTAAATGGCTCTTATCACTCTTTTGGTAACTTTGTCAGTAAAATATCTGGATTGCCTCGTATTGTTACTTTACATGACTTTACAATAGATATTATACCGACAAGTAAATCTATGTTGAATTTAAAGCTTGAAGCTAAAACCTATCGCTATCAAGAGGCTAAAATACAATGAAAAAATTAACTTTTATTGTCTTAGTATTAGTGAGCGGTTGTTATGATGATACGACTGATCTTCGTGCTCACCTTCAACAGATTAGAGCAACAACAACGAGCCAAATGGATCCTATTCCAGAAGTACACCCATTTAACCATTATGATTACTCCGCATTTGATTTAAGAAGCCCATTCTCTTTACCAACAGCAGAAGTCATTCAACAAAAAATTCAAAAAAACCTACAGGTTTCTGGATGTTTAAGCCCAGATACTCACCGTCCCAAGCAACCCTTAGAAAAGTTTGCACTGGCTGAGATAACAATGAAAGGCACCATGGGAGAGGAGGGTATGCTTTGGGCTTTGGTTGAAGTTTCTGATTTGAGCCTGCATAGGGTTGCAATAGGTGGTTATATGGGATTATTTAATGGTCATGTAATAGAAGTTAATGCCAAAAGTGTAAAATTAGTTGAACTTAGACCTGATGGTGCAGGTTGTTGGGTAGAACGTGAAACAGTGATTAAAATCGCGCTATCAGAATAAAAAAGGTAAAGGGAAATACCAATGCTATTTACTAAAATGAAAAATTATAAAGTCTTTACCAAAGTGACCCAAATGAGAAAAACTTGGTTAGTTTACTCAACAATACTGATACTTACTATAACCTCTTTAAATCTCAGCGCAGAGCAAGTAAGTGATAGTAAGTTATTAGGTATTTTTTATAATACAATTCAAAATGACCAGATTAAATTAGTTTTTGAATTCTCGACAGAAATGCTTTCCCTACCTGTAGTAAAAACGTCCATGGATTCTGCTTATGTTGAGGTTAGTTTTGCGGCAAATAGTTATGATGATAAGCTTAAAGATACACTGGTTAATCATGCCGGCATCACCAATATTTTTTTAGATAATAGCTCAGGCAAGGTTGTTGCATTGATTAATTTAGATAAATTATCAGTGTTTGATGTCGCGTTAAATGGAAATCAATTCTCTATTACCTTTAATTATGGTCAATCAGCTGACATTGTTGAAGCATTAAGCCCTGCAGGTGAGCAATTTATTAACCATGTAGAATCACTTGATTTTCGTTTAGGTGAAAATAATTCGGCTGAAATATTAGTCTATTTAAAAGACAGCATGGTTGCTGTTGATGTGAATGATAAATTAGGAAAAGTTAATATTGAATTTCATAATACAAACATAATTGAAGATTTACTTTATAAACTTGATGTAACCGATTTTGGTACGATTGTGTCAAGTATTGAAACCTTTAAAGAAGGTCGTAACGCTCGCTTAGTCATTGATGTTGATACGCACTTTACTTTTTCACATCGTCAAAAAAATAATTTATTTATATTAACAGTTAAAGAAAAAACAAAGAAAGCACCAGGTTACTTAAGCGATAGCGAAGACTTTACAGGTCGTATAATATCACTCAACTTCCAAGATATTCCTGTTCGTACCGTGTTGCAAATTATTGCTGATTATAATGAATTTAACTTAATTGCTAGTGATACAGTCACAGGAAATATTACTTTACGCTTAGATGGCGTACCTTGGGATCAAGCACTCGATATTATTTTGAAAGTGAAAGGTCTTGATAAGCGTATGCAAGGCAATATTTTAATGGTCGCACCAAGCAATGAACTGGCTGCTCGAGAAGCTCAAAATTTACAAGCTCAACAGCAGGTCGAAGAGTTAGCGTCATTGTATTCTGAATATGTACAAATAAATTATGCTAAAGCCAGTGAGATCGCTGATTTAATCAAAAATGAAGATACGAGTATTTTATCCTCTCGTGGTAGTGTCTCAGTAGATGAACGCACCAATACCTTATTAATTCGCGATACAGCGAAAATTATTGAAGATATTAAACGCATGGTTAATATTTTAGATATTGCTGTACGTCAAGTTATCATTGAAGCGCGTATGGTAACGGTTAAAGATAATATAAATGAAGAATTAGGCATTCGTTGGGGAGTAACAGATACTGATGGTCAATATGCAACTTCGGGCTCTTTAGAAGGTGTGAACTCGGCTAATAGTGCCTCTGTTCCTGGATTATCTGATCGATTAAATGTTAATTTGCCTGTAGTAAATCCAGCAGGGGTTTTGGCATTCCAAGTAGCTCGATTAACGGATGGAACCATTTTAGATCTTGAATTAAGTGCCATGGAAAAAGAAAATAAAGGTGAAATAATTGCTAGCCCTCGTATTACCACGGCAAATCAGAAAGAAGCTTACATTGAACAAGGTGTTGAAATTCCCTATCAAGAAGCGGCTTCAAGTGGGGCAACCGCAACACAATTTAAAAAAGCGGTGCTCAGTTTGACGGTAACGCCACATATAACGCCAGACAATAAAATCATCTTGGATTTAGTGGTAACTCAAGATACCGTTTCAGATGTTCAAAGTGGACAAGCTCCTGCCATTGACACCCAACGTATAGGTACTCAAGTACTGGTGAATAATGGTGAAACTATTGTGCTGGGCGGTATTTATCAACAAGCTATTATAAGTACAATATCGAAGGTACCCGTATTAGGTGATATTCCTTATGTTGGTTGGTTATTTAGAAATAGTAATCAGTTCAATGAAAAAAAAGAATTACTCATTTTTGTAACGCCACGCATAGTAACCGAGCATTTTTAGCACTTATTTGTAATTTAATTGTCATTAAGTCAGGTTTTTATCTTACTTAACGACAATGTTGCTTGCAATCTTACCCCAACAATTGCGATAATTACGCCCTTGAAATTTCCGAGGGAGATCTCTATAACGTCAGAAGGTATTTAGGCAGATACTGTGATTTCCCTTTTGATATGATCTGAAACAAACGAGTATTAAGTAAATCTAATGGCAGAAAAACGTAATATCTTCCTGATTGGGCCTATGGGCGCAGGAAAAAGTACTATTGGTAGAGAACTTGCTGACAGACTACATCTTGAGTTTTTTGATTCGGATCAAGAGATTGAACGACGTACAGGTGCAGACATTGCTTGGGTTTTCGATCTTGAAGGCGAAGAAGGTTTTCGCAAAAGAGAAGAAGGTGTTATCGAAGACTTGAGTGAAAAACAAGGTATTGTTTTAGCGACAGGTGGTGGTTCTGTAATAAGTGACCAAGTTCGTAACCGCTTATCTGCACGTGGTATTGTGGTATATCTTGAAACCACAATAGATAAACAAGTGGCTCGTACTCAAAGAGATCGTCGTCGCCCGTTGTTACAAACATCCGAAAAACCTCGTACTGTCTTAGAAAATTTAGCTGTTGAACGTAATCCTTTTTATGAAGAGATTGCCGATGTGATCATTAAAACTGATGATCAAAGTGCTAAAGTTGTAGCGCACAAAATCATTGAGCGTTTAGACTTTTAATTATATTTATAGTTCTTACAGTAGTAGATACAAAAAATGCCAACACTTCAGCTTGATTTAGGCACCCGTAGTTATCCCATTTATATAGATTCAGGTCTGTTTAATAACTCAGATCTGTTCTCTTCACATATTCGAAATAAGCGTGTGTGTATTGTCACTAATACTATAGTAGCGCCTATTTACCTTGCTCAGATTAAAGAAAAACTAGCCAACTTTGACATTGATGAAGTTATTTTACCTGATGGTGAGGCTGAGAAAAGTTTAGCTAATTTTGAGCGTATCATGTCACATTTATTAACAAATGAGCATGGTCGTGATACAACGTTAATCGCTTTGGGTGGTGGGGTTATTGGTGACATCACCGGTTTTGCTGCTGCGAGTTATCAACGTGGTATAGACTTTGTTCAAGTCCCGACAACGCTCTTATCACAAGTAGACTCTTCCGTAGGAGGTAAAACAGCAGTAAACCATCCGCTGGGTAAAAATATGATTGGCGCTTTTTATCAACCTAAAGCAGTCATTATTGATATTGATAGCTTGGCGACTTTACCCGAACGGGAATTTAATGCGGGTATGGCTGAAGTCATTAAGTATGGCATTTTAGGCGATTATGATTTTTTTGTTTGGCTAGAGCAGAATGTTTCTTCAATTAAAGCGGGCGATAAAGATACGCTCTCTGAGATGATTGAGAAATGCTGTCAATGTAAAGCTGATATTGTGGCGAGTGATGAAACCGAAGCGGGTGTGCGAGCATTGCTTAATTTAGGTCATACTTTTGGTCATGCAATTGAAGCAGAACAAGGATATGGTAACTGGCTTCATGGTGAAGCTGTTGCTACGGGCATGGTGCTGGCTGCTAAATTAGCTATAGTAATGAATTTACTTGAAGTATCAGCACTTTGTCGAATAGAGTCACTTATTAACGTATTTGATTTACCTTTGATAGCCCCGACAACGATGGGGTTTGATGACTTTGTTCGCCATATGCGCCGAGATAAAAAGAACATCGGTGGGAAATTACGTTTTATAGTCCCTACCGCTATCGGAAAATCAGAGATTCGCGATGATGTAACAGTGCAAATGCTTCAGAAGATTCTATAACTGTTTTGTGCTTTCTAACAGTTAATAGCAAGCATGTATTATCGAATGGGTTAGTACGTAAGCACTATCGAACACGCGAATAAATCAGAGTAAAACCAATGAGCAAGCTGATACTGTGTTGTAGATGATATGTTAGATGTAGCCACTACAGTAATTAGTTCCATCGTTCACATCGATTAGATAGTCCTACGCTTTTATGTTTTTCAAAAGTATGAAAATGGATAGTTCATCTATTTATCGCCAGACAATCATGTTAGCTTTAGCTAAGAATAATTTATAGGTTTTGTTGTGACTCAAGTTAAATCACTAGTTAGTATGCGATCTCCTTTGAAATGGGCTGGTGGGAAAAAAAAAGTCATAAACGATATAGCAAACCTCCTGCCTACGAAGGGAAAAAGAAGGTTAGTGGAACCTTTTGTTGGTGGTGGTTCTGTTTTCCTTAATTTAGACTTTGACGAATATCTTTTGATGGATATGAACAAAGATTTAATTAACTTATTCAACATAATTAAAAATAAACCTACAGAATTTATTGCAGACGCTCAGAAGTTTTTCAATGGGTATAGTAATCAGCCTGAACAGTATTACGACTTTAGAAAGCAATTCAATCAATCTACTGATTCATACGAACGCTCTTTGTTGTTTTTATATCTAAATAGACACGGTTACAATGGTTTATGTCGATATAATAAAACGGGTGGTTATAACGTCCCTTTTGGACGGTATAAGCACCCGTATTTTCCTCAAAAGGAATTAGCGTATTTTTCTGAAAAAGCTCAGAAAGCAACGTTTATCCAAGGGGATTTTGAAACTGCGTTCTCCCAACTTCGAGTTGATGATGTCGTTTATTGTGATCCTCCTTATTCACCGATAAATAGAACGTCAAATTTTACTGCTTATGCAGGTAATTCATTTACTGACGAAGACCAATTGAGACTTGTTAATTGTGCAGAAATAGCAAGAAGCAAAGATATACCAACATTAATATCAAACCATTATGTAGACTTTACTCGTGAGTTATATAAAGAAGCAAATAAGCGGAAGTTATTTCAGGTGCAACGATCAATAAGCCCAAAAGGGCAAGGGCGTATAAAAGTTCAAGAAATATTGGCTTTATATAAATAAGACCGATACTAATTCATCAACAGCGCTAAGTACTCGGCATTACTAGATTAACTACTGCAATGAGTACAGCAATAAACATGATCACCCCAATTAGGCCTACAACAATGAAGTGGCTTAACTTACCTTGGCTAAAATCTCTTTCTCTGTTTTTATTACTTTGCACACCAAAAAATGCTGCGGCAACACTTTTAAAAGTGTTAGTCAGTGATGAATTTTTATAAAGCATTTTTAATTTTACCAATAAGGGATTAATTAGTGAAACTATAATGCAATAACTCAACTAAATCTAGAAAATGTAAATGAGTAAATTTGTTATTACTAGAAAGCCGGAACAACAAACGTTTATTTGATATATAAACAGCGCTGCAGGGATGATTGCTGTGATTCATTGGAAGGTTAGATTCAACAGCTATATATGATTTAAATAAATCGACCTGATTATTAAAAGTATTACTATTAGCGTTAACTGTGAGTCGTAAAGTTACCGATAATGTTACGGGAAAAAATAGTAAGTTTTGTCATGATCCGTTTCTAATGAATAGATATTCATTAGAAATAAAAAAGTGTTAATCGGTTGAGTGTAACCAATTAACACTTTAATGCTATATTTCTATTTTAGCTTAGAATGATTTACCAATGCTAAAGACTAGGTTTTCATCACTTGTCCCAATTCCAGACAACTCTTTTGAGTTAGATACAACCGCAACACCAACATCAAAACCAGACACTTCAGTGCCGTATCCAACTTCTATGTAATCACCATCAAAGTCATCGCCCCAAGTACCGTAAGTTGCATAAAAACCTTCATGCTCAATAGTTGCAGATAAGAAGTCATAATCTTGGTCTGCGCCACCTTCAACTTCCCACTGACCTACATTGTAAGAAACAGAGAACATACCGTAACTTAAACCTAAGTTTACTTCGTTATAAGACGTATCAAAATCACCTGTGTATTGGTAAGTAGTAAAACCGACACTATAACCAAAACCATTATCTAGTTCGTTACCATAACCGCCATAAACATCGATTTCTAGGCCATCTTGAACGTCAGCTGTCCAAGCACCAATATAGAAGCCACCTGTTTCATAATCAACACCAGCGCTAGCAGAGGCAGTATCTGTTTGTACTACACCACGGAAGATATATTGTGATACAACACCAACATTAGCGCTTAAACCTTCAATATCAGTAGCTGATGCTTGAGTTGATATGAATGCAGATGTAGCTAGTACTGAAGTTAGTGCGATGCTTAATAGTGATTTTTTCATGTTAATCTCTCTTAATTATTATAAAGTTGTGAATCTATCAAGTGTTTTGCAAAGATGGTGCCCAAATGATAAGTTTTTATTAAATAGTAATAATTATCATTATTAAACAAAGAGTTAAGCATTTATTGTTAGTGTTTTACTAAAATACAACTCGATAAATTTAGACGAATTGCGCTTAAATGGTGCGATTTTTTTTGTCTTGAGCAAATTGTGTGCATTATTTATATACTGTCGTGAACTCGCATTTAGCATTAGCTTGGGTATAATGGCGATAACTTTTTTTAGGGCTTTTTTATTATGTCTTCTTTTTTAATTGCACCTTCTATTTTATCTGCTGATTTTGCTCGTTTAGGTGATGATGTCGCCAAGGTTTTAGCTGCGGGTGCAGATGTTATACACTTTGATGTTATGGATAATCACTTTGTTCCTAACTTAACTTTTGGCCCCATGATTTGCCAGTCGTTGCGTGAATACGGTATAACGGCGCCAATTGATGTCCATTTAATGGTGAAGCCTGTGGATAGTTTAATTCCTCAATTTGCTAAAGCCGGTGCTGATATCATTACTTTTCATCCAGAAGGCAGTGATCATGTTGACCGCACATTACAGTTAATCAAAGATCATGGCTGTAAAGCGGGTTTAGTATTGAACCCAGCAACACCTTTACAGTGTTTAGACTTTATCATGGACAAACTTGATGTCATCTTGTTAATGTCAGTAAATCCTGGTTTTGGTGGACAATTGTTTATTCCAACTACCTTAGATAAATTACGATTAGTGAAAGAAAAAATCAACCAAAGTGGTCGAGATATTCGTTTACAAGTGGATGGTGGTGTTAAGGCGAATAATATTGCTGAAATTGCTGCTGCAGGTGCAGATATGTTCGTTGCAGGTAGTGCCATATTTTCTCAAACAGATTATAAAGTTGCCATTGATGAAATGCGTGCCGAGTTAGCAACACTATCAAATTAGTTACAGATTAATATTTTTTAAAGTAAGAAATACCGTTTAAAGGAAATGTATGAGTAAACCTATTGTATTAAGTGGCTGTCAGCCATCAGGTGAATTAACTATTGGCAATTATTTAGGCGCATTAAAGCAATGGGTCAATATGCAACCTAGCCATGAATGTTATTACATGTTGGTGGATCAGCATGCTATTACCGTTCGTCCTAAAGCGGAAGATTTACGTAAAGCAACGCTCGATGGATTAGCCCTTTACCTTGCTTGTGGCGTAGATCCTGCGCAAAGTACTATTTTTATTCAGTCTCATGTGTCAGAACATGCGCAGCTGAGCTGGGTATTAAATTGTTATACGCAAATGGGTGAATTAAACCGTATGACACAATATAAAGATAAGTCGCAAAAATCTGAAGCAAATATGAACTCAGGTTTGTTTACTTATCCGGTGTTAATGGCTGCGGATATTTTATTGTATCGTGCCGATAAAGTACCCGTTGGTGATGATCAAAAACAGCATTTAGAATTAGCGCGTGATATTGCCACCCGCTTTAATAATCTTTATGGTGATATTTTTACCGTGCCGGATCCGTTTATTCCTCAGCATGGCGCACGCGTAATGAGCTTACTTGAACCAACGAAGAAAATGTCGAAATCTGATACTAACCCAGGTAATTTTATTGGTTTATTAGAAGATCCGAAAAAAATAGCCAAAAAAATTAAACGTGCAGTGACAGACTCTGATGAGCAAGCGCGTATTTATTATAATTTGGAAGAGAAACCAGGTGTATCAAACTTACTCTCTTTGCTTTCATGTGCCACTGGCAAGTCAATTGAAAGCTTAGTACCAGAATATGAAGATAAAATGTATGGTCATTTAAAAGGTGATGTCGCTGATGCAGTAGTGACTATGTTGGAGCCTATTCAAACCAAATATCACCAATATCGTGAAGATCACGCTTTTCTTGAGCAAGTGATGAAAAGTGGTGCTGAAAAAGCGTCACTTCGAGCAAGCAAAATATTAACGTCAGTTTATGACGCCGTAGGCTTTATTCCGCGTCCATAAACGAACCCTTCGACAAGCTCAGGGCAAACGGAGATACTCAGAGTAAACGGAGATACTCAGAGTAAACGG
>Ga0209279_10001102_pt1 | contig 14947 bp, 14 predicted proteins | sample CoawatmetaG00DNA_3_FD_187508 | JGI IMG/M metagenome (GOLD analysis project Ga0209279, IMG submission 187508) | Marine microbial communities from the West Antarctic Peninsula - Coastal water metaG006-DNA (SPAdes) (version 2) | ecosystem: Environmental > Aquatic > Marine > Coastal ... | reverse complement strand
ATTAGAACAAGATAGAATTAAACCAGAGATGTTATTTTATTCAGGTATGATTAACATCACTTGGGAACACGCAAAAGAAAAATACCTTAAGGATATAGGAAGATGATATACCCAAACATTAAACAAACTGCAGACGAAGTAGTTGCTGACTTTAAAGACTTTGAAAATGGCACACAAAGATTTTATAGTTCATTTAAAATCGGTAATGTAATTGGTAAAACACAAAGTGGTAAAACACTATTACAACAACAGATTGCAAGTTTATTAGACCCACATTTTATATTTGGTTGTACAACATATTCAAACGTTGAAATAGTTGACCAATATGAAAATGATATGAGGGGGTATCCAAATGTAGTACCATTCAGAATATCAACAATTATGAGTGAAGCTAATCCACACCCATACGAAAGACTACAAAAGGATATACGAAAATCAATGGAATTCGGTAATGTATTGTTTTTAATGTTTGATGAAAGTGAATTTAGAATTGGAGAAAATAGTATCTTAGATAAGTTTATTAGACGAGTATCTAATGACTTTCCAAATCTTCGTATCTACACTTTATTTATTGGAGCTACACCAATGTCATTAAGGGCATTAGAAGCAGATTTACAAGTTCCATTAAAAAGTTTTTTATTGGAGCCAGGTAATGGTTATGTTGGATTAGAAGAATATTTAGAAAGTGGAAATGTATTTGATACATCACACATTAAACCTAAACAAGAAAAGTTGCTACCACATAAAGATGTATTAGAAAAACTTGATGAAAAAATAGAAGAGTTTGGAACAGGTTTATTTATGTTAAGGGCAAGGGGAAGAACAGCAAAACAAGCAGACAATTGGAAAAATTCTATTTCCAATCGTTATAGTTCTTATATTGCCGATGGTAGTTTAGAAGTTATAACTGCACATACAGATAATTTAACCTCAATCAAACAATCTATTATGCAAGCAGAAAGAGAATGTAGATATCAGCGAGTTATATTAATTGTGGTTGGTGGATTATCAGCAGGATATAGATTGTTCAGTACACCAGATATGAAGAAACATATTCACTTTGTGTATGAACCATCAACAAAGAATATGACATCGGCTCAAGGTTTGTCAGGACGAGCAACAGGATATTACACACCAGAAGGTTCAGGCCCTACTATTTGTATGAGAGAAGAAGCTATTAACGAATACTCTACATTATTTGATATGGATAATATAATACAACCATCACCAAACGCATCAACTCACACAAGTGGTGCAGTAACACGTATTAAAAAGTTTACACCTTGTAAAGTGTTAGAAGATTTTGTGATAGATGTAAATTTATCAGCAAACCAAATTATGAATAGCTTGGGTTATGATAAATCCAACACAAGATATTCAACAAGTGATTTCTGGAACTTCGATGGACAATGGAAAAACTCAGAAGAGAACGAACCTAACTATAATATAATTAGTTACACTTATGGTGAAGTAAAAGAGTTTACCATCTTAATTGATAAAATCAATAGTGTAGCTAGAGTAGTTCAGAAAGATGGTATAGAGCAAAAAGTAGTGGAAAATTACCACAATTCAGTTCATAAAAATACCTCTATGTTCAGTAAAAACCCATATTCAAAATTCAATAAGGAGAGTAAATGAAACAATTAACAGAACAACAAATAACACAAAATTGGACGGACTTACGAACAATTATAAACAATACATTTGAGGGGGATAGATTAGAAAAACTCAATAAGATGTATGATTATTTTGAAGATAGAATGGTAGTGGCGCCAGCAAGTGGTAGAGCACATTTTCATAACGCTATGGTGGGTGGATATGTAGAACACGTATTACACGTTACAAAAATGGCGCAACAAGTAAGAGATACTTGGGAATCAAATGGAGCAACAATTAATTTTACTAATGAAGAATTAGTATTTGCAGCTCTACATCACGACTTAGGTAAAGTTGGAAACTTAAAACACGATTATTATGTTCCACAAGAATCAGATTGGCATCGTAAGAATCGTGGAGAGATATTTACACATAATTCAGAATTACAATATATGACCGTAACCGATAGAGCGTGTTGGATATTACAACACTTTGAAATCCCTATGTCAGAATGGGAGTTTATTGGATTAAGATTAACAGACGGATTATATGAAGAAGGTAATTCAAAATACTATATGGGATATAATCCAGACTTTGGATTGAGAAGTAATATTGCTTACATCTTACACCAAGCAGATATGATGGCAACTCACATTGAAGGTAATCAATGGGATAGAGGAGATGCCGTAGAGAGTCAAAAAGTTCAAAAGTCAGTAACGAACATTAAAGCAGCAGTTAATAAAGAGGTAAAGGAAAAGTTTACCAAGTCAACAGATGCGAAAGATATATTCAATGAACTATTCGGGGAGGCAACAAAATGATGATTTATTTTTTAATCTTTTTTATTATCTTGACTTTAGTTGAAAGTTATGTTATATTTAACTTAACGAGAAAAACTGAACGATTGGAAACTTGGATAGAAGATTATGCACAACGAGTGATTGATACACAGACAACATTAAAACAGATAGACGACAAAGGAAACTTTGAAGCAGATGATGAAGTTGGAATTGTATTTCAATCAATCAAAGCTACCGTAGATGAATTAAACGAAATAACAGAAAAGGAATTATAGTATGCCAAGAAAAGCAAAAAAAGGTTCACCGAGATATTACTTCACACAAGATACTGAAAATGCAATTATTCGTCACAATAAGGAAGACAGACCTTATATGAGAGAACGAATTTATAATGAACATATCCGAAATGCCTTTGAAAAGCTGGCAGAGAATATCATTCATACATTTAAGTTTTATTACTTTGATGTCCCATCAGATGATGTTAAACACGAAGTAGTTAGTTTTCTATATATGAATATGCATAAATTTACTGAAGGTAAAGGAAAGGCATTCTCATACTTTAGTATTGTTGCTAAGAACTATTTGATTCTACACAACAATAATAATTACAAGAAGATGAAACAAACTGATAGTGAGGAAGTTACTGATTACAAACGTAATCCAGTTACCGAAGCAACAAGAGCTGACTTAGTTACGGCAAAGAAAGAATATCTTGATTTGTTTATTGAGTATTGGTCAAACAACTTGACTACGGTTTTCAAACGAAAGCAAGATATGGATGTTGCTAATTCGGTATTGTATCTTATGGAACATAGAGAGAATATTGATAACTTCAATAAAAAAGCTCTATACATTATGATTAGAGAAATGACCAATTCAAATACACAACACATAACTCGTGTCGTGAATGTGATGAAAAAACATCACGTTAATCTACAACACAATTATCTAACTACGGGTTCAATTGAAACCAAGTTTACAGGCAGTTGGGATAACTTGTAAATAGAAAAATGGAGAATCCTATGTGGGTAGCCAATAAAACAAAAAAGTGTATATATTGCAATAAAGAAAGACCACTCAACCAATATTGGAAACATCCTACAAGGTACGATGGGTTAGATGGTAGATGTAAACCTTGTATTAAAGAAAGAACTAATATACTCAAAGAGATAAAAAAGAATGCTCCACCAGCTCCCAATGAATGTGAGATTTGTGGTAGTGCACCTGGTAGTATAGAAAATTATAAAAAGTTTGCATTGTGTTGTGACCATAACCCAATAACGAATGAATTTAGAGGTTGGTTATGTCAGAATTGTAATAAGGGATTAGGTATTTTGGGTGATGACTTTAAATCAATATCTAAGGCATTTAATTATCTTAAACGACACGAACTCAAAAATCAGAAGTAAATAACAATTTCACCTAAAACAAAAAAGGGCAATATTTCTATTGCCCTTTTTTAATTCCACCTTTATTTCTTTTACTTATTGAGTAATCCTAATATCACCAATAGTGATATAAATCCAGCGAATCCACTTGTTGCAAATAAATTCACTAAACCGATAAGATTACCAATAATGTCCATACCGAAGAACCCGCCAACAAAAATCAGTTGAACGAGAACCCCAAGACCGATAATAGATAATAACACATCTTTAAGACCTGCTACTACATCTACTACCATTGCCATAGTATTTTTCATTTTAGTTTCCCCTTTTTATTCATCTAAAAGACTACAAATTCCGTAGTCGTATAATAACTATCATCAAATCTAACAAAAATCAACGAGTATATAAATATATATCCCTATTTTTTCAAATTTACCTATTTATTATTAGATTAAAAACAATCAAAACTAAGCAAAATTATGTCAACAGATTACGAAATATTCAAAGGAAAAACACTCGGAGATGTGTTCAAAGACATCTATGATAATTCTCATACCAATAAAAAACAATTAGAAGTTCTAATGAAAGAAGTGGTAGGGTTTATTAAAGATGGAGATAGCGCTATTCAGATTATACCTATGCTAAAAGAGTATTTAGAAATTAATGTAAAGAACGATGAGCAACTCGTCAAACTAGCAACAATCGTTCAAAGAATTACAGCAGCTGAAGGAAGAGCAACAGCTGATGGAGACGAGTTCGGTTTATCCGAATCAGAAAAAGAACAATTGATGGATGCAATAGAAGAAAATGTTCAAGAGTTACAAAACAAGCAAGACGAAATTATTCAAGATATTAAACTGGAAAACTAATGGCTCACATTATTAAGAAGGGTTCTGGTGGAGAATCAAATCCTTTAGATAATCAATTACTTACGAGTGATGGATTAAAAAACAAACTCGCGCAAATAGGTGTGGAACACTTATTCTATGAATTAGAAGCAGTAGAAGTTGTGGATACATTTAGGTTAATAGATAAGGTAACTGATGAGACATCAACATCACAACCAGGTGCTATACTTGGTAGATATATATATTCAGAACAAGGTAATAGGGCTTCCGAATTGCAAGAGTTTTTACCAATAGATTCTAATATATTACAATATCCAGTAATTGGTGAAGTCATAATTGGATTTGAATTTAACAACAATAGATATTACTTTGGTAAGTTGAACGATGTTCTATCAAATGTAAACTTTGATAAATTTAATATAAGTGGTGTTAGCAAAACTGATTCATTAGATGATGATGATACCCCAACATTAAACGCTAAAGCAGATTTAAAAGATTTCAGACAAGGTGAATATTTTCAAGATGTATTACCCGAAAAACTTTATCCTGATGAAGGGGATACTATTATTCAAGGAAGGTTTGGAAATTCAATTCATTTGGGTAGTAATCAAGCTGCTGGAACTGGTTCATCACCTAATGTAAAAATTGCTGCAGGTGTTAAAAGTGGTCGAGAAGATATCGAAGTCGATAAAGCATCTATCTATCTGACGACTAACGAAAAGATAGTTTATTCAGAACCCACTTTTACAGAGGGGCCAAAGGCAAGTAGTATTGAATCAGAGGGCATTGATGGATTTAGAGGATTTAATATAGATTATGATAAACCACAAATTGTTTTTGATTCTGATAGAATTGTTTTGAATGCCAAAACAAATGACATTGGTATTTTTGCAAAAGGTAAAATATTTATTAAAGGGGAAAATGTTACTATTAAAAATAATACTTCAGTCAGTATAGTAACTAATGAAATGGTAACGGATTATTCCAATGGAGTAAAAAAAGATTTAAGTAAAAAATTAAATGATGTAGATGGTGATACACAATTATTGCCAGCAAACATTATACCATACGCAGAAGCATTACAACCAACCATAGAAGCTATTAACAACGGAGTAATTTCAGCGGCAAGTAAAATATTACCACCCGTAATAGCACCAGGTACACCAAATCCATTAAACCTATTCGGTCACCTAAATGATTTTAATTTTTTTAACAAAGAGCTAAAACGAGTAAAAAAGTTTTTAAGTATGGAGTGGGTAGATTTAAAAGAATGGAAAACAGTATCTTTAAACGAGGTTAAAGAAGCACTCGGGTTAAATGATTTAGAAACTCTTGAAACACCAGAGTGGGATGAATTTTTTGATGACATTGATAAAGCAAAAAATAAAGTTAAAAACATTCAAGTCCAAGCAGCTGCTTCACTTGTAGCAATCGAAGCAATAAGTGCAGCATTTGATGCTATACAACGTGGTGGTGGTTCTACCGATTCTATATTAGAAGCACTTAATGCTTATGAGGCAGACCCAAATAATCCACCATTAGATTCGATAGACATTAGAGATATTATATCGGATGGTGCTGATACTGAAGATGTAAAAAGATATCTTGACTTTGGTGGTTCACCACAAGTTAGAGAAATATTAGTGAGTTCTAAGAAAAGAGAACAGGATAGTAAGAAATTAGACCAGATGACAATAATAGCAGAATTAATTGCGATGGGAAAAAATTTATAACCAAGACTAAATAGGAGTAGTAATGAAGAAAAAAGACTTAATAAAAATAATCGAATTAGTTGTCCGTAAAGAAGTTAAAAAACAGATGACAGAGATATTTATTAACGAAGATAAAGAGATTAGTTTATCAGAAACAATTTCTAAACCAAAACCAAAAGCTAAAAAACAAATAGTTAAAAAACAATACAGCAAAAATACAGCGTTGAACGAAGTATTGAACAACACAAATCCTTTGGGAAAAAGTCAAACTGACGAGTATCCATCATTGGGCGGTGGTGTTTTAGGTTCTGAGAATATGGCAGAAGTATTGGGTTATGGTAATTTAGGTGGAGTTCAAAATAAAGAACGAGCACGAGAAATGGCAGCAGTAGATACAATCAAAAAAGCAGGAGCAAATGTAGACTCAGTTCCTGAAGGTGTTCAAAATGCATTAACTCGTGATTATTCTGGATTAATGAAAGCAATTAACAAAAAGAAAAAGGGTGAAAACTTTAGACCATAATGGCAAGTGTAAGAGAAATAAATAATAATGATGACATATTTATTGGAGTTAGATTTCCATTAGATTATAGTCCACAGGGATTTTTTTATAAAACAAAAACTATCTTGGAACAGGCAAAGGCTAATTTAAGAAATCTATTATTAACTTCAAAAGGTGAAAGAGTTATGCAACCTGAGTTTGGTTCAAGATTAACTGATGTATTATTCGAACAAGGACCAGATGTTCAGAATCAAATAGATGAAGTTATTAGAGACGCAACTTCATTTTGGTTACCATATATAAACATAAACGATATAGTTGTGGTTCAAGACGATAGTAATATCGTAGATGTATCAATAGACTTTTCAGTATCAGTAGAACCTGATTCTTTTGAAACACTAACATTTAATTTTAATATTGGAGAATAAGAAATGCCGAGGCAAGTAGACTACGGAACAAATAAAAAATTAGTAAAGAAAGAGGTAAATTATCTCGGTAGAGACTTCCGTGATATAAGACAAAATCTTATAGAATTTGCAAAGAGTTACTTCCCAACAACATACAATGATTTCAATGAAGCATCACCAGGAATGATGTTTGTTGAAATGGCAGCATATGTGGGTGATGTATTGAATTACTATGTTGACAATCAATTCAGAGAAACACTATTACAATTTGCAGAAGAAAGAAAGAATGTACTAGCAATTGCTCAATCATATGGATACAAACCAACATTAGCAGCACCATCAACGGTAGAACTTACGGTTGAAGTTGATGTTCCTGCAAAAAATTTAGGTAGTGGTAATTTTAGAGCAGACTTAGATTACGCTGGTATCGTAAGTGCAAACTCAACGGTAGTATCACAGAATGGAACAGAATTTAGTTTATTGGATGATGTTAACTTTAAAGCATCAAGTTCATTAGACCCAATGAAAGTTCAAATTTTACAGCCCGTATCAGGAGATGTTCCACTAAATTATAGATTGACTAAAAGAGTTTTAGCAAAATCGGGAGTAAGAGAAACTGAAACATTTACATTTACCGGCGCTAAAAAGTTTGACAAAATAGTTTTATCAAACGAAAAGGCAACTGAGATTGTATCGGTAACTGATAGTGAAAATAATACTTGGTATCAAGTTCCGTTCTTAGCACAAGATACTGTATTTGAATCAGAAGAAAATACATCACTTAATGACCCAGCTTTATCCGAACATCAAAATGATTCACCATACTTATTAAAATTAATCAAAACAGCTAGAAGATTTACAACTTATGTTCGTGATGATAATAAAATGGAATTGAGATTCGGTAGTGGTATTAGTGCAGACGCTGATGAAGATTTGATTCCAAATCCAGATAATGTGGGTTCATCATTAGGAACAGGTATTTCAAGATTAGATGAGTCATTTGACCCAACCAATTTTTTAAAAACTCAAACATTTGGATTAGCACCATCAAACACTACAATAACTGTAAAATATAATTATGGTGGTAGTGTTGAAGATAATGTTCCATCAAATGCTATCAATAGATTTAATAGAAAGACTTACACAAATAGTACAGCAGGTTTAGATGCCACTTTACAAGATACATCAAATTTAAGTTTGATAATTTATAATGAATCACCGAGTTCAGGTGGAGCAAGTGAAGAAACACTAACTGAGATAAAATTAAATGCAGCTGCATACTTTAATGCACAGAACAGAGCAGTAACAAGAGCAGACTATATTACAAGAGTTTATTCATTACCACAGAAATATGGTAATATTGCAAAAGCATTTATTGTTCAAGATGAACAATTAGAACAAAATGGACAATTAGAAGTTATTGATGGAGTAGCAAAGAGAGTTGGAAACATTACAACTATTCCTAATCCTATGGCATTAAATATGTATTTATTAGGATATACGGGGAATAAAAAATTAACTCAAGTAAACAATGCGGTAAAACAAAATTTAAAATTATATCTTTCACAATATAGATTATTAACAGATGCAATTAATCTTAAAGACGCTTATGTTATTAATATTGGAGTTAAGTTTAATATATTAACTCGTAGAGGATTTAATAAAAATGATGTAATGTTCAGAGCAATACAACAAGTAAAGAGATTCTTTGCAACAGAAAAGTGGCAAATCAATCAACCAATAATTTTGAGTGACTTAGCATATCAGATTTCATTAGTGGACGGAGTAGTTTCAATCGTTCCACCAGAAACAAACAACCCACAAAAGAATTTAATTGTTATTACGAATAAACACAAAACAACAGACAATTATAGTGGTAATGTTTATGATATAGATTCCGCATCAAAAGACGGAGTTATATATCCATCATTAGACCCAAGTATATTTGAACTGAAATTCCCTGATAGTGATATTGAGGGAAGAGTATTGGGAGATAAATAATGCATTATTTTGAATTTGGAAAACGAGATACAACACTTTATTCAGGTGGAACAACAGCTTCCAGAAATACTGGATTAGACGAAATATTAGAAGTTAATAAAGTCGTTCAGCAAAATGGTAGTATAGCAAATGTATCAAGAGTATTGATGGATTTTGATTTAACATATATTTCAGAATCAATCCAAAGTGGTTTAATGCCAACAGGAACAAAATTCTTTTTAAACTTATTCGACGCAACTTCAGAAGAAGTTGAGGCAGAACAATCACTACATATCTATATGGTAAGTGGTAGTTGGACTGCAGGAACAGGAAAACTTGACCACAATCCAGTAACGGATGATGGAGCAAGTTATCAATATCGTAATCACGCAGCAACAACGCCTTGGATAACGGGTTCAGTATTGACTGAGGGTGGTACTTGGTTCACAGCAAGTATTGATGCTAATCAACAATATGGTATTAGTTCTTCATTCGACATTACATTTGACAAGAAAGATGTTAGAGCAGACGTTACCGATATGGTAAACAATTGGGTTTACTCAAGTTCAGTATATCCGAACAACGGGTTTATTCTGAAACGAGAGGATAGTGGTTCATATGGAAACAATCACGCAACAGCAAGTTTTACTTTCAATACAGGACAAGAAGGTGATTCAACTCGCTTAGGAAATCTAAAATTCTTTTCAAGAGAAACACATACAATATATCCACCTAAGTTGGAAGCAGTATGGGATGACTCAAGTTGGGCAACAGGAAGTTTATCAGCACTAAGTTCAACAGACTTAGAAAGATTAAAAATATATTTTAAAAATTTAAGACCTGAATATAAGGAAAAGTCAAAAGTAAAATTAAGAATAGTTGGTAGAGAATTATATCCAACAACCGCTTTTGCTACAACACCCGCAGAATTAGATGTAAAATATTTACCAAGTGCATCTGCTTTTTATTCAGTTCGTGACGCAGAAACAGAGGAAGAAATAATTCCATTTGGAACAGGTTCAAAGATTAGTTGTGATTCAACAAGTAACTTCTTTAATATACAAATGGACGGACTACAAGCAGAGAGAAATTATAGATTTGCTATTAAAGTAATTAGTGGTAGTGACACTACGGATGAACAAATTAATTTCTATGATGATGAATTTGAATTTAGAGTGGTGAGATAAAATGCCATATTTACCTTCCGACGCAAGAAAGAAATCAGAATTATATGACAATCTTCTAAGTGGAGATATCTTAGAATATCAAAATGAAATTGAAGACCTAAAAAAGAAAACAACCATATCAGGTTCAGTTGTTGATGCTAAAGCACCACTACGAGATTCAGACGGAATACTACAATCATTTGAGGGTTCAATAGATGGACTTGCATTAGAACAAGATTTTCAACAAGTTCGTTTAGAAAACAAACAACAATTTTTTATGAGAAAACTTGACAATAGTTTTACTTTTTTTGAAGCTGGACAAGGACAAGGTAGTTCAACAACTGATACAACAGACTCAACCGATACAACAGATGAAGTTGTTCAATTTCAAGCAACCATAAGAGATTATTTAGTTCAATTTGTTAATGAGTATTTCAACGAAGACAACCGACCAGATATCTCAACGGATGGATTACACGTAAAGATATTAAAGTTTTTTAAAGAAAACGCAAAAGATAAAAAGGATGTTAACGCTGATGGTTGGGAATCATTTAGAGTTAATACAAAGAGAGATGTTAGAGGTATAAGTGGTAAAAGACTAATCGAAATACTTAAAGATTTAAAAAGTTTTCGTTATGATGAAATAGTTGAAGACCATTTATACAGAACACTACAAGGTCAAATAATATGGTTAAAATTGGGATTCCCATACATAATAGATAAGAAACTTAATTAAGGGTAACAATGGCATTAGAATACGGATTTACGGACAAAGAAAAAATAAACTATTACCAACCAGGTAAAGTTTATAGTAGTTTCGGTAAAGATACTACCAATGATTATATTGCGTTGTATGTTTATGATATGGACGATATATTGCTCGTAACAAGAATAATGGGGTTGGGTGAGTTTGAAGTAACTACCGATGGTTCCTTTGTTGATTTAGATATAGGTCAACATTTAAGAAGTTTAGGTTTTAGAGATGGTAATTATAAAGTTACTTATAAATTTTTAAGACGATTAGCAGGTAGACCAAGAAATGTTTTTATCAAGGAAGACGGAACTTTATATAAAGGTGAAGCTAAACGAAGAATAATCAATGGGGAAGTGAGATACTTCCAAGAAACTTCTGATTCTGAAAAATCAAATGCAGAACCCATTGAAGTATTTATTAGAGAACAGAAATATATTATTAGCGAAACTTCGCCGGACAAAACAGAAGCAAAAATTATAACTGACAACTTGGTTAGAAATGTAGAATATTTAAATGACTTCAAAGAAATGAATGCTATGATTGAGTATAGCCCTATTGAAGCAGATAATGGTGGATTGATTAAGTTTGATACTAAAGACCAAAATGTTTTAGAGTTTGATATCAATCCAAGAGATAGGGGATTTACACAAAATATGGTCGGTGGGCAAATTATTATACCGAGTCTATATAAGATTACAGGTAATGAAGATACAACAAACGAAGATACTTCAACTGCACAAGAAGACCCAGTTACTGAAGATGATTATAGAAATTTATCACAACAAGAATTAATTGAATTAGCATCACAAGGTGATGAAGTAGCAGATGCGACACTTCAAGAACAATCACAAGATAGAGATTACTAATGGCTAGAACAAGAGCAGAAGAAACATTTGGAACAACATCCGAAGGCAGTAACAGAAATCAACAGATTTCTAACGAACTACCGGCGGGTGGTGGAGCACCAAGTTTACCCGTTCGCCCTAAGATAGAAGACACAACTGAAGCAAGGGATACTTCACAAATAGGTAGTGCTATAGCAAATATTTTTGCTTTATATAAAGAAAAGATAAAACAAAATGTTGAGGCAGAAATACAATCAGAAGAAGTAGCAAAAGTTATAAAGGGAGTATCATTACCATCACCAGTTAAACCATTGGTTATTCCAGCACCAGCAATTTTACCACCACCAGCAATTAGAGTTGCAACTACTATCGGTGTACAAACACCAATGAAAGAAGTTGCACCAACAAAATTAAGACCAGATGGTATAACAGAAATTCTTGGACCAGGTGGAGTAGTATTAGAAGAACTTGGTGAAGGTGGAAAAGTTACATTAGACCCAATCAAAGATATGGGATTTGACCCTGAAAATCCACCACCAGCTATTGAAATGCTAAGAGAAGATTTTGCAGAACACGTCGCAACAGGCAAAGATGACGCTGGACAACCATTTGAAGTTAAGCCAGAAACTAAAAAGGCTTTAAAAGAAGCAGGATTAGCAAGACTAATTCCAAAAGCTCCTAAAAAAATTATCGAATCCAATACTGAAAATGAAGATGGTGGAACAGGTGGTATGGCAAAAGAAAGAATTATTACTACCACTCAAGCACAAGCAAAATTAAAACCAAGAGATTATTTAGCAACAATTACAGAGGTACTGGATAGTAATCGTATTCGTGTTAATTTATCTTATAATGATGGAGTAAATTTATATAAACATAAAGGTGATGACCAAGTATCAACTAAATTTAAAAATTTTAGAGTTAATTATATAAATAATAATATTGAAAGATACAAAACCTATATGGTAAAAGATAATCAGTATTATTTAATTACCAATGAAGAACTTGGCGCTAGTGGTAACGCTAGATTTGTTAAATTAAAACAGCCTTTAAAAAATGTAGGTATAGATGATAAAGTTATATTTGTAGAAAAAAGATTACCAGACTACAAAGATGTAGTTACACTAAATCCATTTATAGAAGCAGAAGATAATAATTTATTTTTAAGAATACCAAATTTAAATTCAGTTGATAACCCAATAGATTTTCAAGGAACAAATTATAAATCTCACGATGGGTTATTGAGTAATAAAGATGATGACTCACGAGATATTGAAAGAATGTTAATATCGGGTAGTTTGTTAGAGGTTCAACCAAATATAGATTATCAAAAAACTACAACAGACTTATCAATAGAAAATGACGATACGGGCTTTGGAAACTTTATTAATTTTTCAAATGCAGAATCAAGACTTAGTAACTTTAAAGATAAATTAATATTGATTGAAAGTCATAGTGTAGCAAGTCATTCATTGACAACCGTATCAAGTTCAGCAGATACGAGATTAGATTTACAAAGAAAAAGACAACGAGTAATTAATTCGTTTGACCCATATGAACATTACTTATATTTTGAGAGTTCATCTTTTGTAAGTTCTTCTGACGGACTCTTTCACGATACAAGTTGGCCTAAAGAAACTTCAACATCACCTTATACATTAGCTCACACAACCGGCTCAACTGCAGCAACTTGGTATACTACTATGACCACAAGTGCTTCTGCTTATGACCAAGGAAATATGAATTCATTGAGAAATTCATTACCATTACACATTAATCAAGATACTGAAAACAATGTATTCTTAGAATTTATGGATATGGTAGGACAACAATTTGATGAAATATGGACTTATACTAAATCGATTACGGATGTTAATAAGAGAGTAGAAAAGATATCAGAAGGTATATCAAAAGATGTAGCACAAAAATATGCACAAGCACTTGGATTAAATTTAACGAGTGGAAACGACTTAGTAAATTTACCTGAATATCTATTAGGTAATGATGTGGATGGAGCTTCATTATATGATTCACCACAAGAAGAAGTTACTGAAGAAATATGGAAAAGAATTTTAGCAAACTTACCTTACTTTATTAAATCAAAGGGAACGGGAAGAGCATTAAAGGGATTATTAAATTGTTATGGTATACCGAGTTCAATACTACGAGTTAGAGAATATGGTGGGCCTGACAAAGGAACAAGAGTTAATTATGAAATTAAACGAAAGTTCACAAGAGCAACAGACTTTAGAGCAGCTCAATATATTAAATCACATTGGAAAGCTGCAACAGACGGACAAGTTCCCGATACAATAGAATTTAGATTCAGAACACCTAAATCACAAGATACTATAATTGTACAAAAAGAAAATGACTTTGCTATTTCATTACAAGATAATGGAGAAACAGATGATTATGGATTTTTAAGATTTGAAATGAGTGGTTCAGACCAAGTGTATGACCAATTTATAACTTCATCTTTATTACCATTCTATAACGATGACTTTTGGTCAGTAATGTTGACAAGAAAAGATACAGATGGAAATGAGGTTGCTGATGATAAAATATTGAGTCAGAGTGTTTATGAATTAACTACAAAACAATACGATTCAACAAAACAAAGAATTTTATTTCAATCAAGTGAAAGTTTACAAACACACACTTCAAGTTTAGCAAGTGATATAAACAATATATCAGGTAGTCAACTAAATGCTGCATACACATCAAGTGGACATCTTTATATTGGTGGTAGTGGTAGTGCATTTGGCGCAAATACATTTACGGGTTCATTAATGGAATTCCGTGTATGGTCAGAACCATTAAGTTCAAGTGCATTTGATAATCACGTTAGAGCACCAAAAGCATATAATGGAAATAGCATTTCATCATCATATAATGACTTATTAGTTCGTTATCAATTAAATGATAATGTAGATTTATCATCATCAC
>Ga0209279_10001098_pt1 | contig 14960 bp, 19 predicted proteins | sample CoawatmetaG00DNA_3_FD_187508 | JGI IMG/M metagenome (GOLD analysis project Ga0209279, IMG submission 187508) | Marine microbial communities from the West Antarctic Peninsula - Coastal water metaG006-DNA (SPAdes) (version 2) | ecosystem: Environmental > Aquatic > Marine > Coastal ... | reverse complement strand
AAAGGCAATCAAGAATACTTGTTGAAACTAATGAGCAAGGAACTTGAGCCAAATAGTGAAGCAACAGTTAGGTTTCAAAATTTAACAAGTGATGGGATACCTAGGTTCCCGGTTGTATACCATATCTGGGACGGTAAGCGAAATGTTTAACAACTTAGGAGATATTTTATGAACACCATAGCAATGGTTACCCTAGTAGGTAGCACGATCGTAGGCAGTGCGCAGTTCAACACCTGGGAAGAATGTGTAGTAGCTAGAAATCAAAGCTCAGCACAGGTTGGTGTTACTGCAACTTGCACTTATCGTAAAGCAAAATCAAACCAAGGTAAACAAATGTTTGGTGTAATGCTTAAAGCAATGACAGACATGGCCGCATCAACATGTGGCACAGTAGATTCAATTATTCCGGACGATGTTCCTTTGTTAAACAACGGAAGGGGTCATTAAATGATTGGACTCTTACTATTAATTATTGTCATTATGATGATGGCGCAATGGTATCCAGGGGTTTTAAACTTTATAGGCTGGTGCTTTATTATTGCAGTTGCAAGTTTTATTTTATTTTGTGTGCTTAGTTAAGGCTTATAAGTAAATGTGATGTTTACGACACTTATTAAACAAGTTTTCCCATATAGCACAATCATCGACGCCGCATTAAAATTTCCCATTACTAAAGATGGATGGGAAGTAGACATGCCGGATCAAGATGCTTGTCAATTTGACAATCCTGAATGGCGGTTAGTTCTTAACCTTCAGGACATGCTTACCTTTGACGACGGTGATGATATTCCCAGAGAGTTACTAAAGATACAAGGATTTTACCAGGGCTGGGCAGACTTAGATAGAATTATCGTTGTAATATGGCCCGTTGGCGTCGGCAACAGATGGCCACAAGATAGTTTCCATGTTATTGAATGGAGCACTCACCAGTTCGCAACATGGGAGAAGTATAAGGCTGCAGAAGATGTGCTTAGGAAAGTCTTCAGTAGGACTAATAAAGATATCCAAGATAACTTTGTGTGCATGAACCGCATACAAAAACCTCACAGAAAGATTACTGCTAGTAGGCTTGATATATACAAAACTGGAAACATCAGTTTACAGAGTGCTGGCAAAGAACTTAAATATCCTAGCCCTAGTTATAAAGAATATGACGGGCATTATGACAACCTATTTAACTTATACGGTCTTTCAGAAAACTTCAATACCAGTTTCTTTAGTGTAGTTACTGAAAGTCAATACGCTGAGCCATACGGCATAATAACTGAGAAGACGTTTAATGCTATTGTTGCTGGGCATCCGTTCTTAATGGTTGGTCACAGAGGATGCTTAGATGACTTAAGAAGTTACGGGTTTAAAACATTCCCAATGATATTTGACGAACAGTATCAGGATCTTCCTAACACTGATAGAATAGATGTAATGATTGAAACAAACGAGCATTGGTTCGTACAAGAACTTAGTGCGTTAGATGTATTTGAATGGGATATGGAAGTATCAGAAGTAATAGACTATAACCTAAACTTCTTCTTTGATGAGTTTGGCAATGCTCAAATTAATTGGTTAAGAAAGCAACTGCTCAACGCTTGGCATTACAGCTGATTCTGTTTACCAAACTCTGTATCCCAGGGTTTAGGTTTACCATGAAATACAACCACACTACAATCGCTAGGAACTACCCAGGGTTGATCAGGAACATGATACTTGCTAGCATCCGCTGGCCAAGATCCGTCCGACCCTAGCCCTGTTCCGCTGTTAATTAACCCCCCACGATGAACTTCCCATTTAAAACTTTGTGCCCATGTTTTTGGCCACCAGACCTTATCTTTACGTTTTGCAAAGTATTTGGTAATGTAATCTTGGTCTCCCTGATTTTTACGCATGTATTTTGTTCTATGCTCAACAAATGTATCGTAAATTTCGTAATACGTGGGAGCATGAAATCGCATAATACTGCTATTACTAACTTTGTAATCTAGTATCCATTTACGGTTAAAGTCTTGGCAAATAGCAAACTTGTCTTTAAGATAATCAACAAACTTATCCACAGGCCCAGTAATAATAACATCTAAATCAAAATAGAGTACCGTGTCAGTAAAGCCACATTCCCTATTAAACATCTGCATCTTATACCACCAGTGTTTCCTGTCTTCGTTTGCTTCAGTCCAATTTTGTGTTTGGATAGTTCGTATGTTATTTGTTACGTAGTAAGGTAAATTAGGGTTGTCTGTAATAACATTAAACCTATGGGGAATACTTAGATGCTTTGCGACACCTAGACGTAATTGCTCTACGTATAATTCAGGTTGGTAGGCCGTACCTACACATACACATACTATATCAATCATTTGGTAAAAACGTATACGCCTTCAAATTTCTCACGCCCTGCTAGCTTATCGTTACCAACGCCGGGCCTAGTGTTAAGCATCATCTTAATAGTACCAGTGTGTTTGAATCCTACTCGCTGAGCAAGTGCTACCCATTCATCTACAACTTTGTATATCTTGTTCCCATAGGATTTGTAATCTGCGATGTTCGTTGCAAAGATTCCGTCTTTGTTAAGTCCAGCATAAATCCGCTCCATAGTAGGTGTAGCGTACCCGTTAAACCATTCTTCAAGTGTTGTATACCGTACCATGCACTGTGTATCTTCATCACTGTACTTCTCCAAATTAAAATACGGTGGACTGCTAAACGCTAAATCCACGTCTGTTGGTGCGAACTCTTCGCTTACTGTTTGTACTATTGTTCCTGGATTATCCAGCAACGTATTTAAGTAATTTAGGTAATTTATTGTTTCCGTATTGGGATCAATTCCGGTATAATTGTATCGCATATTGCTACTAGTAATGCCAAGTAATCTACCACCATAGCCTGCGCTGTAGTCATATACATTACCCCACATAACAGGACATAGGTGTTCTACTATAGCTCTAGCATTTTGGTTTTTAAAGTTTTGTACGTTCTCACCAGTAACAAGTTCTAATGCTCTACGCATTGCTGTTGGGTATACTAAGTGATTGCCTTCTCTAAACTCAAAGCAAATACGTATTGCACGTTTTAATTTAGCATCATCTAGGAACCTATCTTTAAGACTATTTGAACCTCTGCCTTTAGGTTCAGCAGTCATCATATTAGGGAACACAAAGCGGCTAATCTCTTGCCCTCTGTTGTTCCCTAAATTGATTCGGTTATTCTTAACGCCGTTGTATGATAATTTTTGTACTTCTCTAACTCTAGCAGTTAAGCCTGCTTCGGTAAAGTAAGTAATAGGAGTTAATCCTATTGCTCGATAGATATCAAACACACTTTTAATAGTTCCTGCTGGATCTGCATTGTATGTTTCTACTGTGTGTGAGTCTAATTCTTCGTAAACTGATTCATATCCAGTAAACACATCACTACAGATATGCTTGGGTTCTATATTCCAGATACTGTGTAGATGATCTATCATAATGGTTATTCCATTAAAGTTTTAGTTTGTTCTCCGTCGTGTCCAACACTTTCACGTTGGATATCATCGTGGTTAAACTCAGCCCAGTATAGTTCAAATGCAACACTATCTTCCAGTGCTTCGAACTGATGATATTCACCAGGTTTAATCTGAGTAAAACCTCCCGGACTAAGAATAGTTTCGTCTACTAGGTCGTAATCGTTCTTCCAAGCACGGATAAGAAGTTTACCGCTCTCAACAAAGAAGCCGTTCCATTTGAAAGCATGCTTATGCTTGCTACAAACGCCGCCTTTCTTTGTTGAGATACGGTGAAACTCTAATACACCATTGGCATGGATGAGGTTAGTTTCGCCCCATACTTTGCCACTGATCATTACATTGCGTTCTTTTTGTCTTGGATTTCTGCGCGGCGTGATTTCGTAAGTTTGCCAAGTTCGCCTAGTGCTTTTCGGGCGCGGGTTGCAGCAGCTTTAACACCTTTTTCTTCAAAAGCGGTGCTCTCTCTAACATAATTCTCTACTTGTGCTAAAATATCGTCGTGATTTGCCATGTTACGTTTTCCTTTTTCTAACGTTATGTATGTATTATACAGTTTTTAGTCTAGTCTTTCAATATCTTCTTCACTTAATTTATCAGAACTGCCTTTCCATATCTCTACAATATGTGCTGGACTATCTGAATCATTAAATCCTTGATGCCAAGTTCCTGCGTCTATATTAAACGGAACACTAGGATGTAATGTACTTAACAAAGCACCATCATGCGGGCTATCATCATTACGCCAATTTGTTAGTAGTTTTGCATCGCCGCTAACAAGATTCCAAGTTTCTGACCTATGTTTGTGTCGTTGCATACTTAGCTTGCCATGCGGTGCTATTACTAGTTCTTTAACAGCAAACCCAGTACCTTGGTATAGTTCTCTATAGTGACCCCAGGCTCGTTCTACCTTTGGGGCTCTCCAATCCTTGAGTATCCAACTTGAACTATTCATTTTGTCATCGCCGCCGACAGAATAAACGAATCTCACAGGGCTACTGCCGCTGTAAACTTTTTCTTCTGGACTATTACCAGCAGTACGATCACCACCGTTAACAAAAATAACTTTATCTCTGCCATTATCAACTTGACTTAATGCTTTAAAAATTGCCTGTGTGGCAGTTCCATCATCATCATTAAAGTCCACGACTTCGTCAACCATCTTAAGGTTCTCGACGATTGATTTACGTTCAACAAACGGCATAAACGATCTGCCTTTTTTACGTTCTAACCAAACATCACTGTTTAGCCCAACGATTAATTTGTCGCCCAATGCTCTTGCATTCTTTAGATAACTAATATGGCCGCTATGTATTGGATCGAAGCCGCCTGTTGCTAGAACTATTTTCATTACTCTGCCTTCTTATAAAGTATTATTGATGTTATTATAATGTATTCTTAAAGAATATTCAATAACTTCCTTTATAATTTTGTAGAAAGTTTTGTAAATCTTCTGGAGTTCCTAAACCCCACATACGTTCAATATTCTTTAAGCGAACTTTACCGCCGGTTTCAATAAACTCATTGTATGCTGGACAGACATAGAACTCGTTGTTTGTTCTAATGTCTTTAGCAATCATACTGTCTACACTATTAACATAATCGCAACCACGTGAATAATAGTAGACACCAACAGTGGCGTTATTGGAAATTGGGTCCTTTTCAGCAACTTTATCCACCCATCCATTGTTGTCGGTACGAGCATAACTCCACTTTGGATGGGTGCTTTCAAACGTGAGTATTCCTCCCCCCACACCTTCAGTGGAGAAAGCGTAAAGGACTTCGTTTGAGTTCCATTCGACGAACTGGTCTGAGTTTGCGATGACAAGTGGGTCTTCATTATTAATATACTCCCTGGCTAGCATAGTAGTACAGGCCGCACCTTCGGTAACCCCTTCTACTTGCACAATAGTACAATCTGGTTTAACTAGATTTAACACTGTTTCCAAATTGTATTGTTCGTAATGTTCTTTCTGCACAATAAAAATATGATGTGCGTCAATATTTAAGTTATCTACTACGACCTGGATCATAGGTTTGTTGTCTACTTCAATTAATGGCTTGGGGAATGTGTACCCTGCTTCAGCAAATCTACTTCCAGCACCAGCCATGGGTATTAGTACGTTCATTGATTTACTCTTCCATGGTATATTATGTTTGGGTTGTTTGTCAACCTCTTCTATTCTATCTAAAACTTTGCTTAAACTTACATCATGTGTGTCTTCTACTGCAAGTAAATGTGCGCCTGCATCTAATACTGCCTGTCTACCAATATGACTATCTTCGATAATGATTGTCTCACTAGGCTTGGCATCTGCTTTAAGCATTACCTGGAAATACATTTCAAAGTGCGGCTTGCCCTTGGCAACATCTTCATTGCTGTACCAAAAATCAAAGTACTCAACAAGCCCTAATTGCAGTAAGCTCATCTTAACTGTATCTCTGACAGCATTGCTTGCACAGGCTAACATATAACCTCTGTCTTTAAGTTCACGGCACATATCAATAAAGTCTTGGCGAGGTTGTACTGTTTCTTTAAGAATTTCAACAGTAGCAGCTTGTTTAGCTCTTGCAATAGTAGCATGAAGATCAGTAGGCAATCCTTGGGTTTTAGTTAACATGTTTAGTTTAGCACGGGTAGGCAATCCATCATAGGTACTTAAATGCTCTTCTATAGTGATAGAATATTCACTACCCAGTGCTCTGTTAAGTGCCTCGTAATGTGTTTGCTTGCTGTCTATTAACACCCCGTCTAAATCAAACACAACTAACTTAACCGTCATCTTTTCTACTTCCCAAGTCTTGAATATCTATGTCTACTGTGTCACCGTCTTCATCCGTTCGACGTTTAGAGTTAGCATCGTATGTAGCGGCAATTAATGTACAAACCGCTAACATCGGAATAACATAGATCATTTTATCAGTAAGGTATGCAATGATATAGGTCGGCCCTAATATAATCGCAATCTTTATTAAGTTATTTTTCCACATATCTCTCTATATAGTCACTGCATACACCAGCAAACCCGGTAACGTCAGTGTCCTCCAATTCTGGCAATACTGCTATTGTTCTTATGTTTCCTGGTCTATTGGGATACGCCCAAATCCACCCTGTGTTAGTTACTGTATAATCATCGTTCTGGTGCCAAAAGCACTGCACTTTTAAGTTAAGCATTATACGCAATGCTTCCAAGTTCTTAGCATGACACCAAAGCCTTGGGTCTTCAATAAATCTACTACCCTTCATAGGATGTTGGGGTTTATCATGCCCAAGCCAAAACTCACGATCTATATACCATACGTCTACTTCACAGTCGTACCCAGCATTGAGTGCATCTGTAATGTAAGCAGGATTATTCTCAGCGTTAGGTATTGGCTTTGAAATGTTTCCTCTATGCGATATAAGTTTCATATAAATACTCTTAAATAATATGGGTATATAATGTCTAACAATATTTATGTAGGTTGGGATAGCCGTGAAGATATTGCTTATCAAGTGTGTGAGCATAGTATTAAACGTCGAGCGCAACAAAATAACATTAATGTAAGTCCTCTAAAACAAAATACTCTTAGAGAACAAAAACTATACTGGCGGGAGCAGGACAAACTCAGCAGTACAGAGTTTACTATCACTAGATTCTTAGTGCCACACTTAAACAAATTTGCTGGATGGGCAGTGTTTTGCGATTGCGACATGGTTTGGCGGTGTAACCCTAAAGAATTATTTGATCAAGTCGACGACTCAAAAGCAGTCATGGTAGTAAAGCACGAGTATAATGTATCCCAGGGAACTAAGATGGACGGGCAGGCTCAGTTGCCGTATCCTCGTAAGAACTGGAGTAGCATGATCCTGTGGAATTGTAGCCATCCCAAAAATAAAGCATTGGATCTGCAAACTGTTAACACTGCTAGCCCTAGCTTCTTACATCGCTTTGAGTGGTTGGACGACACAGATATCGGCACATTAAACCATAGTTGGAACTGGCTAGTAGGATGGTATGACGTAGAACGTGATGGTGATCCTAAAATTATCCACTACACAGAAGGCGGGCCATGGTTTGAAGAAACTCGTCATTGTGAGTTTGGCCATATTTGGAAACAAGAACTTATTAACTTATATAGTTCTTAAAACCCATATTGATTAAGATGTTTAAAAGCCGTGCCATCTGCTATCTCAGCAATACTCCACTGTGTATACGCTAAGTTATAAAGCCATTGATTTCTGTCAAATGTTTGCACTCTTCTTAACTTTACCCCTTTGTGACTTAATCTATCCGGCGTTAAACACACCGGTGCCGCTGCAGAATTCTGATCATAACAAAAACTAGGTATTCCCTGTAATACACTTTGGGTAAGAACATTTGAGTTATACGCTAAAACAATGCGGGCGCCGTCCAAATCTTTCTGCAATCCAGCACCACCTTCAAAATATGTTCGGTCCTGCCAGGTCTCACTCACTGTACATTTTGTTATGCCGTTAGGATTAGGCTCTTGGGTTTCAGGGTTAATAGTTAATAACGACTCGTAATTTGATTCTTTAGTTCTCAGATGTGGCCTAATTACTATAGGCATTTCTGGATACGCTGACCTTACTTGGTTACACACTGTTTCTAACCAAAATCTAACCTTTCCATAGGTTTCGTATAACGGTATAAGTGTGCTATCAGTTGCCTTTTGTAAGCATATTAGTGCGTAGTCGTCTTTGCGTTTAAATTTAGCAGGTCTCCATGGCGCTACTCTAATATTTTGCTGGTGTTTAATAATGTCCCATCTGTCAGGTGGCTTATCAGAATTATGAAACAATCCTTGTCGTAAAAAATGATACCATCCTAGAGTATAATACCAGTTGTCTGAATCACCTTGGTAACTATTTTCTCTAAAACAACTTAGCTCACACACCATGTATGGCCTTCCTGTATCCAGGATATAATCAAATGCAGGATCATGTGTATTCCAGGGTTTTTTTACATTTATCTGGAAATAATACATTGCTTTATATAAATGTCTGTCTTCCCAGTCAATTATTTTCCATCCTTCTGTATCAAATCTAATAGATTTAAAGGCTTCTGTAAATTGATGTTTAAAGGCGATGACTTTGCAGTATTCCCTGGTGTCCTCTTTTTCACTGAACTCTTCGCCAGTTACATCGATCCCGTCGACATATACTTTACCTTTAGATATTAATGGCATTATTATTCTCCTGTAACATGTTCCATGCTGTTCCTTGTTTAATTTCAGAGTTGTTAAACTGGCATTGACTTAGCCAGCGTACTAGTTTAGCTCTATTTGGTTGTACATCAAACACTCTATCTGGTTCTATTAAATTGCTAACTGAAAAACTAATTGGGTGGCAACAATTATGCTGGTTTGTAATTACTGGTATACCTAACAGTGTTGCTTTTAATGCTACCATACTGTTGTATGCAATTACTACATTAGATTGTGCTAAGTCTTCTTCTAACGCAACACTGTCGTCTTCTACAGATGCATCTAGTCTTAATAAGTTTCCAAGTTTATCAACAATGGGCTCTTTTGGTTTCTTGCGTACTTTAATAAGTTTATGTAACTCTTTAGGAAGTATTTGTTTAAGATAAGTTAATGTTTGATCTTCCCAACGTGAAGCATCAAAATACCATTGCACTGCATGAGTAGGCGGCAACACTAAAATTCTATCGCCTCTTTCAGATTTAGTTTTCCAGGTATGCATTGGATTAGTATGTTTAAAATTTGCTTTCCAACGATCTGCAAATACCTCGCCTTTAGGCAATGTATTCATAGTATGTTTGTTTTTAGTAATACGCATCCACCCTGGCCTGTCGTTTTTCTTACTCGCATAGCCAGGATTAAAATAAGCATGGTCAATATAATATCTATCTATTCCAGCGGCTGCGGCACTTTGTAGTGCTAGCCCAGTTCCTCTAAGTATGCCCAGGGTTGCAATTGCGTCAGTATCAGGGGGATGCCCAGAGCTTTTAAAGTCGCCTATATTAACAACATGAGCAATCCACTTATCGGATCCTAGATTAGATACTCCTTCAGCAAACTTCTGAACTATTTTAGTAGTGCCAGTTTTTTCTGTTGTGTAGCAAACTAAGTTTTTAGGTCTTGACATGCTATTGTCCTATAATTGAATATGCGAGACCACTGGCTATCTCTGCTTCTGTGTATTGTTGATATGCTAAATGATTAAACCATAATTCTCTATCTGGGTAGATTGGTTCATTAATCTTACTTATATCTGTCTCAGCCACTGGCGATGCAAAACTTAATGGATGACAGAATACAGGTACTCCGTTTGCTATTGCTTCTACTGCGCATAAACTAACACTTGTAACCACTGCATGTGCATCCTGTATATCGTTAATAAAACTAGGAACACCCAATTCTGCTTCTGCGGCTGGGCCACTTGTTTTGCGTGTCCTGGGTTTTCTTCTAACCCTTACTGGTCTATCTGTGTGTTTCTTAATAGTGTTAACAGTTGTCTCTGTCCATATATCTTCTGTTTGTTGTGTGTACCAGTTTGTCATTGTATTACTACTTGGACAAACTAGTATTTCTCCTCCGTTGCGGTTCCAGGGTTTAATGTCAATACCCCATTCCTCAAATCTATCACTGGGGCGTTGTGTTATATGTGTTTCATGCACACAATTTTTACTTGCTCTCCAGTAATGTTTTTCTATGGAAAGATACCTACCCCAGTAAGGCATATCCCAGAACCACCAGTCTGTCTTGTTTTTCTCGTGATTGCGTATAAGGTGATAGTTATCTTGTATGAATCCCCAGAAGTGTGATCCAGTTGGCCATCCTTGACTAAGGCTATCCATTACCCAGTTGCACTTGCTGTTAACGTTGTTGTTGTTATAATGTAATGTATTAGACACTATGAGCCCATTTGCGGAATTCTTTTAGATTATCGATATACCAAGGATGGTTATATTTTCTTATGTTTGGATCTTCGTTTACAAATCGGACTTTGCCTGGATAAATGTTTATGTGTGAGTCTTTCATCTGTGGACCCGTGCAAATATGTCTGTTATGTTTGGGTCCAGGAAAAGGAAACCCTGGAGAATGTATTCCGCCTACTGCTAACGGTTGATCTATGCGCCAGAGTATATTTGTTACTCCTGCACCAGCAGTGCTGATATACTTGTCCATACGACTAAACATACTAATCTTTTCTCCAAGATTATAGTTCTCTCCAAACATCTCTGAGTATCCTAAGTCCTGTAGTATCTCAACCATACCGTCTTCGTTAGTAATACCACGCTTAACAGTGTTATCTTCTCCAATAACTTCCTTGCGATCGTTTAGGGGATTAGCATGTGCCCGCCTACTTAAATATACCTTGTTATGTACAGTAACGTCTGGGTATCTGTCTCTGCTAACCTTAACTAGTTTGCGTATCATTTCGTATACCCCATCTTTTGGTCTAGACCTACTTCCGTTAGGATGTTGAACTAGAGTATCAGCAAAGTAAACACGTTCATACGAATAATTCTCGTTACTAAATTCATATTCAATATCTAATAGATCTAATAGTTCAAGAACAAACGGAGGATGATTGTCTATTTTGCGCGGGTCTTTGTTAAGCATAAACTTTAAGTCTGGTTTTTCCTGTTTAAGTTCTAAGTATTTGTATAGAGGACCTAGCCCGTCATTTATACAGTGATAGTAGTTCATCAGGGGAAACGTGTACCAGTAGAAGTATTCGCCCTTTGCATGATGTTTTACTTTAACTTTGGCTGGCGGTGTTACCTTAACTGTTCCAGCGTTTTTTCCTAGAGCTGCTAACAACGGAGTGCCATTGTGTATGAAAATCTCTACCTGCTTTGATCTCTTAAAATCAAGTATTTGTAAGTTGTTAAACTGTGCTACATCGTCGTTCATAAGATCTCTAATCATCTTAATAAGCTGCTCCTTTATGATCTGTCTGTCTGACATCAACATTAGTGTCACTGTATGCTGTCTTTAACGACTCTACAACATCATTAACATATCGACCTTGCATGGGAATATTAAACGGAGAATCAGTTGTCTTCATATACGCTGCAACAATGCTAATGTTCTGTGCCTTGCTATCACGTTGATGTAATTCATCATATGTTTTTTCCAAATCACTTAGTGGGTTACGTGCTTTCTTTTGTTCGTAAAATCCCCAGCTTTCCATATCAATTGGTGCTTCTATATACTTGCCAGTGTTCTGTGCTAGCCAGAAGTTACACCATTTATATCCGTTAGCCGCGGCTATATCTCTAAATAATCCTGGATGGTAATTGTAAAAGCCGTGATTAATCCAGGGAGCAAATGGCAACACACATAACATCACACCGCCAACTTTGCATAAGTTGTGCATATTTTCAAATACAGTGCGTTGATCAAAGATGTGTTCTCCAGTACCGTTGTTAGTTACTAGATCAAATTGCTCAGTGTAATTGTATTTGTCTTTGAGTATAAAGTTTAAATCCATAGCAATACTACGCAACTCTGTATTAATATCAATAGCCAAGTAGTTACTAAATCCCAAGTCTTCAAAGTATTCCCATACAAATTTAACTGGCTTGCGCACAGGTTTACCAGCAACTTCACTACATTTACTGGTCCATTCCTCTGTGTATCTAAATCTTTGATTACCCCATTCAACTACAGTGGGATTAGGATGTAAGTGTTTTACTATACTGGCAGTTGCTAACTGCATAATATTATTAAAGGCCATCTTAGGCTCCTATTGAATAAACGTTGATTGAATGTTGTCGTAGTTACTTAGTTTGTCCAAGAGTTGAGTTTTGTCATTATAAACAAGTTGCGCTAACTTAATACTCCCAGTAGTTAATCTACAATCACCATGCGAATACCCTTTGCTGTCAAAATAGGATAGATTATCTTTGTAATATTTTTTACTACGGTTGTATTGTTCCTCGCCATTGATATCATTAAATTTAACTACAAAATCTGCACTGTAATGTAAGTTAGGAACAAAGTCATGGTGATGATCGTCGTTGTCATTTGCCAAACTCTCTAAATTCTTGCCTACATCGGCATATAACGTATACACTCCTCCGAACACTACGTCGTTAGTAAACAAACTATAATCCTCTTCAGTAAATGTTTCTGTTTTAGGCAAATCAAAATACACTACCCGAATCTTTGCATTTCCTCCACTGCCTTCACATCTATGCACGGTTTGGTTAATGTGACTTAGGCTTTGTCTAAGCGCATTTCCCTGCGGGCCTGCAAAGATAGGATTATCCTGCCAAGTATCAAGTTTGCCATGGTGTAGTTCAAATATACTATGCAAATAGTTTAATGTGTCTTGATCAGATATGTCAGTTATATTTCTATCAAACATGTTAGCATTAACACTGTTACAAAAAGATATTTGTTCGTTTAAAAAATTAAGTGTAGATTCATTATTCCAGTTATCGTTAAGATTATACATAGCCCAAGGTTCGCTAATAGGATCTTGCCGATGCTGGGCATGTAATATTCTGTCAATCCATTTGTGTAAGAACGGACTATCGATTAAACTAAATTCTAAATCTAATACATCACTATAATCAGATTTATTACTTAATCTAACTACTAGTTTTTTATATCTTTTTAAAATGGTAGTATTCCCTGCCGCCGCCAGGCCTTGCTTGCCCATGTGCGATTATCTCAAATTTAGTTGCAAAGGCTTCCAGCATCCATTTTGTATGTTCTTGATTGTTTGGACGTTGATCAAGTTTCTGTGTCTCATGTACTACAATACCACCGGGAACTAGCAAACTAGCATATCCGTCTACGATCTCTTGTTCAGACAAGTCGCCAAAGTCACGCAACTGTATACTAACTGCTAAACTTAGTAATACGTCAAACTTGTTCTTTAGTTTATCTTTTTTTAAAAACGTATTAAAGTCTACTTTTGCCCATTTAACGTTTTTAGGTTTGCCGTTTTCTTTTGTAGGAAGAGAAACATGTGGTTCTACACCAGTAACTTCTTTAACCAACGGCGACACTAATATAGATATGTATCCATCGTTGCATCCAATGTCTACTAGATTATGTTCAGGCTTGCATACATCTTTAAGATGCATACGTTCCACTCTGTCTATCGCATCGTCCATTCCATAATGCTTTTGATATTTCATCCATGCACTAAGTTGTTTAAGTCCTGGCTGTGTCATTTATTGGTAACTCCTTGATTTTGGTACTTCCATGTTTGATACTTCTCCCACTCCGCGCGGACTAACTTAGATGGTTTTGTAAAACCTGTTAATGAATCCATGGCCTCTCTTGGGCTCATTGCCATTAGTTTTTTGTATTGCGCAGATCTGTCTGTTCCTACTTTAAGTCTTCTCCACATCTCTCTTTCGTAACATTGTTGTGGAAATATTCCTTGCAAACTTCCTATAAACCAAGATCGAAATTTATCTGGATTAAAATTATCCCAAAATGCTTGCATGTCTGGATGCCATTCATTGCTCATCCTAGTGCCCATTGGATTTGCCATTTCAAAATCTATTAGTGAAAGCACCCCATCTTTTAAACATAGGTTACTAAGAGGAAAGTCCGGAAATGGTTTTGCGGCTGGATTTAATGTAGCATAAAAGTATCGAATATTTGTCTGTTCAAGAACATCACATATGCTGTGTGCTTGATCAAGATACTCTGATAGATCATGCTGGTCCCAGACCCGGGATAGTATTTCTCCGCAGTTTTGCATTTCTATTATAAGCTGATCATCAATGTGATTGTTCATAACAGGAAATCCTGTGTGTCCTTGAAGACGTTGCAGGCATTCAACTTCTCGATCATAACAATCTTTAAACGAGCCTCTTTTTGCTTTTTTGTCAATCCGTGCTAACTTACCTCTAATACCAAAGCACTTAGTGGCTATGTTGTCTTCAATAAAAACACCGCTAACTTTACCTATAGCATATTTCACGATTTAATCTCTTTAACTTTCCACATCTTACCAGTGCCGTTAAACTCGCCGATAATATTAATGCTACGTCTGCGCTGTGTTGGTTGAAGACGCGGTGAAACACTGTGTACACTATCTTTAACATTTAAGAACATACAAAAGGTATTGCGGTTATAAGGCACTGTTTTGACAGGCGAATGTAAATCATTGTCTACTTGTCTACCCAGGCTCTTGTTTACTTCTTTAATCTCTCCAGTTGTCTTATGTATTGTAAAGTTTCCGCCAGTTGAATTATCAGTTCTAGGACGCATGTATAAGAGCCCAGCGTATATTTCTACAGGATTATCGACATGCGGAGTACGACTTGTTCCTGAGGAATCCACAGGTTCATGCACTACAAACTGACAGTCTGCTACATAGTGTCCACCAGTGTCTACATCACGTACACTAACATCTTTAGTTAACATATTGTGCATAAATTCATCGCCGTATGCTTCTACAATATGAGGCTCAAATACCTTAGCACATTCTTGAAAATACTCCGGGCTAGTGTGGTAAGCAAAGAAG
>Ga0209279_10001096_pt1 | contig 14977 bp, 10 predicted proteins | sample CoawatmetaG00DNA_3_FD_187508 | JGI IMG/M metagenome (GOLD analysis project Ga0209279, IMG submission 187508) | Marine microbial communities from the West Antarctic Peninsula - Coastal water metaG006-DNA (SPAdes) (version 2) | ecosystem: Environmental > Aquatic > Marine > Coastal ... | reverse complement strand
ATATAAATCGGCCATTTTTAAAGGAAAAATAGCTGGTAAACTAAATATAAGTATTGTATCTACTGCAAAATACACCATGCCCTATTTCTTATCAGACTTTATTAAAACAAATGAAATGGTATCTTTAACAATAGATGTAACTAATAAAATGACGGTACTAAGAAGCCTAGAGAATAACGAATGTGACTTTGCTATGGTCTCAACAATTCCTGAAAAACTAAACATAGATCGCATAGAGTTGATGAAAAATAAACTTTATTTTGTTGCTAATAAAGATTTTAATCCTTCTAAAAAAAAGGTGCTTTTAAAGGATTTAAATAAATCTTTATTCATTTTTAGAGAACCTGGCTCAGCTACTCGCCTAGCTATGGAAAAATATTTGGTAAAGCATAAAATAGTAATTGAAAAAGAAATGGAACTTACTTCTAACGAAGCTGTAAAACAAGCAATTATTGCCGGTTTAGGCATTTCTATCATGCCAATTATTGGTATAAAAAATGAATTACAAAACGGAGATCTACAAATTATTGAGATGACTGATTTTCCATTAGAAACAAATTGGAACTTAATTTGGCTAAAGTCTAAAAACCTTTCTCTAGTAGCAAAAGCTTTTAAAAAACATCTCGAGGAAAATAAAGAAAAGATTATAAAGCAACACTTTACTTGGTTTAAGAGCGTAGAATAATTTTTTAAGCGAACTTTATAGATTTAGATGGATTTATTTTAGTAATAATAAATGAAGGAATAATCAACATTAAAAAACATAAAACTAGTGTACCTATATTTAAAGCCAAAATTACACTTATAGAAATATGAACTGGCATAGTAGCTACGTAATACGTTTCTGGATTTAAAGTAATTATCTTAAAAAAATATTGAACCCTATATTTAAAGCCAAAATTACACTTATAGAAATATGAACTGGCATAGTAGCTACGTAATACGTTTCTGGATTTAAAGTAATTATCTTAAAAAAATATTGAACGCCAATTATGGACAAACCGATAACGTTTCCCCAGAAAAGTCCTTTTAAAATAAGGTAAGAAGCATTGTATAAAAATATTTTACGAATGCTAGCATTGTGACTTCCTAGGGCTTTTAAAATACCAATCATCTGAACGCGTTCTAAAATTAAAACCAATAAAGCAGTGATCATATTAATACCTGCAATTAAAATCATAATACCAATAATAAACCAAACATTGTTATCAAATAATTTAATCCATTCAAAAACTGTTGGATATAATTTTGTAATTGAATTTGCATTTAAAGTACCACTAATATCTCTGTAAATTTGTTCGCTTTTTTCTTCGATATCATTAAAATTATTCAATAACACTTCAAAACCGCCTACCTGGTTCTCTGTCCATTTATTCAATCGCTGTACTTCTCTAATATCGCCAATCATCATGTTTTTATCAAACGGGGCAAAACCAGAGTTATAAATTCCGCAAATACGATACTTTCTATTGGATGGTAATTTACTTGAAGTGGTTTTTAAAAACGTAGCTGCAATTGTATCATTTAATTTTAATTGCAATCGATTCATAATTGTTTGAGACAATAAAACCTCTTTAGTTCTTGACTGATCAAAATTTGGAAAGGCACCCGCTATTAAATACTCCTTAAAGAAAGACCAATCATAATCGCTAGATACTCCTTTGAATACAATGCCTTCAAAATCAGTATTGGTTCTTATAATCCCGCCCTTAGAAGCAAATATTTGCACATTTTTTATGCCTTCTATATTTTTAAATTCAGGATAAAAATCTTGCTCAATATTTATGGGTGTGGTAGAAACATCAGAATTATTATTGTCGTAATTTACAATTTGGACATGCCCTTTAAAACCCGCCATTTTATCGCGAATTTTAGTCTGTAAACCAGATGCAGTTGCCACAGCAATAAGCATTATAATAATTCCTAACGCAATTGCGGTAATTGCAATTTTTATTATTGGCGATGAAATGCTATTTTTATACTTTTTACCAGCAATAATGCGTTTTGCAATAAATAACTCGTAATTCAAATTGATGATATCTTTTAAACCTTTCAAAAGTACATATTTATTCTTATTTCTTTTACTGAATTTACAGCTGATTTCTTATGCCCAAAGTTCTAAGTTAAAAGTTGAAACAGCTGCAGCTCGCACAGGTTTATATGTAAATTTACTAAAAGGAAAGAATATTGCCGTTGTTGCAAACCAAACTTCAGTTATTTTTAAAGAAATATATAAAAAGAAACAAGAAGCAAGACATCTTGTAGATTCTCTTTTGATGCTGGGAATAGAAGTTAAAAAAGTATTTGCTCCAGAACACGGTTTTAGAGGAAAAGCAGATGCCGGTGAAGTTGTAAAAGATGGTTTTGATACTAAAACAGGCTTGCAAATTATTTCTTTGTACGGAAAAAATAAAAAACCTTCTGCAATACAGTTAAAAGGAATTGATATTGTAATTTTTGATATTCAAGACGTTGGTGCTCGTTTTTATACCTATATTTCTTCTTTACATTATGTAATGGAGGCTTGTGCTGAAGCTAGCATTCAGGTAATAATTCTTGACAGACCAAATCCGAATAGCCATTATATAGACGGTCCTGTTTTAGAAGCAGAACATACTTCTTTTGTCGGTATGCATAAAGTACCTGTTGTTTATGGAATGACCATTGGCGAATACGGAAAAATGATTAATGGTGAAAAATGGTTGCAAAACGGAATTCAATGTGATTTAAAAGTAATTCCTTTAAAAAATTACAACCATCAAACTACATATAGTTTACCTATTAAACCGTCTCCGAATTTACCAAATGATAAAAGCATCAACCTATACCCTAGCCTTTGTTTTTTTGAAGGAACTAATATTTCTGCAGGAAGAGGAACAGAAATGCAATTTCAAGTGTATGGCTCTCCGTATGTAACAAAAAGTAGTTTTACTTTTACACCGCAAGCAAATGAAGGATCAAAATACCCAAAGTATAAAAATAAACGTTGTTTTGGTGAAGATTTAAGAACTGCAAAAAACCTACAGAAGTTAGACTTGTCTTATGTAATAAAAGCATATCAACAAAATACTGCTAAAGAATTCTTTAATACTTTCTTTACCAAATTAGCAGGCACAAAGAATTTGCAAAAACAAATTGAACAAGGTTTGTCAGAAAAACAAATTAGAAAAACTTGGGAACAAGATTTAATCTCTTTTAAAAAAATTAGAAAAAAATATCTAATTTATAAATAGCTATCAAAACTGCTAAGGTATTTTTTCTCTAGAACTAAACCTCTTCTGTATGGGTTGGTTTTCTATATCCTTGAAAAGGTTGTTTTAATAATGCAATTAAAGATGCATTTTTCACTTCATCAGGAAACGTATCTACTCCATACACAATTTTTTCTCTATCTAACTCTAGATAGGTTCCAAAAAGTCGATCCCAAATAGAAAAGATATTACCGTAGTTAGAATCTGTATAAGGTAAAGTATTATGATGATGCACTTTATGCATATCTGGAGAAACAATAAAGTAACTCAAAAGTTTATCTACTTTTACAGACATTTTAATATTTGCATGCGTAAACTGTGTAAAAAGTAAAGACATCGATTGATACATAAATACAACTGCAATTGGAGTACCTACTATAAAAACACCCAACAAAGTAAATGCAAAACGAATAACACTTTCTATAGGGTGATGCCTATTTGCAGAAGTTGTATCTACTTTATGATCTGAATGATGCACCAAATGAACCATCCAAAGTGGTTTTATTTTATGTTCTGTAAAATGAACTAAGTAAGCTCCGAAAAAATCTAACAAAACAATTCCTAGAGCTGCATATGACCAAAGTGGCATTTCTGGCAACCAATTTATCAAACCAAAATTATTTATAGAAACCCAATCTGCTGTTTCTAACAACAAAAAAGCCAATGCAAAATTTATAATGATGGTGGTCAAAGTAAAAAACAAATTAGGAAGCGCATGTTTCCATTTTTTATAATCGAATTTAAACAATGGAATGGCACCTTCTAAAATCCAAAAAAAAGTAATACCACCAACTAAAATAATGCTTCTATGAGAAGAAGGGATCGTTTCAAAATAATTAAAAATAGTCTCCATAAATACTTAATTTTGTCTAAAATAACAAAAAATTAGTAAAAATAGGACTAAAAGCAAATCGTAATATTGTGGTAAAACATAAAAATCATTCAAACAAACACCCTATTTTGTGTTCGTTTGAATGATTTTATTTTTAAAATATTACAAGTCTTTTACCCCGTAATTAAATTAAGAACGCTTTACTTTTTTATTCCCTTCTAAAGGCAAACGTTTCTTTAAATTCTCTACTATATTATAAGCAGCAGGACAAACTGTGGTATTATCTATTGTTAAATCTGTAATACCAATAAATTTTTTACGATTTGTATGTGGATATTCTGCACAGGCTTTTGGCCTTACATTGTAGATAAAACAAGAGTTATCAGATTCATCAAAAAACGAACAAGGTGCTGTTTTTAAAACCAAAAAATCATCTTCATCTCTCTCTAAATACTTCTCAACAAAAAACGCGCCCTTTACTTTTAAATACTTCGAAATACGGTCTACATCTATGTTTGTAAAAATAGGACTTGTAGTTTTACAGCAATTACCACAAGTTAAACAGTCTGTTTTCTTAAACTCTTCTTCGTGCAATTCTTGCATTAAATAATCCAGTCTTTTTGGAGTGCGCTTCTTAAGCCTTGCGAAGTATTTCTGACTTTCTTTTTTTGCTTCTTCGGCTAATTTGGGGAGTTGTTCAAGAAATTTTTCCATTGGTGCAAAATTACAATTATTCTTCCGGAAAAATCAATCTGAAAAACAAATAAAATTCTTAATTTTGTAATTCAATTTATCTAAGTAAATGAATATTCAAAATACTATAGAAACCAAAGTAAAAGAAGGTTTTTTAGCTTTATATACTGTAGAAATTCCATCTGTAGAATTTCAAGCAACAAGAAAAGAATTTGAAGGTGATATTACCGTTGTTGTTTTTCCAATGTTGCGCTACAAAAAAGGGAACCCTGTTCAAATTGGCGAAGACTTAGGGAAATATTTGGTAGCCCACGTAAAAGAAATTACAAATTACAATGTTGTAAAAGGTTTTTTAAACTTGGTTATTGAAGATTCTGTTTACATGAACTTCTTTAATGCAGCAAATGCAAATGCAGATTTTGGTTTTATTACACCAAGTGCAAATAATTACAATGTTGTAAAAGGTTTTTTAAACTTGGTTATTGAAGATTCTGTTTACACGAACTTCTTTAATGCAGCAAATGCAAATGCAGATTTTGGTTTTATTACACCAAGTGCAAATGAGAAGGCAGTAATGGTAGAATATTCTTCTCCAAACACGAACAAGCCATTACATTTAGGCCATGTCCGTAATAACTTACTGGGTTACTCTGTTGCAGAAATTATAAAAGCTTCGGGTAAAAACGTATACAAAACACAAATTATAAACGATCGTGGAATTCATATTTGCAAGTCGATGTTGGCTTGGCAAAAATACGGAAATGGAGAAACTCCCCAGTCTACAGGTTTAAAAGGTGATAAATTGGTTGGTAATTATTATGTAAAATTCGACCAAGAATATAAGAAAGAAATTGCACAGTTAATTGCTGAAGGAAAAACTGAAGAAGAAGCAAAAAAAGAAGCACCTCTTTTAATAGCAGCACAACAAATGTTATTGAAATGGGAGGCTGGTGATGCAACAATTGTTTCACTTTGGGAAACTATGAACTCATGGGTTTATAGTGGCTTTGAGGTTACTTATAAGAATATGGGGGTTAATTTTGACACGCTATATTATGAAAGCAATACCTATTTATTAGGAAAAGATGTAGTTGCACAAGGAATAGAAAAAGGTGTTTTCTTTAAAAAAGAAGACGGCTCTGTTTGGTGCGATTTAACGGAAGATGGTTTAGACGAGAAAATTGTATTGCGTTCAGATGGCACAGCAGTTTATATGACACAAGATATTGGTACTGCCATACAACGTGTAAAAGATTTTCCTGATGTTGGCGGAATGGTATATACCGTTGGTAATGAGCAAGATTATCATTTTCAAGTCTTATTTTTAATATTGAAAAAATTAGGGTTTGATTGGTCTCAACAATTACACCATTTAAGTTATGGAATGGTAGATTTACCTTCTGGAAAAATGAAATCTAGAGAAGGAACAGTTGTGGATGCGGATGAATTAATGCTGGAAATGACAACCACTGCAAAAACTATTTCAGAAGAATTAGGAAAATTAGAAGGGTATTCTGAAGAAGAAAAAAATGAGCTTTACGAAACAATCGGTTTAGGTGCCTTAAAATATTTTATTTTAAAAGTAGATCCTAAGAAAAGAATTTTGTTTGACCCGAAGTCTTCTGTAGATTTTCAAGGAAATACAGGGCCTTTTATTCAATACACCTATGCTAGAATTCAATCTATTATTAAAAAAGCAACCTTTAATTATTCAAAAGCAGTAACCATTGATTTGCATGAAAAAGAAAAAGAGTTATTAAAGCAATTAGAATTATATCCTGATACGATTCAGCAAGCAGCGGCTAATTATTCACCTGCTTTAATTGCAAATTACACCTATGATTTAGTAAAGGAATTCAATTCTTTTTATCAGAATGTATCTATTTTAGGAGAAGAGGATCAAGATAAAAAAATATTTAGAGTGCAGTTGGCAAAGAAAGTTGCAGACACTATAAAATCGGCATTTTCTTTATTAGGAATTCGCGTTCCTGAAAGAATGTAAAAACATTAATCAGATGCAGTATGCAGTTGGTAATAAGAACAAAAGTTAGTAGATTTACAATCGTTAAATATCTACGCTTCAAAAGATAAAAAAAAATAAAAGATAAAATACAATTATGAAATACGACATCATTATTATTGGAAGTGGACCTGGAGGCTATGTTACAGGAATTAGAGCTTCTCAATTAGGCTTTAAAGTTGCCATCGTAGAAAAGGAATCTTTAGGCGGTATTTGCTTAAATTGGGGTTGTATACCAACAAAAGCCTTATTAAAATCTGCACAAGTGTATGATTATTTAAAGCATGTAGATGAATACGGCTTAAAAGCTGAAGCAATTGATAAAGATTTTGATGCTGTAATTAAAAGAAGTCGTGGTATTGCAGACGGAATGAGTAAAGGTGTTTCTTTTCTAATGAAGAAAAACAAAATCGATATTATTGATGGTTTTGGGAAAATAAAAAATGATAAAAAAGTAGACGTTACTGCTGAAGACGGGACCGTAACTGAATACAGTGCAGATAATATTATTATTGCAACGGGTTCTCGTTCTAGAGAATTACCAAACTTACCACAAGATGGTGTAAAAGTAATTGAGTACAGAAAAGCGATGACGTTGCCAAGCCAACCAAAATCTATGATTGTTGTAGGTTCTGGAGCAATTGGTGTTGAGTTTGCACATTTCTACAACACAATGGGAACAGCTGTTACCATTGTAGAATATATGCCAAATGTGGTTCCTGTAGAAGATATTGATGTCTCAAAACAATTTGAGCGCTCTTTCAAAAAAGCAGGAATTAAAATAATGACAAATTCTTCAGTTGAGGCCGTTGATACTTCTGGTGAGGGTGTTGTTGCAACTGTAAAAACTAAGAAAGGTGAAATAAAATTAGAAGCAGATATCTTATTATCGGCTGTCGGAATCAAGTCAAATATTGAAAATATTGGTTTAGAAGATGTTGGAATTATTGTTGACAGAGATAAAATTTTAGTGAATGATTTTTACCAAACAAACATCCCTGGATATTATGCCATTGGAGACATTGTTCCTGGACAAGCTTTGGCACACGTTGCTTCTGCAGAGGGAATTACATGTGTAGAAAAATTAGCTGGTTTGCATACAGAACCAATTGATTATGGAAACGTTCCTGGTTGTACATATGCAACTCCAGAAATTGCATCTGTTGGAATGACAGAAGCAAAAGCTAGAGAAGCTGGTTACGAATTAAAGGTTGGTAAATTTCCTTTTTCTGCTTCTGGTAAAGCTACTGCAGCCGGCACAAAAGACGGTTTTGTTAAAGTAATTTTTGATGCGAAATATGGTGAATGGTTAGGTTGCCATATGATTGGTGCCGGAGTTACAGACATGATTGCAGAAGCAGTTTTAGGACGTAAATTAGAAACAACTGGTCATGAAGTTTTAAAGACAATTCATCCACACCCAACAATGAGTGAGGCGGTTATGGAAGCAGTTGCAGATGCTTATGACGAAGTTATTCATTTATAAAATTTTATCCTTAGAAAAGCTCGTTATGGTTTCTCTATAATTTAATAAATTCAAAAAAAAACCGAAGCACATTGCTTCGGTTTTTTTTTGAATTTATATAAAGAGGCAGTTAAAAAATTATTCAGAAATGCTTCCTTGTAATGAAAATAATACTAAAATCTCCAACAAGCAATTCTAGTTACTTTGTTTCCTTGGCTCATAGGAATTACTTTAAACTCTATGGCACCCAATTTTTCTGAAGACTTCTGTAAACTTTTTATATTTTCTTTTTTAGAGACTAAACTTGTAAACCAAGTACTCTGTGTTTTAAACAAAGAGCTTTCATATAAATAATTGTGCAAAAACGCTTTCTCTCCTCCAACGTACCACAATTCATTGTTATTACCAGAAAAATTTCTTACCGTGTTATTTCCTAAGTTTTTGTTTTTACGCTTATTTGCTCCCTGTGCCTCTTCTGCCGATTTAAAAAATGGCGGATTACACATTATCGCAGAAAAAGAGTCTCCGTCTTTTAAAATTCCTTTTAAGATGTTATTTTCGTCAGATTGTTGACGTAATTCTATTTGATCTCTTAATTTATTATCATCTATAATGTCTTGTGCAGTATCTAAAGATTCAAAATCTATATCTGAGGCAACAAAATTCCAATTATACTCTGCAACTCCTAATAGCGGATAAATACAGGTTGCTCCTGTTCCAATGTCTAAAACAGTTATTTTTTCTTCAGAAGAAATTAAATCATTCAAATAATGAATATAATCTAACCTACCAGGAATTGGCGGACATAAATTTTGTTTAGGAAAATCCCAAATCGCAATTTTATCATAAGAAAATAACAAAGCCTTATTCAATTCTTTTACTGCCTCCGGATTTGAAAAATCGATGGTAATTACATCAAACTGACTCTTAGCAACAAAGGGTTTTAATTTTGGATTTATCTTGATTAAAGCATCAAAATCGTATCCTTTGTTAAATTTATTTTTGGGGTGTAAGTTCTTTTCTTTCATGATATAGTGTATCGTTGCAAAACCTGAAATTCAGGAAGTAATATTCGTTGGTAAAATTACTGTTTATTTTTAGATTGCCACCTTATTCTTGCTCACAATGCTGCATAAAGACAATATTATGCAGCACTGCTTCCTAATTACAATGAATTTTACCCACTTAAAGAATAAATACTACAATTCTAAAATAGTAAACGCTAAATCTAAAGGTTTTAAAGATTCTTTTAATGCTTGTATAAAATCATCTCCGAATGCCAAATAGTATTCCGAAAAGTTACGCTGCCTTTCTTCTAGGCTCTGGTTTGGTAAGAGTTCATTTTGAAGTTCCGTAATTCTTTCAACCAAATCTTTTTGTCTCCTTTTTTCTGCAATGATTAATCTCTTTTGAAGACTTTCTAATCCCTTTACTTGTTTTCTTTCTTGCGCATTTACAGCATTCACAAAAGAAATATCTGTCTTTTTAGCTACCTCTTTTAATTCAGAAAATTGACTTTCTAAAAATTTAATTTTTTCTTTAAAATTGATTTTTATCGCTGTATTTTCAAGCACCTTTTTAGACAGTAATTTGTGCTGTTTTAAAAAGAGTTCTTCGTGAGAAATACCTAAATTACGTAACTTTTTTTGCTGTTTTTGTGAAACTACTTGTATAGAGTTCCGCAACAATAAAATAGGAAAAGGAATCTTTACTTTCTCGAAATAAGCCTTCAACTCAAACCAATATGCGATTTCTCCACCACCACCTAAATAGCAAATATTTGGTAAAACAACTTCTTGGTATAAAGGCCTCATAATTACATTCGGAGAAAAATCTAACGAATTCTCTTCCACCGCTTTTAAAATCTTCTTCCACTGCTTTTAAAATTTTACTTTTAGAAAATGTAATTGATGTATTGTTTACTTTATAAATTCCATTTTCAAAAACAATGCGTTCCCTTGAGTTTTTACTCAAATAAAACAAATTAATCTCTCTTGGATTTACCTGAATCTTATAATTTTCTTTAAGACTATTTATGGTTTTTGATACTTGTTTGTATGAAGTTTGATTTTCTAATTCGTCCTTTATAAACGGAATAAAAAGTTGTTTTAGCGCCGCATCATCTCCGTCTATAATTAGTAGACCATATTCCTTAAATAGCTCATTTGCTATATAACGGGTTGCATCTGCTAGATTATTGTGCTCTAAGTATCCTTTAGAAAATAATTCTTTTAAATATGTAGCATTTTTAGAACTCCCTAATTGTGTAGCAAAAACGTCTAAAACTGCATCTAGACCTTCTGTAGAAAATCGCCCTACAGCTCCGCCATCAGTTCTATTCCATTGTACTTTTTTTCCTTCAAAATTAAAATAATTAATTTCATCAAAATCATGATCTTCTGTTGCCATCCAATACACTGGCACAAAGTTTTTATCAGTATACTTTTGAGAGAGTTCCTCTGCTAAATTGATAGCACAAATAATTTTGTATAGAAAATACAAAGGACCTGTAAACAAGTTTAATTGGTGCCCAGTTGTTATTGTAAACGTATTTTTTAATTTTAATAATTCAATGTTTTCTTGCGTTTTGTCAGAGACCTCAACATTTGCACACTGCTTTTTTAAAGCTCCCACTAAAACCAATCTCGACTGCAAACTGTGGGCATTTTCTTTCTCTTCAATTTGATTGTGAAAACCAAGATTGTTTGGGAAATTGTTGTAAAACGATTGTATTGTCTCTTTTTGCTCCAAATAATCAAGCATTGTTGTAGAGAAAAAACCAGTATCTTTAAATGGAATCTGTGTTACTTTCATCATTAAATAAAACTTTTTTTACAACAAGCTGTTTTTGACATATCGTTTATTGAGTGCTTAAATTTTTTATAAAAATACAAATATTTTATCTTTGTCGTTCACTTCATTTTAATCTAACAAACTTTTAACAGGTTCTATAATTAAGAGCCTAAAAAAGTAAAAATATATTCTTACTTTTACTTTTCTAATTAAATATTTATATGAAAATTAAAGCAACTCTACTTGTTCTTGTTTTATTTGCAGGAACTCTATATTCTCAATCAATTCAGTCTCCATCAGAATTTTTAGGGTATGAGATTGGCACTCGCTATACAAAACACCATAAAGTAGTAGACTATTTTAAATATGTAAGCACTGCTTTAGGAAATGTAAAGTTAGAAAAATATGGTGAAACAAATGAACATAGACCTTTGTATGTGACTTATATTTCATCTCAAAAAAATATTACAAACTTAGAAAGTATTAGAAAAGAGAATCTTTCACAAACAGGTATTATTGCGGGAAACGCATCGAATAAGAAAGCTATTGTTTGGTTAAGTTATAATGTACATGGAAATGAAGCTTCTAGCACAGAGGCAGCAATGTTAACTTTATATGAGTTATTAACCAACAAAGAAGTTTGGTTAGAAAATACAGTAGTTATTCTAGACCCGTGTATCAATCCTGATGGTAGGGACCGTTATGTAAACTGGTTCAATCAAGTCAAAAGTACGCCGTATAATGTAGATCAGAACGCTAAAGAACACTCAGAGCCTTGGCCTGGTGGAAGACCAAATCATTATTTATTTGATTTAAATAGAGATTGGGCTTGGGTTACACAAGTAGAATCTCAACAAAGAATTGCTATTTACAATAAATGGATGCCACATATTCATGTAGATTTTCACGAACAAGGCATTAATAACCCATACTACTTTGCACCAGCTGCAGAACCTTTTCATGAAATTATTACAGATTGGCAACGAAATTTTCAAACACAAATAGGAAAAAACCATGCGCGTTATTTTGACAAAGAAGGTTGGCTGTATTTTACAAAAGAAAGTTTTGATTTGTTATATCCTAGTTATGGTGATACCTACCCAACATATATGGGCGCTATTGGTATGACTTATGAGCAAGCTGGACATGGACGTGCAGGCTTAGGAATACAAACAGATGAAGGTGAAATTTTAACTTTAAAAGATAGAGCAATTCATCACATGACAACAGGTTTGTCTACCGTAGAAATTGCTTCTCAGAATGCTGAAAAATTAAATATTGAGTTCAAGAAATTCTTTGATAATTCTAATTTAAATTACAAAAGTTATGTTTTAAAGAATGAGAATGAGGATAAAATGAACCGTCTTAAAAAATTATTAGACACCCATGAAATTAGGTATGAAAATGCAAAAAAAGGAACGGTAAAAGGATATAATTACAGCAATCAATTAACTAATAAGTTTGCTGTTAATAATACCGATTTAGTAGTGCATACCAATCAGCCAAAAGGTAAAATGGTAAAGGTTTTATTTGAACCAAATGCAAAATTAGCCGATTCTTTAACCTATGATATTACTGCTTGGTCTTTGCCATATGCTCATGGTTTAAATGCTATTGCATCTAAAAATAGTGTAAATTCTAATGAAGGTAAACCAAAAAAAACAATTACAAATACCATTGATACAAAAGCATATGCATACCTTTCTAAATGGAATAGCATAGATGATGCTACTTTTTTAGGGGCTTTACTGCAACACAACATCATACCTCGATTTACTGAAAAAGTATTTTCTACAAAGGGTACTTCTTTTAATGAAGGAACTTTAATCATTTTAAGGAATGATAATAAAAGTAAAGGTTTCGATAAAAAATTAATTAGCATTGCAAATGAACACCAACGAGTTTTAACAGCTGTTTCAACAGGATTTTCTGAAACGGGTGTAGATTTTGGCTCGTATTCTGTAAAACCAATTAACAAACAAAAAATTGCCGTAGTTTCTGGTAAGGCAACCTCTTCTTTAAGTTTTGGTGAAGTTTGGCATTTCTTTGAAACACAATTACAATATCCAATTACTAATATAAATTCTGGTGATTTTAGACGTACAAATTTAAGTACATATGACGTACTTATTTTGCCGAGTGGAGATTATAGTGATATGCTAAACAAAATAAACTTAACGAAAGTAAAAAAATGGACCCGCGCAGGTGGAACTTTAATTGCCATTGGAAACGCTTTACAAAGTTTTGCAGATACAGATGATTTCGCTTTAAAAACAAAAAAACCTGAAGAAAATAAAGACAGTATTTCAGATAATTTAACGCTATTTTCAGATAGAGAACGCGAAAGTGTTGCAGATTTAATTACAGGAAGTATATTTAAAGGAACTTTAGATAATTCCCATCCATTGGCTTTTGGTTATGGCAAAAATTATTTTTCGTTAAAACTAAGCGGAACTTCTTACAATTACTTAAAAGAAGGATATAATGTTGGATACTTTAATGAAGATACTAAAAACGTATCTGGTTATGCAGGCAGTAAAGCTAGAAAAGAAGTGCCAACATCTTTACTATTTGGTGAAGAACCAATGGGACGTGGAAGTATAATTTATATGGTAGACAATCCGTTATTTAGATCTTTTTGGGAAAACGGAAAACTATTTGTTGCCAATGCTGTTTTCTTATTGAATTCTGATATACTGAAATAAGAAATTATTTAATACAATACCTATAAAAAAACCACTCAGAAGAGTGGTTTTTTTGTAGGTATTTAGCTAATTTTTCTTTTGATTTAAAGAAGTAGGTCTCTCTTGTTTTTTAACAGGTGTTCCATACAAATCGTAATCTCCAGCTTCATGAATTTCAATATCAATAAACTCACCAATTTTCACATAATGTTCTCTAGCATCTACTAAAACGTCATTATCTACATCTGGCGAATCAGATTCTGTTCTTCCGTAGAAATATTCTCCGTCTTTTCTATCAAATAAGCATCTAAAGGTTTTCCCTATTTTGGCCTGATTCAGTTCCCAAGAAATTTGAGACTGTACTTCCATAATTTCATTGACTCTTTTAAACTTTACTTCTGCAGGCACATCATCTTCTAAAACATACGCACCTGTATTTTCTTCGTGAGAATACTCAAAAGCACCCAAACGCTCAAAACGCATTTCTTCTACCCAATCTTTTAATTCTTGAAACATTGCTTCCGTTTCACCGGGATATCCAACAATTAAAGTAGTTCTTATAGCCATTTTAGGCACAGCTTCTCTAAACTTATAAATTAAAGCTGTTGTCTTCTCGTGCGTTGTCCCGCGCTTCATAGACTTTAACAACTCTGTATTAATATGTTGTAACGGAATATCTAAGTAATTACATACTTTAGGTTCACGTTTCATAACATCTAAAACATCCATAGGAAAACCAGTAGGAAATGCATAATGCATTCGAATCCATTCAATACCCTCTACTTTAGCCAAGGCTTCTAATAATTGAGCCAGCGCCCTTTTCTTATAAATATCTAAACCGTAATAAGTTAAATCTTGTGCAATTAACATTACTTCTTTAATCCCTTTTTCAGCTAATTTTGTAGCTTCAGTAACAATATCTTCTATCGGAGTAGAAACGTGTTTTCCTCTCATTAAAGGAATTGCACAAAACGAACAAGGTCTATCACAACCTTCTGCAATTTTTAAATATGCATAATGTTTTGGTGTTGTGGTTAGGCGCTCCCCAATTAACTCATGTTTGTAATCTGCTTCTAAAACCTTCAATAAATTAGGTAAATCATGTGTTCCAAAATACTGATCTACATTCGGAATTTCTTTTTCTAAGTCTGGCTTGTAACGTTCACTTAAACACCCCGAAACAAATACTTTATCAATTTCACCCGCTTCTTTTCTTTTAGCATAGTGTAAGATAGTATC
>Ga0209279_10001094_pt1 | contig 14989 bp, 16 predicted proteins | sample CoawatmetaG00DNA_3_FD_187508 | JGI IMG/M metagenome (GOLD analysis project Ga0209279, IMG submission 187508) | Marine microbial communities from the West Antarctic Peninsula - Coastal water metaG006-DNA (SPAdes) (version 2) | ecosystem: Environmental > Aquatic > Marine > Coastal ... | reverse complement strand
ATCTGTTTTGTGTATGAGTATCTCTAATAACTTATTTAACTCATCGGCTTCATTGTGAACTGTAATACCATAACTAATTTTCAACTAACACCTCTACTAGTGCTTTTGGTAAAGCTATTGGTTCTAAGAATACTGCAGATTTTTTAGCTTCCATATAGTCATACGTTCTGTATATACTATACTTGTTTATATAATTTTTTAATTGATTATAAACATTTTTTTTAACACCACGTGGGCCAGCATTTGGTAAGTTTATTCTAAAAATACCATTTTCACCATCAACAACTTGTATATCACCAAATCTTTCTAATAACTGTACAACCATTGGTTTACTTTTAATCGTTGGTATACTACCACGACTTTCTAACTTTAACCCATTTAAGTGAAATGTTTTAGTACCATCTTTTCGTTTATACGGTATTCGTTGATTCAATACAAGTAACGTAGTTAATGTACTAGTTCCCTTTTTTCCTTTATATCTAAAAGAAATAATATCACCAGCGGTTACCTTACCCCAAGTGTATATTTGTTTAGGCATCTTGTTTCATGTTTCGTGTAATACCCATTTCTTCACAAGCTTTTAAAAATTCATACTGAGAAAAGGTCATTGCGTTTTCAACGTCAAGTCTTTTATCGTGATTATCATAATTTGCCCGTTCACCTTCAGGTATTTCAACTACCTTTGCATACTTCCAATCATAACCACCTTCAGAGTTTGAACTGCTTTCAGGAAAAATCATACCTAATTCACCCATATTAATTACAGATGGAAACCATACAATATTTCGTTCTTTATCATTATAAGCTTTATCTTGTACTAATTTAGGTGATTTTTTTAGATTTTCAATGAGATTTAAACTTCCTGTTTCATATCTTGAATCACTCATAAATCCACAATTAAAACATAGATAAGAACTATATTCTTTTTGAATTTCTTCAAAACATTGGTCTGTATTATAACATACTGGACAATCTATTATTCTTTCCATATTACACCTTCTTTAATTTTGGTAATGTTATTTTAGATGGTGCTGTGTCACCAACTTTTTTTAATTTAGGTAATTTTAATTCTACCTCTTTTGGAAATTCAGGTACATATTTGTCTAATATCTTACCTAACTCTCGTGTCATAGCATCTAATGAAAACTTAGACTTATTTACCATACCAAGTTTTTTAGCATTAAGTGTATATTTTTTGTAACTTGAAAATACACCTTTCATAACTGCAGATGTTTCTTGATAGTTTGCAGTAAACCATTGTGACCCCTGTACATACATATTCTTAGGAAATGAACTTTTGGGAACATCTACGAGTCCACCAGAGATTAAATTAGATAATCCTTTTGATAAAAAATCTATATGTCCACTCCAATTAGAAGCAATTATTGGTTTCTCTGATATACTAGCTTCAAGTAAAGGCCTACCAAATCCTTCTCCGTGTGTAATATTAACGTGAGCTTTTACTTTAGGATGATTATATAATTCATTCATCTCTTCATCAGTAAAATCACCGTGTATAAGATAAATATTTGGTAAGTCACCTTTAATAGTTGATTTTATCGTATTTATTTTTTTTAATATATCTTCTCTATCTAAGATAGAAAATCCAGCACCACTTGTTTTCATTATGAGACCTGGTTTCTTTTTTATATTTTTAAAGGTTTCAAGAAATACTTTTAACATCATACCAGTATCTTTTCTATCTTCACCAATATTACCACTTAACCAATGACCTACGTATAAAAAGTTAAAACTCTCTTCAATATTTTTCATCTGATTAACAAATTCTTTTGAAAACTCTTTTGTTTTTTTAAATATATTTGTATCAGTTCCCTCAAACAAAACTTCTATTGGTTTTTCAGTTTTCAATTGTCCTTTAATTTGTTGTGTTTTATCATCTTTTACATCAAAAACACACGCTTTAAATACATCACTAACAAAGTTGGATGGGACAATATTCATATTCATCCTATTCATACCCTGAACCCAATCTGCTGGTACAGCTGTGCATTCTAATCCAGCAGTAATTCCTATATTATATTTAGCAATTGGTTGAAATTCATTTGGAACTAAAACAGAAATTCCTATTTCAGGTTGATTAGGTAATTCAGGTTGTTGTAGTAACCTGTCAATAATCATTTTATCATTTGGGTCGTCTGCAGTTAATGCATTCATTGGACAATTGCCCCAACGTACACTCCAAATTTTCACATCGTATATATCTAATTTAATTAGTGATCTAACTATATCTCTACTATGTGCTCCATACCCACTTCTTGTTGCAACTGGTGCAGTAACTAAACATACTGGTTTACTCATTATAACTCCTAAACTTTAAAAATATTGTAACGTTTTCTTGGCTTCCACTTATCAAATGCTGTATCCATATGGTCTATAAAATTCTTAGACATAGCCTTTGCACTCATCATACTATCTTCACCCACAACAAACTCGTGACCTTTTGTTCCACATTCTTTTCTTTCTTCTGATTTCATATCATACCAATATTTAATTGCATCTGCTGCGTCATCAAATCTACAACGATCATCAAAAATATATGGTGTTTGTGGTGAACCCACCAAAGCTCTATTAGATGGCCATACTGGTTTTACCCACTCACCCCAAGTCAAATCAGGGTTATTAGCCCACTTTCTATCATCGTGTAGTGATTTTATTTCTTTATAATCATCTGCAGTTAAAAACTCTTCGGTATATCCTGAACCATCTGGTGAATGTTTTTTTAACTTAAATCCACATTGGTCTTGTAATCCACCTGTAACATTTACAATTATTGGTGTTCCTGCAATTAAAGACTCACAAGTACCTAAACCAAATCCCTCATTACTTGCAATATTCATCGTAACATCTACCATATTGTATAAATAATTTAATTGATTTGGTTCTAATTTTTTATCACTAAAATATATATTACAACCGGGAGCAATAACTTTTGCAACTTCAGGTAAATCCGTTCCATTGTCATCTATTGGTTGTGTGTGCATTAACAAACAACATTTATCAGCTTCTTCTTTTGGTAACATATCACAAAATGTTTTAAAAGCAAGGACAACATCTCCTGGCATTTTTCTTCTAATATTTCTATTATTGTAAAACAAAATGAACTCGATGTTATCATCTGTTAATTGTTTTTTCATTGATTCCATTTCTTTATATTCTTTATCAAATAAAGATATAGGATAGAAGTATTTTTCATTAATACCATGTGGTATATAAGTAGAATCCCAATCTGTTCTTGGTTTATTCGTACACACATCATCTACAATAGCAACTGTTTGTTTAGAAATATTCATAATCAAATCACAAGATTCATAAAACCATTGGTTGTATTGTGGTGCTGGCCAATCATCCCAAATATTATAATAAAATATTGGTATTTCTTGTCTTATCTCGTGTTCCATTTCATATAACCAATTCCAAAATCTTGGGTCTGTATAGTGTAGAATAGCATCAGGTTTTTCGTGTGACATTATGTTTCTTAAAGTATCCGAATTACCATATCCATTTACAGGATATATTGTTAAACTAGCATCTTTAACACCTGTTTCTTGAACACAAGTTTCATTCATATTAACAACTTTTCCATTTTCAGGGTGTTTTATTGCTCCACCTATCTGAACCCAATCATATCTATCTATCGTTCCAAGAACAAATTCTTTAGACATTGTTCCTACACCACTTGACATTCTTAAATCGTCTGCCAGTAATAAAATCTTTTTCTTAGACATATAACCTCTTTAATCGTTTAATATTTTTTTATTGTTTAAAGAAATATCAAAGTAATCTAACATTTCTAACTTGTCGTGATAACTTGACATCTTTTCTAATTCACTTTCAACAGTCGCCATAATATCAGGGTGTTCTCCAACCCCAACAGAATTATTTAGTAAGTTCTCTACATTTATACGATGTTTCTCTATTTGAGCTTTAAACTGTAGTCTACTAGCTTGTAATAAATCATCTCTTAAATTCATAATCTACTCCCACTTGGTATTAATTTATTATATGATTGAATTGTTTCTTTAAATTTTTCATCTAAAACATATAAGTCCATTGAACGATTTACTAATTTTTGTAAAGTAAATTCATCATCCAATGTACTTGATTTAAACTTCTTATATAACCCTTTCAGTATTTTAACTGATGTTAATTTGTATTCCATAAAACCTCTCTTAATATATACATATATAAATATATACTAATTTAATATTTTAACCAATTTTTTTTCATTTTTAGCATATTCTACTGTACTCATTGTACCTCTTGATTCAACCCCATCTTGTATGAAAGCTATAACTATATCACTATATTCTGCAATCTGTTTATTTCTCTTAAAGTAATTTGAAACGTAATATGGTTTAGTGTATTCAGTTGCTGGATTCTTACAATGCATATTCCAAGTGTAATGTGATGGTGGGAACTCTACATAATTCATATCAAACTCTAATGCAAACTTTTTAGCAAAACCATCTACACCCTCTCGCTGACCACCACTAACTATTTCTACCCCATCACCGTGTTTTTCTTTTATCTGAAATATTAAATCTTTTATTTTTTTCTTATTAGTATAACCCCTACTACCAACTATACCAACTTTAATCTTCGTAGTCATTTCTCTTTTGCTGTTTTACTGGTTTATCTGAGGTAGTGAATTTAGCTACTTCATAAAATTGTTGTAATCCATTTAGTATAGAATTAGTATTTGAATATTTGAATTGAAACCTTTTCCTAGAAGTATAAGATAAATCTGTTGGAATTATATCAAACCATATAAACTCATTTGGTTTAATAGTAGAACCTGGTGTAACAACAGTTTTAAAAGATAACTTTTTTTCCCACTTCATCAAGAAGTTTTTTAAATCAGTAGTAGCTACTTCACCATCTTCAAACCATAGATGTAACAAGACTGCTACACGTAACTCATTATGAATATTATTAATTTTTTCCATAATTTTTGATTCTATTTCACTATTAATAAAGTCACTTAGTTTTAGTCTTAAACTTAGTTTAGTTGTCATTATTTAACTCCCACATCACAATGTTCTGTTTGATTGAACTCACAGTATCTGCAGTTCTTTTTAGATGGTTGTTTAACATAATTATGTTTTAAGTTATATTCCCCATCAATAAAAGACTCACCAAGAAACTGGTTTAAGTTATTCATTAACTTATTTATACTTGGTTTACCACTAGCTGGTTGAAACGTCTGAACTCTACGTTGTGGAAAATCTACCTTTTCATATAGTTTACGCTTTACGATAAAGTATTCTACATCAATCTTATCTACTGATATATCGTGTTGAGCACCATAGAAATGTTTGTATAATAACAATTGGTCTGTTTTAGACTTATCAGCCTTTTGCCATTTATTCCAACCCATTGTAGATGTCTTAATATCTATAATCTTATATCTATCTCGTACAGTATCATAGATTATAACGTCAATGTACCCAATAAACTTAATCTTATTTGGTAAGTCATAGTCAACAGGCACTTCTATACCAACTAACTCATAACCCTTCTTACTGAAATACATATTACGTTTCTTCTTAAACCAATCTAATATCAGTAATCCGTGATTGTAAAATTCTTGCATATCAGATTGTTCACAAAATACTTCACCACCATTCTTTTCCATAATTTGAGTATAGTTTGTTTTCATCCGATGTAATAACATCTTTTCTAATGGAAGTGCGTCTGCCGTTTTAATGGTATCATTATACATTACTGTAAGATATGTTTGTAATACTTCGTGCATACTTGTACCAAAAAGGGTATGTATACTATCTGTCCAAACACTTAACTTATCAACGTAATTAAGTTTCCATTTATACGGACACGTAACCCATTGATTATATTGACTATAACTTATTCGTTTCATTTTCCCCACTTATCACGACCAACGATTGTAGCCATAATTCCATAGTTTGAAACATCAAGATAAGCATCCTCTAATGGTTCATCTTTAACAGCTGATTCTCTATTATTCATCAATAGAGTTTTTACTCGTTGTAGTTTATCATTCATACGAAACCACAAACCTGTAAGTGATAATTTAATCTCTTCTTCAGTTTGTAACTGAGTTCCAACAGATATATTACCTGGGCCATAATCGTGTTGCTTATGTAAGAACAATTCATATTGTTCTCGTTGTATTTTTCTGAACTCTTCTGTCATCTCTGGCCATTCAAGTTCCATTTGTTCAACTACTGTCAATTTATTAGTATTTTTTGTATACTTCTTGACAGTTTTAGAATCTGTTATAACTTTCATATTATATCCCTATTTACATAACTAAATATACGAATAAAATCGTATACAAGTCAAGCTTTTTATTCATTTCCTGCTTGATACATACCTGTACTACCAAGTACATTTAAACCAAGAGCTTCAATCTTCTTAGGATCGACTCCCCATTTTGTACAGATTTCTCCTAATTCCAACATACCACCTTCTGTAAGATAATACATTTCAATTGCATCGTATGCTTCTCTTCTATTAACGTCCATATGTTTTCCAACAACTTCAATTAACCAATTTGGTTGTGCCATATCATTCTCTCCTTTTGTATATTTTAACCATTGATTACCTTTTGGTAAAATATTTGTGTATAGTTTATATAACTCTTTAGGCTTCAAGTTATACTTTTGTAATTCATTTACTAACTCAATCCATTCCATCTTCATTGATAGAAATCTATGAGTCATATAATTAGACCAAGACTTTTTATCTTCGTCTGATATCTCTTCCCAATACTTAGGACTTTGAACCGCTGTTATCTGTTTGATGTGGTCGAATAGGCTCTTCTTTTTTACCGAAGATATTTTCGTATTTTTTTTCCCACTCTTCATAACTTATCCCAACTCGTGGTGAATCCCCTTTTCCAGCAGAGGATTTGTTTGTAAATATTGTTTTTCTTTTCTCACTCATATGTCCAAACGTGGAAAACTATCTGACTTTGTTTCTTCTTCTAAACCAGCACTAGCTAACATACCTTCTGCAACTTTACCACAGTTCCCACAACTATATACTTGAACAGGAATTAATGCTTCTTGTCCATTTGGTGACATTAAAGCTGATAGTTTTTTTAGTATGAATGATGTTATAAATAAATAGTTACTACACTCATTACATTTAATAGTATCTGCTTGTTTCAAGTCAACTTGTACTTGTTTTTTTGGTTTTTGTATTCTTCCCTTTGGATGCATACTCATTTTATAACTCCTAATAGTTCTATTATCATAGCCATTGCATTTATTTCTTTATCAACTACCTGACTATCTGATAGTTCATATCTTGCAATAATCAAAATACATTCTGCTAAGTGACCTTTACCATATCCATCTACTTCATCATATAACAAACGAAACAAGTCAGCAAAATCTGTAATCTTATTGTCTGCTAATAGTTGTCTGATTTCTTTGAATGCATTTTTTTTATTCTGTGTTTCTAAAATCTTTAATAGTTTTAACTTATAATCATTTTGTATAATACTTGATGTATCTAATTTAAGTCTACCCTTAACTACGTTTCTTTGAGCTGAATTAATAACTCTACGAATATCGGGATAACCACTTTCTACCAAAACTTTTATATCTTCAGGACTATCCATTATATTTTCTTGTATCAAGATACTATGAAGGTGTTTTGCAACTTCTGTTTTAGATGGTGGAATAATCTGAAATGATTGACACCTTGATTGAATTGGGTCAATTATCCTCTCAACGTAATTACAAGTCAAGATGAACCTACAATGTTTACTAAAGGTTTCCATTAGATTACGAAGAGCTGCTTGAGCGTTTGGTGTAATATAATCACACTCGTCCAAGATAATAACTTTCATATCTTTGAAACCAACAGTTGAAGCAAAGTTCTTAACCTTTGTCCTTACGGTGTCTACATTGTTTTCATCTGATGCGTTGATATATAGATAATCACATTCTATATTATTAACGAGTAATTTTGCGAGAGTGGTTTTACCCGTACCAGCTCTTCCATATAATAGAAGGTGTGGTAAATCTCCACTCTCAAGATACATAGATACTTTACTTTTGAGATGTTCATTCCCAATGTAAGTATCTAACGTGGAAGGCCGATATTTTTCTACCCATAGAGTATTACTCATAAAATCCCTTTTGCTCTACTTTAAATTCTTCGATTTCTAATTGACTTGAACTAACTTTTGGATAAGATAGTTTTGGATGTTTTAACGTATTAATAAATAGTTTGTTTTCTTTCCTACTACCAATAAAATATACGTATCTATGTTTTTCAGGTTCTCTCATTCTCCAAAAAGTATCACCAACTGCTTTTTTTAACTTTACAATATTATGACTACCAAACTTTGAAAATACAGTTCTACTATGTATCCACTTATAAGGTTCTTTAGTCAATGATATTGAATAGTTAGGCATTAAGTTCAACCCTTCACCTTGATAAATCCAATTAGTCGCTTGGTAAATACCACCAGTGTGTCTTTGTGCTGGGTCTGCATATGATATTAATACTTTTATATCTTTTGCCTTTTCTTTCAACCACCTAAATGATTGTGATATTGAATATGATTCTATATTCTTACCATAACCATCGTGAATGAAAAGCCTTGTCAATTCTAATATATTGTTTGTTTGTAATATAGTTTCATCCTTGAAGATAGAACCCATAACAGTTCTACCAACAGGATATCCATAAGACATACAACCAATTAACTTTTCTTCTGGTTCATTAAAGAACTTATGTTCTTCACCTGTTTGATAAAATATACCTAAGGCATATCTACACGAAGAAAACGAATGACTATAGTGATACTTTTTTATTATCTTTTTTGCTAAAGACTTTGGTATCTCTCGTATAGTTACCCTTGAAGTATCACAAGTTTCAATCTTGTTCACTCGTTCCAACTAACCAATATGTTGATGTGAAATCATCTACCTTAAAATTAATTTTAGCTAAACCTTGACTACTAATTTCTAACGTAGCACTTTCACATTCTTTATTGGCACTCAATACTTCTTTAAATAAGTTTGCATTAAAAGATACATTCTCAATATCAGAAACTTTTGGTGTCGTTACTGGTATAGTAACTGTATTAGTATTAATTGTAGCATAACCAATAACTAATTTTGTATCTACGCCATTTGTTATTACTGTAAAATTATCAGCTTCACTTAATGCAGATTTACCAGAAATAAACTTAGTGATAAATTGTGGTGTAACATCAATACTTAATTCAAATTCAGGTATTGTTTTCATTTGTGGTGGTTCATTAATAACCGATGTGTCACTTAACATATAATTTATAGCTGATGACCTATCAGTTAATTTTAATGAAATTGCTTTTTCACCAGATTTAGTTAATGTTGCATTCACATCATTATCCATTACCATTAACAACTTTAACAATTGTTCTGTATTATATACACCGATATCAGAATCTTCAAAATTCCATTTATCCATTGTTAAATCACCCAACAAAGTTTTATCGCCTGATATAAACCTTGTAGATAACTCTTGTGAACTTGAACTGCTATTTAGAACAACAGAATTAACTGTACCATTCAAATAGTATTTATTAATGAAACGAACTAGCTTTTGCTTATCCATTATAACATTCTCCTATTATTTATAACCATATATACATATATATATAAGTTTGTTTTCTCAAAATCAAAAAAATCTTTCTATAGTTTTACTAGCATCTGTTGGTTCATCCCAATTAAGTGCCTGATAAAACATCATAATCTTTTTATGTAAAGCTTGTTTATATAACTTATTAGGGTTTATAAATTGTCTTATAAAATCTAATATTTCTGGTGGGTCTTCGTAACCTTTATACGCAATTGTTTCTAATCCAATTGGATTTTGTTTCAAATAAACCCACATAATTTTTTCACCATCAAATATTTTTGAATATCTTTTTGATATTTTTAAATGTTTAAGTAAATCATTATAAAATATTGATGACTTAACGTGAATTGGAGTTCCCAATTTATATGAATTAAATAAATTACCATCAACAATACCATATTTTTGTATACCCCTTACACTCGTAGGTATTGCAATTTTATTAAAGTCCATAAGTTTCATACTATTCTTAAAATTAAGAATAAACTTATCTAAGTTTTCTTTTGGTACATCCATTAATATGTCTTCTAATACTTTAGATAACATTTGTCTCATTGCAATTGGAAAACTTGAACGAACTGTATCTAATCCCTTAACCATCATCTTATCAACTTTCTTACCGTTGTCGTTGATAATCTTTAGTCCGTATCTCTTCTTAGTTACAAACAAACCACTCTTTGCAATAACCTCTTGTTTGATATCAAATCTATGTTTATTTAAATTACAAAACTTTTTAGCAAAATAATCATAACCTTGATTTAAATGAGATTGAACTTCACTAGCAATTTTTAAAATAGCCTTTGACATTTTATCTTCATCTTTGATGTCCAACTCTGGAAATCTTTTCTTTACTAATGGTGTAGCTGAATAGAATACTGAATCAGTATCAATGTATATACAATGATTTTCTGTATCATTTAGTTCTTTATTATAAAATGCGTTTCCAATCTTTTTAGTAAACTTAATTAATGTTTGGCCAGTATAAGTTACTGCTTCAGCATTATCTACATCATAGAAACGAAACACAGGTAGTCCTAATACACCATATAAACTATTTAATAAAACTTTTTGAAGATATTGTCTTCTATCAAAGTATTCTGACTTAGCTATATCACCATCTTCGTGAAACTTTTTTGATAATTTACGATACTCAACTCGTTCATCAAACCATTTTCTTAATAATGCAGCTAATAAACCATCTTTATCAGTTCTATACATTACACCGTTTGTAGCAACACCAATCTCTTTACCATCTAAAAACTTTTGTAATTCAACTTCAGTAAATCTACCTATCATCTTTTCACCACGAGTTATCGAATATGTTTTTTTATTGTTTTTATTTAAAAACTCTTCAGGATTCCAACCTTCAATCTTACCCAACTTTGTTTCAGGTGATATATTCAATGATATAATACAAGACGGATACATTGATGTAATGTCTAAATCATATACCCATTCGTGTTTGCCTTTTATTGGTTCTTGAACATACGCACCAACAAATTTATCATTTGAAAACTTATTTGGTCTTTTTGGTTTATTTGGTGCTATAATATTCTTCTTCTTTAAATAAACTAATATTGCACCCTCTAAATATCTTGAAGCCATAAACACATCCTCATATGGACAATGTCCAAGATGTGCTAGGCCCCTACCAATCTCTATAAAATTTAACTTATCATCAATTTTCTTGACAAGTTTTACGTCTTGTAAGTTATATTGTACAAACTTATCAATATCATTTTCATATAACTCATTAAGAGTTCCATCATATGCAATCTTTTTTTCACCAACTTCATATTCACCAATAGCATCTAATCTGTATGATGAACGTTGACCAAATGTAAATGTTTTATATAATGCTAAATAATCTAAAACACTAACTCCTGCTATTCTATATCTCTTACTGAAGTCACTCCAGTGAACTTGACCTATCGGTGACAATAAATTAGCAACTTCTCTTCCTACAACTTGAATTGCTCTATTATATAAATAATTCACATCAAAAAACTCAACGTTCCAACCTGTTAATATGGTTGGTTGTATTTCCATATACTTTTTAAAGAATGCATTTAATAAATCATATTCATCATAAAAAGAAACTATCGTATCACCATCTTCTTTGGTTCTACTTTCACCCAACTTTAATTTATCTGTTGGGTCTAATACATAACAAAAATACTTTTCTAAGATGGGGTCATTAAAACCAATTGAAGTTATTTTATTTGCAGCTTTTTTGGGGTCAGGAAATCCATCAGTTACTTCAACCTCGATATCAAATATCATTGTGCGATGACCTACTGATACCTCATCTGAAGCTGTATAGTTATCAACCAATACTCTGATTTCAGGATTTACATCTGATTCAAATAGTTCTGGTTGGTCTTTTTCCCAAGTGTTAATTTTTTTTAGTTTATCACCATAAAGAGATGTAAAAGTTCCAGCTCTATTTTTAACATATGAATATTTTTTATAGCGAAATGTTTGATGACCAAATTTGTCATCCCAAATATGCATTTTGTTTACTCTTCTATCGTAAAATATGTTTTGATACAACTTTTATATAATTTCCCAATTTATTATGTTTGAATATACGAATAAAAACCTATACAAGTCAAGTACTTTTTTTAGTAAAGAGGGGATATATTTCAATCCCCCCAATTCTACTATTTTAGAAATTAACAGTTAATCCCAAGTTAAAGTATCTTGGTGTTCCAAGAAATACTTCAGCATTATGAGCTAAGTGAAGTTTATCACCGAATCCATTATACTGTGAGTTGTCAACTGCGTCTTGCACATAAACTGCATCAAGTGCATTAAATAAATGACCTGTTACTGTCATATTATATCCTGCAATCTTTGGTAGTTTATAAGCTGCGTGTAAGTCTAAACGATTGTACGCTGGAGCTTGCCATACTTGGCTTCTATCAGCATCACCAGAAAGTTCACGTGAGTCTGGACTCCAATCAGCATAGTTCTTATCATACATCTTAAAAATACCTTGCAATCTAAGACCTTCCATCGGTGTAAGTGTTGTTCCTAAGACATAAGCTGTCTGTGGTTGGTCACCTACATATAATCCATCAAGTGTATAAGTGTAAGATGTTTGTTTTGGTGCGTCTTCATCATATTCTGTATAAAGACCATCTGCATCACCATCAAACTTCCACTTACCAAATGATACTGCTCCGTCTAAACGAATCATATCATTTAACTTCATTGAACCTTCGATTTCAAGACCTTGATGTTTTTGACCGATACCTTTTAAGAATATCACATCAGTATCACCTGAGTCACCTTGACCTGTAGTTACAGCTTTGGTAAGGTTTCTATCTTTCCAATCTGTATTATAAGCACTTACCTTTACGGCAAACTTTTCAGATTCAAAGTTAACACCAGCTTCTGAACTAATAAATGATTCATTTATAGGGTCTGAAGCAACTGTACCATCGTAGTAAATTACGTTATCCATAATCGGTGGTTTCTCAACGTATCCTGTATTAGCATATACACTAACGTTATCATCCACGTCATACATTATACCACCTTTTACTTGGAAAGTAGAGATAGCATCTGCATTAATTACTTCGTTAGCAACTGTAAAGTGGTCTTGGTAAGAATACTTAATACTTGATAATCCACCCATACCATATAGGTTAATCTTATCTTTAGTATATTTACCTTGAACAAATCCACCTAACCAATCAACTGTAGTACTATTATGATATGCGATGATATCACCAAGTCCTTGCATTTGACTTTCTGGAGTTGTGTTATTCTTATTAGATGTGTTAACAAAATAATCACCACCTAATAAATCACGAACTTCACGAGCGTGTTCTATACCAGCAGTTCTCCAATCTAAACCAACTTGAACTTCAAGTTCGTCTGATATGTCATAGTTCAATTTAGAAATCAAACCATAAGTATCTTGTCTATTGATTGAGTTACGAAGAATACCTTTTGAACGATTCTTTGAAGCATCAAAATTAGTATCTACATTATTGGAGTTAGCTGCAATAGCACCATTCCAATCCCAAGTCCACGGAGAACTCTTATACCATTTGTTTCCTTCAACTGCAGGTGTTCTAAAAGAACTACCATAAGTTCCTGTACCACCACCTGAACCACCTGACCAATAAAGAACTGAACTCAAACGAGTCTTTTCATTTATTGTCATAAAGTGATTTAAGTTAATCAATGGTTTATGAAAGAAGTTTTCTCTTTCATTTAGGAAGTTAGAATTATGTCTATCAGTTGTTCTTGCTCCATACATATACCAATATTGTTGACCTTTGTAGTCTGAACTAACAGGTGCCCAATTTTGACTAAATGTACGACCAGCTTCGTGTTCGAATTTAGCTCCATCTGCATAAGCGGCTTTATCGTATCCATCAACATTACCAGCTAACTCTTGTGAGTAAGTAGCAATATTCTGTTTATACAAGTTCTGACCGTGACGTTGTGGAGCACCGATTGCGTATAGTTCGAATCTGTTCTTTTTATTTAACTGATATGAACTACCTAAATACCAAGCCCAAGCGTCTGTCCAGTTTCCGTCAATGATACCATCACCAGTCTTACGAACTATCGTTCCACTAAGTGCTAGTTTATCACCAATCAAACCTGAATTGTAGTTAACAGTAGTTTTAAGAAAACCACCAGCACCACCTTCTTGTTTGAACTTACCACCTTTTGTCATTGCGGCGGGGTCTGTAATAATGTTCATAGTTCCACCGATTGAAGGTGTAGCTAAATTAACAGCTGATAAACCACGTTGCATCTGGATGGATTGAGCTGCATCTGCAACACCATCCCAGTTAGACCAATACACCCAACCATTTTCCATGTCATTCTGTGGAACTCCGTTAATCATTACTGCAACATTTCGTTGGTTAAACCCACGAACATTGATACGAGCATCACCCGCACCACCACCTTGTTGAGTTGCGTAAACACTTGGTGTAGTATTTAAAGCCATTGGAATGTCTTGACTACCAAGACGGATTTCCATATCTTCTTTACTAACCGTAGTATAAGCAACAGGTGTCTTTTCATCAGCTCTTGAAGCTAAAACCTCAAGTGCTGACATAGTAATTGCATCAATTGCTAAAGCAAAATCAACCTTTACATCTTCTTCACCCACAACAACCTCTTTAGATTGAGATGAGTATCCAATGAATGTAGCGGTAATAGTATAAGTACCAGGACTTACATCAATTGAAAAGAAGCCAGTTTCATTACCTACTGCTCCTAAGTCCGTTCCTCCTACTACTACATTTGCCCCATTCAAAGGGTTTATGTCAGCATCAGTTACGAGTCCAGTTATAGATTGTGCGAACAATCCAGT
>Ga0209279_10001082_pt1 | contig 15126 bp, 13 predicted proteins | sample CoawatmetaG00DNA_3_FD_187508 | JGI IMG/M metagenome (GOLD analysis project Ga0209279, IMG submission 187508) | Marine microbial communities from the West Antarctic Peninsula - Coastal water metaG006-DNA (SPAdes) (version 2) | ecosystem: Environmental > Aquatic > Marine > Coastal ... | reverse complement strand
GATATTTGATGAATCGTATCTTGTTTATTAGGTTCAGTTAGACCTGCTATAAAAACTAAGAGAGGCAGGTCATCTCTCCCACATTCTTCACATTCCATTTGTTATTGCAACCACTCCGGCATATTCCGTTGCCACCAGAGCTGCTTGGGGGCCGCCACGACGGTTGTGGCGGCATTGGAGACCTTGCTTGAGTTGTCCATGATAGTTACATTACCAGGTTTTCCGCCCTTGTCTTGGGCTCTACTAACTGCTCCCGCGACGGCAGCTTGTCTATCAATTTCGTTAATTTTGGCCAGCTCGGTACCATACTCTCGTCGCATCGAACTGCTGCTGAAATCGATCGCACCCGACGATCCTTTGTACATCTGATTTGCAGCTCCTACAAGCCCTCTCATATTAGTTATCGCACCTGTGTTGACGCTTCCCGCTCTCATAATATTTTGTGGATCAGCGAGGCCTAGTTTAAACGTCCCTTTCTTTACTCTCATTCCAAAGTTGAGAAGATCTTTCTTTGTTATTTCTTTTCCAATGTTCTTTGGATTCTTCATAAATTCACTCAAATTATTCTGGAATTTGCGCATATTGCTAGGGAAGTTGCCTTCCTTACTTACCCACTCCAATACACCGGCTTTGAACATAGATTTAATTGACTTCTTGGTTTGCGAGTCAGACCCGAGCATAGCGACCGATCGCCTTTGAGAGTTCAACATAGTCTTATTCAAAAGATCGTATGCCGCCTCGTCAGTACGCGACTCAACTACCGCCTCCCGGGCGGCCACTTTTGAGTTATATCCCTGGGCGACCTTCGTCATAACTTGCTTCGCCGATTCTTCGCCGCCGGCGGCAGCTTCCGTCAGTCCGGTGTAAGCGTCACCGAGCTGTAGTCTGGCAAAATCCTCGAAACTGCCGGCGCCAGCTGCGATAATTTGTTTTTTGGTCTTTCCCTTATCGATCTTCGCGATCGCATCCGCCCTGATTTTCGCGTACATTTTCTCTGTGAGTACATTATTTTCCTTCGCGGCGTTGACAACACTTTTCTGATGTTCGGTCCTAGATCCTTCCGCCATCTTCCACAACCCGTAAACAGCGGCGCCGACGGCGGCTACCGCAAGTAATGGTACTATGATACCACCAACAAAGGCGGGCATGCCACCAAATATCCGCGCAATAAATCCTTTTGCTCCTATCTTCGTGGCGGCCGCCGGGGCGGCGGTCGATACTACGGCCGGTACTGCTGATGCAGCGCTTTTGACGACCTTTGGAGTCAACTTGGTGCCCAGGGCGGTAGCACCTTGTCCCAGACCTAGGAGAGCGTTTTGAAGAAAACCACCATCCTTGACTTTAGTAGCTAGAGTCAAAAATCCTGCAGCGGCACCTTTCATTGCAGCCGCAAGACCCTTTCCTGCAAGTTTGGTGGCGCCTTTAGCTCCCCATATAGCTGCATCGCCAACGAAGCCTAACACCAATCCACCGAGCTTTGCAAAAGATGATATCACCCAACCCATCGCTCCAGCAACAGTTTTTATTCCTGCTTTTGCTAATATGGCGGAGCCTGTAAACGCAGCTTTGATAAGTTTAATAGGACCTATAAATGTAAACAATGTAGCAAGTGTACCGATGCCAGCAACCATACCCATTCCAGTAACGTTGCCTTTCTCATCAAGAAGACCTAATGATTCACCGAATTTTCCTATTGCTGATGTTAAGTTCCTGGCATATTCTTTTACACCGGCAAATATTCCACCCTTTTTACCTTTTTCACCAAATTCACCATGGATATCTTCACCAAAAAGGAAATTTTTGATACCTTTCCACTCATCGCCTAAAAACGAATCATTAAGCCAGTTATCTAACGATTTTCCTGCGTTCTTGAACCAAGCAATGAACTTGTTGTTCTCTGGATAAAACCATTCAAAAAACGGCTTAATATTGTCATCCCACAGCGCTTGTGACCCTTCCATTAATTTATTAAAACCAGATGCGTCTAAGACACCTTCCCAGGCTTTGCCAATACCGTCTTTCTTTTCATCCCACCATTTTAATATAGCTTTCTTCCACGGCTCGAAAGCAGCCGTGATAAACTCCTTTATTTCCTTGAAGAAAAATGCGCCTAATCCAATTGCAGCAAACCATTTTAACCAATCGATACCTTTAGCAAGCAATCCACTAAAGAAGCCACCAATACCCCCGCCTTTGTTTTTTGAAGGAGCTTTAGGTGCTGTTGGTTTTGCAATTATATCACGTGCTTTAGTTCGCTCTTTAAGGCCTTCTCTGGCTTCTTCAGCAGACGATCCTTTACCCGACAATCGCTTTGCAGTGACTGCGGTATCTCTTTTAATACTTAAAAGAGTACTATTGATATCTGCTAATGTTGCTGCTGCCATAATACTACTTCTTAGGTGCTTTGTTTTTCATCGCGCTAGCACCAAAGAAAGCTGCAACAATACCAGCAACAGCAATGAAGTATACTCCTGCCATATCACCTAATATTTTTGCCGCTGATTCGATACCACAAACAACTGATACGACAACACATACGGGATACAATAGCATTCCGCAAAGAGCATACCAAGCCATGTTGCGTTGGGCATCTTCTTTCTTATCCTCATTTTCAAGTCTAACCATACGTTCTTCCACTGCTAACTCCTCATCAGTGACGATTCCATCACCATCTAAATCATATTTTGCAAAGTCACTATCTTTTTGTAGTTTTTTCTGTGCCATTTATTGTTGCTCCTGCTCCTGGTTGACTTTTTGTACATGATCAACAAGCATTTCGAAATAAATATCACGTTCAAAGGGGTATAAGTTTTCTAGTTCGTTTATACTGTATTTATGATGCTGAGCCATAGTGAAGAGAGTTTGGTAGTAGACCGCCAGACTGGTATGACTCAGCGCTATTAAAAAAAATCGTTTATACCCTCCAACAACTTAGTCTTAGTTTTTTGCTTACCGTTCTTACCTTTTATTTTATATTTGACTTGCATACTTACTTTAGGCATAGATTCAAAATATTTCTGAATAGCAGCAAAACTATCAGCTGGGAAGGAATTAATAAATTCCTCTTGTTCTTCTTTAGAAAAATCATTCATATCTAATGTTTCTTCACCACTATATACTTTTGAAATACATCTAGTAATTAGTTCAATTGAGGTTTCTAAGCCACTTTCCATATCAACTTCTAGTAAGTCAGTATATTTTGGATGCCTCATTTCAATTTGAATACTGTCATTTAATTTAATTAAAGATTCAGTTTCTGTTTCCGGGCATTCAACATCAGCTAGATTAATTTCAACTTCGTGGTATTCCTCATCCTCATCATCAAGAATACTAAGTTTAGCTAAATCAGATACACTATTTCCTCTTAATTTTAAAAACAAATATTCTGTATCATAACTCGTAAGAGTTGTTATATCATAATCATAAACACAATTAGTAAGTACTTGAGTAATTGCATTAATAAAGTCGTTCGCCTCACCGCTTTCTTGAGCCATCAACAAAATCTTTTCCTCTCTTACAAGAAAGGGTCTATATCTAATACTTTCTTTTGTCGAGGGAACTGTTAATTCAAACGTGGGGTGATCAATTTTAGGTAAACTCATAGTTATTCTCCATAGTTAAAATAGTTTTTGCGCTGATCCTACATTCAATGCCGTCATTGCATTTCTTGCTATTGGACTGTTCATTAGTTTATTGACTGTTCCTAGTCCATTTCTAATACTAGACATTATTCCACCAGACGCCGCTGTATTTACAGTAGGAGCTGGAATAGTATCAAGAGTATAATATCTATATGTAAAGTTGATAGCAACTGATGAAAATGAATCATTATCTGACCACGCTAAAGCAATATCACCTATTTGCATTGGGAATGCTTCGTATAGTGTGTACTTCAAATATGATGTTTGTGTGTCATCATACATTATGATATCAATAGGGGTAATATATTGTTCTCTATAACCAACAGTAAATAAAGGCGCGCCTTGTATGGAACTTCCTGATGCACCTTTGGTACCATTAGTATAGAATAAATTCTCCAGCCACTCGTTAAAATATGTTAAAGGTTGACCATCATTTCCAACATAGAAAGTTAAGGTAACATCTGGCATAATAGCACCAGTAACTCTTCTATCTTCAGTACCATAACCAAGACGTTTGTGTTGTTGTATTGTTATCATTTTACCAGGTAGTGTAGCTGAACTACATAGAAAATTTGAAGCGCCCGTTGCGGTAGCCATACAAGGTGGATTGGTAACTTGCGCCAAAAACAAATTTGGACGCATTACTCCATTAGAACTGCTTATTTTAGATTTTAATTCTTGGACACTAAATTTCTGTTGGCCGCCATCTCGGCCTCGTCCAGTAAGTGAATCAAAAGCGTTTAGCCCTGCTCCAACTATAGAACGGCCGGTTGCTATTGCGTTAATTGCGTCGTTTATAGCCATCTAAATCTTACCGATTGAATCCCTGTATACTGTACCTTTACTAGACTTTGCAAATTTTTCAGTTGGAAGAAACACAGCAAGGTTCCATTCTTCAGGATATATTCTTACAAACCTAGTCCGTACATGATTATTTAGGTACCTTTTCACGCATGGCTTGAAATGACGATACCTAGAAGATCCATTTAATATACGATAAGTTATTTCTAATCTTCTGTCTTGGCGGAGATCATCGTTGTTTATATGCGGCCACAACGCATCCATTAACTTAGCTCGAGCTACAGGAGGTAGATAATGTAAATTTAATCCTAAGAATCCACCAGGTGCACCTTTGAATGGAAAAACAAGAGGAAATTTATCATAATAAGGTAACTTCTCTTTTGTTTTAGGATCGTATACAAACATATACATACCACCGATTGAAATATGATCTTCTAATCTGGTTCTATCACCTTGTAGAATTCTACTTTGTCGAACTGAACGAACATTAGTTGATAACCAATTTCTTGCATCAGCAGCATTTGTCTTAATACTAGCTGGAGCTTTTGATAGGAGATCAGAAAATATATAACTAGCCATTAAATACCTAACTCTTTCTCTGTCATTATTTTAAACTCCCATTTCCTGTCTTCGCAATAATCTTCTGCAGCTTTCCACTTCGCTGTATTAATACCATAATTCTTTACCTCGGTCAAATACCTTCTGCTAATTCTACCAGTAGGTGTTTTGTTCTTTTTCTTAATATCTGGCTTCTTTGTCTGAGCTGCTGGTTTAACTTCTATAACTGTTATTTTACCGGTTTTACTCTTCATCCAAAAATCTGGAAAGTATCTATGCATTCTACCATCAATTGGACTCTTATATGGTATAAAAAACTCTTCACTTGCCCACTGATCCACGTCGCGATGTTCATCTAAATACATCATAAGCTTAAGCTCCCATAAACTTCTATAAATAATGTTGGTGGGATCGCCCTTATATTTATAGGGATTTTTAGGATTATATCTGCCTTTATAGCTCATGAGGATATTTATAAGAGATGCCAGGTAATAGAAAGTTAACTTCACAGGTGGAAACGGTTGCATCAGTTTCTGAGGCCCAAAAGGGAGCAATAATGGGAGGCAAGGGATACACCTTTCCTCAGGATGTTAGTCCTGAGTTTTGTTTTGGAATTTATACCAAAAAGTTTAAACATGATCAATCAGGCCGTAAAAGCTCTGTTGTAGGTAGTCATTATGTATTACCATTACCAGCATCAATTCAAGACGCTCAAGGTATTCAATACAATACGCCGGCACCTGGTGCTGTTCAAGCTGGGTTAGCATCCTTAGGAATGGGGGTCGTTGGAGCTATGATAGGTAAAAATGCATCGGAAGCAGGAGCAATATTCGGGCAATCAATGAAAGGTCTTGCTGATCAAGTTATCGAAGGTGTTGGGAAAATGGGCGCGAAAGAAGGTATTTCTGCCTTACAACTAGGTGCACAAGCACTGGGCGCGGGTGATACTTATCTTGCTGGCGCTGCTGGAGCTATGATGGGACAAGTTCCAAATCCAAATATAACAGCTTTCTTTCAAGGAGTTAATTTAAGAAGTCATTCTTTTCAATGGGATATGTATCCTCAGTCAGAGTTTGAATCAGTAAATCTTCATAATATGATTCGAAGTCTTCGAAGAGATTCATTACCAGCACGTAAAACTATGAAAATTGGTGGCCTTGCCGTGGGTGCGATGGTCGCAGATTCGACCGGTTCTGCAAGTAGAAAGACGTTATCAGCAACAGTATCACCCTTTTTAACTTATCCATTAGAAGCTCATATTACTATTACCACAATGGGCGCCCAAAACACAATTAGGTTTAAACCAGCCTTCATAGAATCAATTTCAGTTAACTATTCACCGGGTGGTGTTGCTTTTCTGCAAAATGGTCAGCCAGCCGGAGTTCAACTATCAATGAGTTTCAAAGAGGTCGATATTCATACAAGAGAAGATTATGAAGGTGAGGAAGTGCTCACCAAAGGCAATGCAGCGTTCCAAAAAGCTCTCAAATCAACGGGGGGATTCAACGGCTAATGCTTACTAAATTCTTACCAAGGACAACATTTAAAAATAAAACAATTGTTGATATAACAAAAAGTATTCGAGTATCTGATATTGTTGGTAACCAAGTATATTCATTCCAGAACTATGTAATTAATGGAGATGAAAGACCTGAACACGTGGCTTATAATTATTATTCTGATTCTAGTTTAGCATGGCTAGTAATGTTACCAAATGTTAAACTAGATCCTTATTATGAATGGCCACTATCACAAAGAGATTTTGAAGCATGGTTAAAGAAAAAATACGGGTCGTTAGAAACGTCTCAATCTACAATATTGTTTTATGAACACACTTCAAAGAATATTACAATATCACCTGATACGTATAATCACAACACTACGCTAACATACATCACCGCCGGTGATTATAGTCAAGTAGATGCTTATACTTATTACGACAGAGTTAATGAAAATAAAAGGACTATTAAAGTAATTGATAGAGCGTACTTAGTAGATATATTGGGACAAGTACGTAGTGTACTTACAGGTAGTGATTAAATAATGGCGGCTATTAGTAAACCAATCTTAAAAACCCTTCTAGTAGTTGCTATTGGGCCAAATGGTACTATCAAAGACATAGAGAACTTAACTGATCAGTTCTTAACGTGTACAGTACAATCTTCTATCTTTAGCAATGAAGTTACGTGTGATATTTCACTAACTGAATCAAAAGGTTCTTTAACAAGATTTAATAAAATTGGATATCAAGGCCAAGAATTTGTGATACTAGAATTTACAGATGGAACAGATTTGAAATTAGATTATCTACTCAGTATGCAATTTTGGGTTTATAGTGTTGAAGGAATCAAAATTGATCCTGGTGTTGAATCTTCTTCTATGGTTTTGAGATGTAAAACCAAAGAAAGTTTAATTAGTATAAACGAACCTGTTAATCAATTTTTTGATTCATCATATAATCAATCTATCAGAGGAATATTCAATACCAAGATTAAGAATAGCTTAATGATGAAGAATGTATTCGACAAGAAATACACCCATGGTATATCGTTTAAGACGCCAAGTTATAATGGTCCTTATGGTCCTTACATGCACCCTCAGAAATTTATTATACCAGGACTAACAGCATTTGATGCCATAGATTTTTGTAACCGAAGAAACTATGATGAATCAGGATTTGATGCATCGAACGGTCAGACTTATGCTTTCTATGCAGGATGGAATCATGGATTTCATTATAAATCCATAGAAGATATGGTTACAAGTCCCGATAGAACTCAACTGCATATGTCAGCTCAGCCAGAAGATACGCAAAGTGAAGAGGGCAGTATGGGTAGAATATTAAAATTTGATGAACTATACTTACCAAACCAAGAACAAAATCTTCGAATGGGGGTTTATAATAATAAAGTGAGATCTATTGATTATTATGGTAAGACATATAGAGATCATCATTTTGCATTAAAAAATGCGAATTATGACCATTATTTCAAATCTCTAGGTAGTGACAATGTGTTAGACAATGATTGGTTAAATATGTTTAACAATAATGTGAATCATACTGAATTATTCTTTAAAGATACAACGAAGCCCTTTGCTCCACAATCACAAAATTTTGATTCTGGTCATCCGCAGAGAAGATTTTATTGGGCATCTTGTTTTAATTTGAGGTCTAGTGCTCTTTTAGATGGTAGATGTGATTTATTTGCAAGTGGCCTTGTTAATATTAATCTTCCGGTAGCGTCTGCATCAGAAGATTTTGGTACGAGAGCAAAGAGTAAGTTTGGTGGTGATTGGTTAATTGAATCTGTAACACACGTGATTACATATGAAACACATCAAACTAAATTAGAATTATTAAAACACAAGGCCACTAGAGCATTGAGTGGTGAGCAAGATCTTGGGAATATAACATGAGTAACACACTAAATCAATCAACAGCAAGATTACAGAATCTACAACATTTTATGGGCGTCGTTGAAGATCGAAATGATCCTTTAAATTTAGGTAGAGTCAGAGTACGTTGTTTTGGTATTCATACAGATAACAAAGAATTAATTGCTACTGAAGATTTGCCGTGGGCAACACCAATCATGCCTTTTAATAGTGCATCGATAAGTGGTATTGGTATTAGTCCAACGGGCGTTGTTGAAGGAACGTGGGTGTTTGGATTGTTTATTGATGGTCAAGACTTACAGCAACCATTAATTCTTGGTACAATACCTGGTCAACCTTTAGAGAAAATTTCGAAAGATGTTGGATTTACAGATCCATCTGGAGTATATCCTAAAGAGAAATACTTAAAACAAAGTGATGTTAATAAACTCGCAAGAGGTGAAGCTGCTTGGGGCGAAGAGTCTTTAGCACAGAAGCAAGATGGTAGAACTACTGGTATACCTACAGCTGTTCCTCCTATTGCTAAAGAAGTGAGAAAACCAGACGACCCTGATCTCCCGCTCGAACCTGTCGGCCATCCTGCAAATAACGTAAGAGAAATTAGTCCGGGTTCATTTTATTATAGAAACAGATGGGATGAACCTAATCCTAGAGTAGGAGGACAAGCTAGTGATACTTGTTTTGTAAATGATGCTGAAAAAGGTCAACCTTGGCAAGGTAGAGGTACGGGAGTAGATGAAGATGGTGCAGTCACCGCCGGTATACCGCCAAACAAATCTACTTATCCTCGCAACCACGTTTATTCAACTGAGGCTGGACATATTATGGAGTACGATGATACTCCTAATGCAGAAAGAATACATCAGTATCATACAAAAGGTACGTTCTATGAGATACAACCAGATGGTTCAAGAGTAACAAAGGTTGTTGGTGACGATTATCAAATCTATATGAAGGGGCAGAATGTTGTTGTTGAAGGCAACATGAACCTTACAGTAAAAGGTGATGTTAGATTGTTTGTTGAAAGTAATTTGTATCAAGAAGTAAAAGGCGATTATCATCTACGTGTTGATGGTGATATGGTTACTAAGATTCAAGGCAATGAGCAAAAGATTGTTATGACCGACAAGGCAACTCAGGTCAACGGTAACAGAAGAATGAGGATCACTAAGAACGACACAGGGACAACAGAAGGGGATACTGAGTGGAAGTATAAAGGTACCTCTAATAGTGTTCACAGTAATACTGTGTTTGTAAATGTAACAGGATTTGAAAGACATTTTATATCAAAATCATATACTTCACATACAACTGGTAATACAAACTTTAATGTTGGTGGTGATACGAATATTAAATCAGTCAGCAACGTCAATATCGAGACAGAATCTATGATGAATTTCGATTCAGATTTGGGTACAACTATTGATACACCTGCAGAATTCAAAGTAGGTACTAATGTTCTACCTACAAACACCGTAATCAAATCAACTAGAATAGACTTAAACCCATGATACCTATACCCGCACTTCCAACAGGATTAGACATAACATCGTTTACAGAAAAACTGACAAACAGTGGTATCGATCCTAAACTCAAAGCAATTGCTGATAAAGTAAAAGAAGAAGCTGAGAAAGTAGAAGCATTAGATATAGCTTCACTCAAACCTTCAGCACTACAAGCTGTAATGAAAGAGGCTCAAGAACAAGTAGAAGCAACCTCTAAAATAATGTTGGATGCAGCAAAATTGGCTGAGCCAAAATTAATTAGTTTGCAAGAAGAGATGGGCAAGGCCTTATCAGGGGATCTGGGAGCCCTTGGCGGTGTTACTAATTTATTGAGTCCGCAACCAACATTTGATGAAGATGGTGTCGCAAACGGTACGTCTGGAATAAAGCTTCCTAGTCTTGAATCACTCACTGGTGACATTTCTAAATCACTAACAAGCCTCTCGGGATTCGATCCTGGTAGTGCAATCCCTAATATTAAGTTTAAGAAAGAACCAACGTATGATGAAGATGGTGAGGTGAATGGTGAACAGTTGGTTGGAATTAAGTTTGGTATACCTGCGGTCGCTCCAATAGTAGATGCTCTTGAAGATGCGATACCAGATCCAGTTGTATTAAAAGAGGTAGCGGCAACGCTAAAGAATTCTTTCTTATCTGATCCTGGTATACTGGTAGCCAACAAAAGATCAGTGTTGAATATTTTCAAGGCACCAGTAACTACAGAAATAGTATCCGATCCATCTACAGGTGAGAACATTGTTTATGAAACACAAGTAGATGAGGATGGGGAATCAGTAATGGTTCCATCCGGATTTCCATCGCAGGCAGAATTTAATGCTTCTTTCAAACAAGGTAGAGAAGCTGCTATTGGACATACACAGAAAACATTAGGAACACTAACTACGTTTTTGGGAGAGAATACAAATACATTTCAAAACTTAGCTAAGTCTTTAAGTAAAGTAGTAACAACAGCTGCTCTACCAACAAAGGCGCCGGGTATTGCAATAACTAGGGGATTAGATCCAGTGACAGGAGCTGTTGTCGATCAAGCTAATCTACTAAATATAACTACCAATCTAATGATAGGTGCACAAGCCGCTGCGCCAGGAATACATAACGAAATATATAAACCGGGTGGGCTCGATGACAAGACGACAGCATTCTTTAATAAAATGGGTGCTCCGTTGCCACCTGGATCAGAGCCAGCCTCCTTTAATGAGGAAGAAACACAATGAGTAAAGTAGGAACAGTAACTGAAGTTACTACAAAGACTGATTTCTATTCAGATCTTTTTACTGACTTTACTCGTCATGCAAATACAGGTGAGCTTAATAAGAAAACAAATGAGAATGCAGTTAAACAGTCTGTAAGAAATCTATTACTGACTAATAAGTATGAACGTCTTTTCCATCCAGAGATTGGTTCTAATCTCAAAGCTCTTTTGTTTGAGAATATGTCATTACATCTTCCTCAAATATGTAATGATTATATTGCAGAGGTTTTTGATAACCATGAACCTAGAGCTGAATTTTTGTATGCAGATATAAATTTTGATCATGATCGTAACAATGCTAATATTAGTATTCATTTTATGATTATAAATAGTCAGGTACAAACTACATTACCGATAACCATAGAGAGGACTAGATAAAATGGCCGCCAATACTGAATTTTCGGTCGCCAATTTAGAATTTGATTCAATCAAATCAAACCTGCAAACCTTCTTAGAAGGACAAGCTGTTTTTGCGGATTATAATTTTTCTGGTTCTACTTTAAATGTATTCTTAGATGTACTTGCATATAACACTTATTACAATAATGTGTATTTGAATCATGTAGCAACAGAGATGTTTCTAGATAGCGCCCAATTAAGAGATAGTGTTTATTCCATAGCAAAGACATTGAACTATCTACCAAGATCATATAGATCATCCTTGGCTTTTGTTAATATTAATGTTAATCCGTCATCAAATCCACATTCGATTTCAATTCCAAGATTGACTGCTTTTACATCTACAGTTGGTGATAATACGTATACGTTCTCAACTAATACTGATATTACAGTATATGCTAACAACAGTTATCAAATATCTAATGTTGCTATCTATGAAGGAGAAATTATTCAAGAGGCGGCACTGGTTAGTAACACATCACCAAATACACAACAATTTTATATTAACAACTTCGATGTAGATCTTACCAGTCTAACCGTTAAAGTAAGAACGTCTAACACAGATAGTACTAATAGCGAGTATACTCGTGCCAATACTTTGTTTGGTCTTACTGGTACAAGTAATGTATATTTTGTAGAGCCATCTACTAATGGTAGTTACAAAGTAGTGTTTGGTAATGGAACATTTGGTAGACAATTGGCTAATAATAATTTGATGGAATTAACATATCGTATTTCTTCTGGTACAGATCCAAATGGTGCTAATAGTTTCAGTGCTACGGCTATTGCTGGTCATGATGCTGTAATAACATTAGAAACTAGAGCAACTAACGGTGCAGTGAATCAAAACTTAGATGATATTAAATTTGCAGCACCAAGAGCACTGGCTGTTCAAGAAAGAGCAGTAACTAAACAAGATTATATAACATTAACACAAAATGAGTTTAATGATGTAACTTCAATGCACGTATATGATGGTTCAGAAGAACCTGTTCCTCAGTTTGGTGTTGTTAAATTAGCAGTAAGAAGTTCTTCGTATGATGTTCTTCCCACTGCGTTAAAAGCTCAAATCATTAATTTCTTAAAGCCTAAGATGCCAATTGGAATTAGAGGAGAAGTTATAGATTCTGATTTTATTAATGTGGTAATCGACACAACAGTTAAGTTTGATAAGAATGATACTCAAAAGACAATAGGTCAAATACAAACTTTAGTAGCTACTACAATAGATACTTTTAATACAGATAACCTTGATAAATTTGATACAGCACTTCGTAAAAGTAAATTAATTGAAAAGGTTAATGAGACTGACGGATCTATTGTTAGTAATGAAGTTCGTGTTAGAATGACTAAGGATATTGAGCCCCAAGGTGCTGTTCCTTATACTAAAACTCTAGAATTTAATAATGCATTGAAAGCAGATAATCCAGTAGATCAATTAACTCAAGATGCTTATATCTCGTTATCTACTCCAGCCATTACATCAGAATCATTTGTATTTAATAATATTAATGGTGCCTTTTTAAGAGACGATGGTGGTGGAGCAATGCAAGTAGTAACTGCTAGTGATGATGATCTTGTTGTTTTAAGTAGCAACGTTGGGACAGTGAATTATACAACAGGATCAATATCAATTCAAGAACTGACTATTAATTCATATTCTACTGGAGCTACATCTGGTTCTTTAAAGATTTACGCTACACCTAAGGATGATGATGTTGGTGGTGCAAGAAACGATGTTGTTAGAATAAGAACAGCTGACACAACTGTTACTGTTACTGAATTGAGATTGTAATATGCCCGTTCTCAGTGATATTGAAGACTATATCTCACCGCTCATAGAGCAACAGTTTCCTGAGATATTTCGTGATGATGGGCCTCTTCTTGTTGCGTTTACAAAAGCATACTACGAATATCTAGAACAATCAACTAAGTCTTTAGGTTATTCTCGAGATTTAATTCAATATACAGATCCTGATCAACTCGTTGGGGACTTCATAACTCATTTCAAAAAGACGTATTTATTCAGTATACCAGACGAGAGTTCTGTTGATCTACCTTTCTTAATTAAGCACGTATTAGACCTATACAGATCAAAAGGGTCTAAGCGCGCAGTAGAGCTGTTCTTCAAACTCGTTTATGGTAAAAACTCGGATATTTGGATTCCAAACGAACACTTATTCAAATTATCTGATGCTGAGTTTGTAACTCCAAGATATATTGAATTATATACTTCCGATGGAACAGCACTAGCAGCATTTCTAGGTAACGATATTACTGGTGAAACATCTGGTGCTACAGCTTATGTTACATCTATTGTTGAGACTAATGTTCAAGGTACGCTACTACAAATATTGTTTCTTGAAAATTTGAATGGAAATTTCATCGGCGATGAGCTAATAAGAGATTCAAGCAATACATATAGAGTGAGATTAAACGGATCTTTGTCTGATGTTACATTTACTGATGCCGGTAATAACTATAGTGTTGGACAAGAACTAGTTGTTAAATCGACAGCTAACACGTCTACTCAAGGAGTTGTACGGGTTAAAACTATTAAATCAGGATCAGGTATTCCTAATGTTACAATTCAGGTTGGAGGATCTGGTTATAGTAGCAACTCTGCCTTATCCAATTTACAAATAAGTAACACCACACTACAGGTTAACAATATTAGTAATACATATGTTAATGCAATATATGATGATGCTAATACGTCTCACCCGCTAGAAACTCGGCCGGCTAATACGTTTCAAATATATGAGCAAGTTTATTCACCAAGAGCTACTATTGGATTTACATCCACCTCAAATACATTTGTTGATACAGTTAATGTAACCTCATATGTAGTAGGTATAAATTCAACAGGGGGAGTTGTTGCTAACGGTAGAGTTTCTTCAATAGCAACAACTAATTCTACAACTTATACCAATGGTTCTATGATAGTATACGAAAATACTGGAACATTTAGTTCTTCTGTTGTTAAATTACGATTTGCAGAAGACAATACTGTAAATGCTAGCTTTAGTACATTTACAAACAGCTATGCAACTGGCACGTTCATAGGGCGCCGAGCAAATTCAATAGGTATTATAGCTAATAATATAGTGTGGCCTGCAGAACCTCAAGGGTTCGTTAAAGGTGCTGTATCAAATACTTACGCTGCTGTTGTCAGTAATAGATCAGGAAACGGAACAAGTGTATCAATAAATTCTGTTGGTAATACAGTTAGTACTAATGTATATACAGACTTTATTGGTGATACTGGATCAGGTGGTGTTGTATTTGCAGATACAGTCATTGACGGTTCTAATAGTAATGTTGCTACACTTGGATATGGATTTTCTAAGTTGGTTCTTGGTAATATCGATGATGTCTTAGACAAATTTCTTACGTATACAACATCAGAGTTACTAGGAGAGATTTCGACTATAACAATAACTAGTTCAGGTAGTGAATATACTGGTGATCCAATTATTTTAGGTCAAAATAAATATGTGGAATCGTTTCATCAAAACGATATAGAAATTCTTTATTCCAATAGAGCTGGTAC
>Ga0209279_10001079_pt1 | contig 15189 bp, 9 predicted proteins | sample CoawatmetaG00DNA_3_FD_187508 | JGI IMG/M metagenome (GOLD analysis project Ga0209279, IMG submission 187508) | Marine microbial communities from the West Antarctic Peninsula - Coastal water metaG006-DNA (SPAdes) (version 2) | ecosystem: Environmental > Aquatic > Marine > Coastal ... | reverse complement strand
ATGTGAATTCCTACCGCCGCTTTGCCCGCGAGATGTCCGCACCCATTAATCTGCACTGGGGCTATGATAATCGCACAACGGGTCTGCGGGTTCCTGATGCTACGCCGAAAAATTATCGGGTTGAAAACCGCTTTCCAGGGGCAGATGTCAATCCCTACCTATCCATTGCGGCTACGTTAGCCTGCGGTTATTTAGGAATGAAAAAAGGCATTATGCCTGACGAACCCTATGCGGGTAACGCGTATGAAGCTGAACTTGCAGTACCTAGAACGCTTGAAGAGGCGTTGCGTGGACTGCAGGAAGATCAAGATATTATTGACCTTTTTGGCGCTAAATTTATTCAGCTCTACACCTCGAATAAGCTCGTTGAGTTCGAAGAATTTAATCAGGTTATTTCTTCCTGGGAGCGCGAACACTTACTGCTCAACGTCTAGCGACCAAAGCTTACATCGAGCTTAATTGGCTGTAGAATAACGGACTTCGACCTTTTGACGTGACGCTATTGCCTCTGTACCACATTGTTGTTTTTACGCTGATCACAGGGCTAGCCAATGGCTGCTTTGGGGCTGAGTACGCCGGCACAGAAGTCTGCGCCGGTTGTCATCAGACACAATTTGAGCAGTGGCAGGGGTCTCACCATGACTGGGCCATGACTGTGGCCAGTGAAGAGACGGTACTTGGCAATTTTAATGACGCCAGCTTCAGCCATCAGGGGGTAACATCGACCTTTAAACGCAAAGATGGGGAGTATTATGTCAATACTCAGGCCGCCAATGGGGAATATCAAGATTTCAGAATTGACTACACCTTTGGTGTAGAGCCCTTGCAGCAATACCTCATTAGGTTTTCAGGTGGGCGTCTTCAGGCGCTTACCGTCGCGTGGGACAGCCGTCCCAAAGAGCAGTCAGGTCAGCGTTGGTATCAGCTGATGCCCGACGATCTTGGCGAGCCGGGCGAGTCGCTGCATTGGACCGGAGCCTATTACAACTGGAATAGTCGATGCGCGGAGTGCCATTCCACAGGGCTGGAAAAAAACTACTCGATGGCGACCAATACCTATGCCACTGCCTTTGCCGAAATCAATGTTGCCTGCGAATCCTGCCATGGCCCGGGATCGAACCATATAAGCTGGGCTAAGGCACTAACTAAGTCGCCAAATAATGGTCTAGAGATTCAATACTCGGAACAATTGAGCTGGGGGATTGCTGAGGGTGCTCGTGTCGCAGTTCCCAGCGGAGACCCCCATAAAGGCGCTACCACCGAGATTGAATCCTGTGCAGGGTGCCACTCTCGGCGCTCTAAAACGTCTCAGGATCCTATCAACAACCATTCTGGAGCCAGTACCTTTCTTGATCATTATCAGCTACAGATGTTGGAGGAGGGGCTCTACCATGCTGACGGGCAAATTCAAGATGAGGTCTATGTCTATGGATCATTTCTGCAGAGTAAAATGCACCAGCGTGGAGTCAAGTGCAGCAATTGCCACAATCCCCACAGCCTTAAGCTAAAAGCCGTAGGTAATCAGCTCTGCGCAGGCTGCCACGCAGCCGATAGCTACGACACACCGAAGCATCACTTTCATGCCAGTCCCGACAGTGATGGCGCCCAGTGTGTCAGCTGTCATATGCCGGCAACCCTATATATGGGGGTTGATAGTCGACGCGACCACAGAATCGCAATACCGCGCCCAGATCTGACAGGTCTCATAGGCGCGCCCAACGCCTGCAATAGTTGCCATGTCGACAAGACTGCTAAATGGTCATCTTTGGCAATCAATCAATGGTTAGGTCAAAAGGCGCACGTTTTAGAGCCCGTCTCACAGGCGCTGTATGCCGGGCGACGTCAGCAACCTGATGCCGGCCAGCGTTTAATCGACCTTACTATTAATAGCTCAGTCAATGATATGGCCCGCGCAACCGCCTTGAGGATGCTGCGAGGGTATCCCACCGCAGAAAGCTATGACACAGCGCGACAGCAGCTATTTAATGCCCAGCCGCTACTTCGAATGGGTGCACTGAATGCACTTGAATTCTTGCCGTTGAATCAGCGCTGGCCAGTAATTTCACCGGCCCTAAAAGACCCTGTTGGCGCGGTTCGCAATGAGGCGACAAGGCTGCTGATAGGCACGCCAGGCCTAAGTGTGGCGGACCAGCGATTGCTGGATACTAATACTACCAGTCTCATTAATGCGCTGATGGTCAGCGCAGACATGCCTACGGGACAGCTAGGCCTTGCGGCGGTCTATCTGGCTCAGGGTCAGCCCGGCAAGGCAGAGAAAGCCTACAGGCATGCCTTGACACTAGACCCCAAAGCCGTCGGTGCTTTGCTCAATCTTGCAGATCTCTACCGGGCTCAGGGACAGGAGGAGAGGGCGCTGACCACCTTAATGGAATCTAAGGCTTTACTACCAGGTAGTGCCGCCGTGCGCTATAGTCTAGGGCTAGCTCAGTTTCGTAATCAGCAGCCTGCCGCAGCGCTCGCCAGCCTTGAAGATGCCGTTGCACTAGAGCCTAAGGACACTCGCTATAGTTATGCTTATGCGCTTACACTTAATGGGCAAGGCTCGTCATTGCAGGCGCTAGAGGTGCTTCAGGCGGCACTTGAGCAGGCACCCAGCGACTATGATCTGCTGTTTGTAGCCATTACTATCAGCCGAGATGTGGGCCGTCTGGTCGAGGCGCGGGCCTTGGCCATGCGTTTGGTATTGAACTATCCTCTAGACATGGGCGCGAAGCAGCTGCTTCGAAATCTATAATTTGAATGAGATTATAATCACAAGTTATTGATATTATTATCAATAATGTATTTTTAATATCATTATTTTATGGTTTCTAAACTTGCAAGCATGCACTAGATAATAATCTGTATTCTGATGGGGCTAGGCATGGTTTTAGTGCCGAGGCTATGCGCCAGTCAATGATTGGCAACAGGCCTTTGCTAGTAGAATAAAGGCTGCCGTTTAATTAGGTCAAGAGGTTTGGACAACAGTAACAGCAGATTAAGCTATACAATATGCCTTGATGGGCTATGACTAATTCAGAAGAGTCACCAGAAAATCATCATCGATTTAGGACGTTATTCATTGACCGCAAAAAAACATTCAACTCGGTTATTAATCGTGATTGCCACAATAGCCTTTGTGGCTGGCTGGCTTCGCGATTCTTGGTACCCTAGCGATGCACCTAAGTCTACTGGGGCTATGCCTGAGCTATCGCTTGAGGCGGTCGCTGGCGGTGCGCGAGATGGCGTACCCAATTTATTAACGCTAGAGGCGGCTGCAGCTATCAAGCTCAAGCCAATGAGCGAACCTGCGCTGCAGACTGATGGGCTGGTTGAGTTTAAAGCAATGCTTGACCAGCGTGACTATACGAGAGCGATTGAGTTTTATCGGGCCAGTCTATATGCCGATGAGCGTTCGAACAGGTCCTTAAAGGCAGTTCTTTTGCAGCATCTCAATCAGTTAATCAATGCGTCGCGGCAGGACGATTTTACCCAGCTTACCGAGCAGTATTTAGGGCTGTATTATGATGACGTCGATGTGCTGCTGTCTCTCGCCCTGTTCAATCGATCTGTGGGTTCTTTTGTTGAGGCCGTTGAGGTTTACCATCTGCTGCAAAGCTATGCCTACAATGATCGAGATAGGGCGAATGTGGATAGGGCTATTGATGAGTTGGTTAGCTTTTATCATCTGTATTTTGTAACGGCTAATAATCTACAGGGATTGAATCACCTGTATGAGCAGATGCTGAGTCGTGGTCTGTTACAGCCTAAACATCGACTTGGTCAAGCCGAAGCGTTTTTGTTGGGGGGTCACAGCGCTCCGGCCAAGGAATTGCTGCTACACCTGCTTGATGATCCCGCCGTGCATGGCAATGCTCAGCAGATGTTGACTAAGTATGACGCCTTATTCGAGCCTGACCAGTCTGGCATCATTGCACTGCAATCGGACTACAGCTCGCAGGTGCCGATGCTCAGTCGCGGTAATCAGTTTGTGGTAGAGCTGCAGTTGGACAACGCTGCGCTGGCACTTTTGATCGATACAGGAGCATCGTTAACGACGTTGTCTCGGCAGTCCTTTGAGCAGGTTAGCGGCAGGCATAGCTTTACATTGCTCGGCCACCGCATGTTTCGTACGGCTAATGGTTTAAGCAAAGGGGCAGTCTATCGTGTTGGGCGCATGAGGCTTGGCCAAATGCTCTTGACCGATATAAATGTCGCGGTGTTAGATTTTAGTATAGGCGATGATATTGACGGTCTGCTGGGTATGAATGTACTCGGGCAGTTTCGCTTTCAGATAGATCAACAGCAAAAGAGGCTGTATCTTGCCGAGAAAGATTAGGCTGCGAGGCAGGCGACCTGGTATCAGCGCTCTTACTAGATGCTGGCTTGCATGAAACGGTAGTAAAAGTTGAATCATAAATGGAGATTAAAATCATGACATTACTACGGTTATTAGGCGTCAGCGTGGCGTTGATTCTATCTTTAGCCGCCGCCGCTGAAGAGCTGGACAAAGAAACTGTCCGTGAGGCCAACACCCTGATATCTAGGAGCCTCGATAGCAGCGTTGGCTACGACATTATCAATAGCTTAACCACCGAGGTGGGGCCACGTTTAGCGGGTAGTGAGGCCGAGGCGCGCGCACGAGACTGGGCGGTGGCCAAGTTTAAGACGTTAGGGTTTAAGAACGTGCGCATTGAACCTTTTTCAGTGGATTACTGGGAGCGCCATGTGGAGTCGGCGGAGATTGTCAGCCCGTTCCCACAGAAACTACACATCACGACACTGGGCGGCTCTGTCGCGACTAAGCCGGGCGGGGTCACAGGTCAGATCGTTCGCTTCGCGTCGCTCAAAGCGTTAATAGATGCCCCGATGGCCGGGTTGGCTGGCAAAATTGTCTTTGTTGACGAATACATGACCCGTACTCAGGATGGCTCTGGGTATGGGGTTGCGGTGCGTAAGCGCTCTGGCGCGGCCAATGAGGCCGGTAAACGCGGTGCTATTGCGGCGCTCATTCGCTCGGTGGGAACCGACCAGCATCGCTTTCCCCACACCGGACAGATGAACTATGTTAAGCAAATACCCAAAGTACCGATAGCGGCGCTCTCCGCCCCGGACGCTGACCAGTTGCAACGAGCGCTATTACTGGGCGAGGTTGAGGTTAAATTGAGTCTAGAAGTAGAATCTTTGGGTCCGCGGCAGTCGGGCAATGTAATCGGTGAAATCCCAGGGGAAACTGATGAGATTGTCATTATTGGTGGTCATCTTGATAGCTGGGACCTAGGGACGGGTGCCGTGGATGACGGTGCCGGTATCGGTATTACCCTCGGCGCAGCGAAAATGATTCTCGATTTGAAGAGAAAACCTCAGCGCACGATTAGAGTGGTAATGTTTGGCTCTGAAGAAGTCGGGCTGGTGGGTGCTAAAGCCTACGCTGAGGCTTATAAGACCGAGCTTGATAAGCATGTGATTGGAGCAGAGTCAGATTTTGGTGGCGGTAAAATTTGGCGCTTTGACACGCGATTTGGCAAGGATAAGTTACACTTCGCAGCCGCTATACAGGCTGTTTTAGGCCCTCTAGGTATCGCATTGGGTGATAACAGTGCCTCTGGCGGGCCTGACATGGGGCCGATGCGGGCACTGGGAATGCCTGTAGCCACGTTAAAGCAAAACGGGTGGGATTATTTTGATCTGCATCATACGGCTAATGATACCTTCGACAAGATTAAGCCGGAGGATATTGCACAAAATGTTGCTGCCTATGCGGCCTTCGCATGGATGGCGGCTAATCTTGATGGTCACTTTCGCGCCTCACCGGAATAACCTGCGACTTCAACGGCACCTGAAGGTTTTTGGTTAAGTCATGGTTGTAAAAAGCTGACACAGAGCTTTGAAACGGCTCTGCAGATGATCGAGGACTTGATTATGTGACAAATAAAGAGAACCAAGCGAGGGCAGGGCAGTCGCCTCTCGCTTAGCTTTAATCTCATTGAGGTTTGCGGCTAAATCTCGTGATCGATAACCTCGTAACCTAGGTCTTCAAGTTGTGGCCGCAGGGTCTTAGCGTCACCGACTACCACAAATAGCATCTCCTCAATTTTGAGGTGCTTCTTGGCCAGATCGTTGATTTCATCTTTACTGATACTGGCAACTATCTGGGATTGCATGCCAACAAAATCTGGCGCTAGCCCATGCTCCAAAATCTGCGCCAAGAATCTCAATTTAGCGTACGGCGTTTCATACTTAAGCGCATCTTTTTGATTGATGGCACTGCGCATAAAGCTCAACTCGTCATCGGTAATTCCCTCATTGGCGTAGCGAGTGATCTCGTTGACAAACTCAACGATGGACGCGGCAGTGGCGTCGGCACGAACCTCGGCTGTTGCCGTGTAATAGCCATTCAGCTTACCGCCTTGAAACCCTGATCTGGCTCCATAGGTGTAACCTTTGTCCTCTCGAAGGTTGAGATTGATGCGGCTGTTAAATGCGCCGCCTAGGACAAAATTCATCAGCGAAGATCGGTAGTACTCACCGGTAATATCCTCGGTCATTGAGCGTTTGCCTATGCGAATAGCAGATTGTGCTGCATCCTCTTTATTAACCAGATAGATTCTGCCAGCCTGAGTATCTGCTTCAGGCAACGTCAGCGCGAGCGGTGCGCCTTTCCCTTTCCAGCTTTCAAACACTGATAGTGCCTCACTGAGTTGAGCTTGATCGAGGTTAGAAACCGCGATCAGCTGCCCGCCAGCGGGTTTGAGCTGCGTGTTATAAAACCTCTCAACATCGGCAAGCGAGATGGCAGTCAATGTCTGCTCGTTACCATTGCTCGGTATGGCGGCAATATTATCAGTATTGAGAAGCTGGCTATAAGCAGTAGATGCTAGGTAACCGGCATCTTTTTTAGCGTTTAGCGCTGCCTGGATCATATTGTTTTTGACGCGATCAAACTCGTTGGCCACGAACGCGGGCTCTCTCAACCGCTCATTAACTAGCGCAAGTGTGGCATCAAGATTTTTAGTTAGAGCACTGACATCAACATGTAGGTAATGACTGCTCACTGCGATTGAGACGCTACTACCTAATTTTTGCAGGGCATTGCTCATGTCCTCAGCGCTGCGCTGCAACGTCGATTCATTGAGCATAGAGGCCAATAAGGCAGCCGTTCCCGCTTTGTCTTTTGCCGAGTAAAAATGGCCAGCCGGTATTTTCAGCAGCAATTCGGTGGTGGGGGTTTCGACACTTCGTGTACCCAGTATCGAGATACCGTTTTCGAGTGAATGCTCCCACATCTCGGGCACATCAACAGCGCGGTTGGAGCCAGATTTAGGCATAACACTGCGATCAAAGTCGTCTACTGCCCGGCGCATGGAGAGATCATCACTTGAGGTAACAGAGGCCTCGCCTTCACTGCGCGGGGCCGGCTTAAAATTGTCCGCGGCAGCTATGGCGCCGATCTGCCCATTGGGCACGACACTCATAATAACCCCCGGTTGATCTTTGATGTAGCGCTTAAATACGCGCATAACATCGGCCTTGGAAACGCTATTATAGCGGGCAATATCTTGCTCTATATAATTGGGGTCATCGGACAAGACCTGGTTGGCCGCTAATTGACTAACCTTTCCTGCCACACTTTGTAAGCCAAAGACAAAATTGGCTTCCATCTCAGCCTTTACCTTTAGTAGATCATCGTCCTCAACGCCGCGGGCTTCGAACTCGACCAGGCTATCGCGAATTATCGATTCTAGATCCTTTAGCGACTTACCGGATGCCGGATGCGGCAACGCATTTAAGCTGAAGCTGCATGACAGCTCGCTACAGGGATGGCTGACGGATGCCTGCACCGCAAGCTGCGGTTTGACAAGGTTTTTGTAGAGTAAAGACGTTTTACCGGCGCCTAAAATACTCGACAGGACATCCAGTGGCGCCTCATCTGCATGCCGCAACGAGACCGTTGGATACGACATGTAAAGTAGTGGCAGATGGACATTATCCTCCATTGAAATATAGCGGTCTTCAGTCAAGCTGACTGCTGGCTTGGTGGGTTCAGTAACGGCTGGGCCGCGAGGAATGGCACCAAAGTACTTTCCTACCAGCGCCAGTGTTTGCTCGGTATTAATATCACCACCAATGGTCAATGTTGCGTTGTTGGGTCCGTACCAGCGCAGAAAAAAGGCTTTAAGGTCGTTGACATTGCCGCGATTCAGGTCATCCATGTAGCCAATGACGGGCCAAGAGTAGGGGTGCCCAAAAGGATACAGCGCCTCTGAAACGCGCTCGTTAAGCCGCCCATAGGGCTGATTGTCGACGCGTTGTCCTCGTTCATTTTTAACCGTTTCTCGTTGTACCTCAAACTTTTCCTGAGTCACTGCATCGACTAGAAAACCCATACGGTCAGCTTCTAGCCACAGTACTTTGGCCAGTTGGTTAGCGGGAACCGTCTGATAGTAATTGGTACGGTCGGTATTAGTGGAGCCGTTCATTGTGCCACCGGCTTCGGTCACTATCTTGAAATGCTGCTCATCTTCAACGTTCTCTGAGCCTTGAAACATCATATGCTCGAAAAAATGGGCAAAGCCAGATTTGCCGAGTTCTTCACGCCCTGACCCTACGTGATAGGTGACATCTACATGGACTAGTGGGTCCGAACTATCCTCGTGAAGTATCAGTGTGAGCCCATTATCAAGTTCATACTTGGTGTAGGGAATTACGGTTTTTCCGGGTATACCTGACACCTGCTCTATAAGGCTAATGCCGGGTACTGTGAGTTCTGGTGTATCTTGGCATGCAGTGATGCCGACTAAAGCGAATGGAATCATCCATCTTTTCATGGTGGCTCTCCTGAGACTTTTGATAGAGTAAGTGTAGCCTAAGATCGGGTCTGCAGATAAGCTTTATTGCTTTGGGGCGCAGCCTGAGCTAACAGCATTGATGTCACGATTTTTAAGATAACAAAATGTAAGGCTTTGGTACTGGCAACGGGCATTATTTTATCTCTAAGTTACTTTATATTAACTATTTAAGTTGTTGATTATAAACATTTTATACCTCTCTCTTCTTTCCCGATCGAGCGCGCTCTTTCATGTCTGACTGGATATACACCTGGTCGGTGGTGCCCATGCTAGCATGACCTAAATCATCGGCCATATGCTTCAGCGGTCTGGTCGCAATGTCTTGTGATGCCCCGGTATGGCGCAGCCAATGCGTGGTCGCCTCACGTAGAGTCTTGGCCTCTTCGGTAAAGCCTTCTGACAGCATTTTCGCATAGCCCAGATCAAAAGCCTGCTGCACGATCCGTCGCAGCTGCCTTGAACTCATGCCCCCAGTGCCGCGGTTTTTCGCGACGAGAGCCGATCCAGCACCAAAGTTCGGATTCTGAGCCGCTCGATAATGTTGGTAGCGCTGAATATAAGGCGAGAGGGCGCTCGGCACAGAAATATCGCGTATTTTATTGCCTTTGCCAAGTACTTTAAGCCAATGGTTACCGTCATTATCCTGCCAAAAATCCTTCCATGCGGGCTGCCAATTAGATCGTTCAGATAGCTCAGACACACGCAGATAGAGGGTTTTGAGCATGGCCACAATAAATAGGGTGCGCTCGTGGTTCGCGTCAGCATCGGCAGCTGACTGGGCGCAGTCTAGGACCGTTTGCCACTGTAAATCAGACAGACGTTTGATGTTTTTTTGCGTTGCACCTTTGATAAGATACGCCGACTGCTTGCGAATGGCCGGTATGGGATTGCCAAAGGCGTAGCCTTCATCGGTTAAGTAGTCATAAAAGCATGAAATCGCCGAATAGCATATTTTCATGGCCTCATGAGATAACAGGTGCCCGTCTGTACTGATTGCCAGGCTTTTACCTTCAGCTAGCGCCTGAGCGCGGTCTTCCTTGGCGATCTTAGCGGCAAACGGTCGCCAATTTTTATTTTGACAAGACTCTCCGCCGATGACTTTAAACCGATCCTGCACACCAGCTCCGACCCAACTGGTTGGAGGGCTGTGAACAAAGTCGAAATAAGCCTCTAGGTCTGGCCGCTTTAGCTGGATCACAGTCTTGTTGGCGACGGTCCAAGCCCAGAGTAATAGGCGCTCGACCTCATTTCTATAACCACGATAAGTGGCTTCAGATTTGCGGCTGTAGCTTTTTAAGAATGACTGTGTGTGCAATACATCCTGTACGACGTCAGGTATATCAGTAGACAGCTTGCTTAAAAAGGCTTTTGAATCTGGGTAGTCTTGGAACATGTTCATGCCCATAGGCAACCGTACAAAGGCGATATGGGCGTCAAACAGCGGCGTAGCGATGAACTTTGTGGACATAAGGCAACCCGATAGAAATAGCGCTGTAAGAGATTACACCTAGGGTGTAGCTAGGTTTGGTGGTTTGCACACTGTATCAGGCTCTCAGGTGAATGTCTAACTATGTCCACTAATTGAGATTAGAGGACATAGCGGGAAGGCTATCACCCCAATAATTGAAGCCCCACTATACTATGCAATCTTTGGCAACTAAACTACGCAATCTCCTACTTAACCATGCAATTGGGCATCCGATACAAAGATCACTTTTGACTCATTGAGAATTAACTAACTTCAACTTAGTTCATAAAATCTCTATGGTGCGAAATGGATAATATGATGTAATTATAAAAGTCACTATTGCAATCAAAGCCATAGAATCACTTAAACTAGTATACCGAGAGAGGAAATAACCGAAAAGTAAAAATAAAGGAAGTGTTACTAAGTATGCTTTTGATTCGATAATTCTTAAATCTTTAACACAATAAGGGCATCGAATTTCAGTGACCTTAAGAAGCTTTAATTTTATTTTTTATTAATTTTAAGATTACAATTGGGGCAACATTTTATTATATAAAAATTCAATTTAATTACTCCACATCCATTTAAAAATATAACCTTTGTATAGTGCCATGCGCATTTAGCCACGTTCACTGTTTTAGAAAAGTGGCGGTAAGTACGTGTTTCACTTGTTTTTATTCATGATTTTTGGATTCCTTTTCAAAACAAAATGCGCATGCGCATTAATCTTCTTAGCGTTGCGCGTTAATCTTCTATGCTTTTAACCAACTGACTGATTTATAGAGCCAATTTAACAAACAGTAGAAAATACATGGGTATAACTTTTCTTAAAGTTCTCAAAAAATATGTCAATAAATTAAATATTCTGAATACATACATAGTGTATTTTGTGTATCTTATCTCCTAGGTTTAGCAGGTTACGTGTTTTCCTAGTACGCAATGAGCTTATCTTTTAAAGTTTATGACAATGCATGTTTTGCTGGGACATGCAAATAACTCCACCGCCCTATTCCGGTAATTGAGGTCAGAGGTCATAGTAAAAGATGAAACCATGAGTCCTTGAGGTATACAGTTTACTCTGCATAGGGAAAACGACCAAACAACCCATTGCACCACACTTGTGCTTGTTGCCTGCCTTGGATTTATTAACACCCATTCAAGCCGACTTGGTCCGACAGTGCCAGTATGTTGCGATTTAGATAAGTTGAAGCATGTTGGAGGCCCGCTATATTATTTCCACCCCTGCAGCCAATTTTCGGATTCTTGTAATTCTTGCCATTGAATAACTATCACTCGCTGCGACATAACCGCCTCAATGCAGCAGGTAATCACAGAGCCCTCCTCATCGACGTCTACCTCGGTCACTGTGAAGTGCTTTTCCTTGTCTTTGGGTGTAACGGCTGTCCATTTACTGTTGAGTAATTTTTTGGGATTAATTTGGTTCATTGAGTATTCCTCGCCAAGACTCATTATCTTTGAATTATAGGTTATGAATAGCTCAAAATACTCTTAGTTTCTTGGCTAGGCAGTCCATGTGGTAGCGCCCCTTCTCTTTCTTAAAGTTAACCCTTCAATCGATTCTAGGTTATCGAGTTACGCGAGGGTCTTACTGGTCAAACGATAGCCAAAAAACATAGAGCAAGTTTCTAGGCTAAATTAAGGCTTGATTGACTTTGGCGCTCCCGCCGGCAAGATATCACCGGTCAACAGCGTCTCAATACTACTAGCGCTCTACAAACAGACTATACAATCTCTCAAGCTGGGCTATCTTTTATGAAAATTTTAGTAAAATAGTATCGTTTATGGCATTTGCGGTCTTACCTGTCTTAAATATACTCAACATGGCAGCCAAATTCAAAGCGATTGGGGCTGGCAATAAGGGCTTTGTTTTGGCTTACTCCGTCTGGTTAGCCGCACCGTTGCCTACCGACGCGGAATCAGTGTTGAAGAGTTTCTCGGAAACGAGAAGAAAATCACGCGAACATACAGACTTTGACCTCGTCATTGGAAAGTGTGATATAAGCTATTAAGGGGCTATCTAATGCGAAGAAACGTAGCCCAATATATCGGCTTTACTAGTGCATTAAGAGGATCAGTTATGAAGATTTTGTGTATTTACAATGCTAGCTCCACATGGATTGGAGAGTTAAGTTATCTTTATGGCAAAATATTTCAAAATAGCAGTTGCAGTATGTGCGACCTCTCTCATAACTTAACGAGCATTAAAAAAGAATGGCAAGAGATGGAGGCAAACTCTGACCATGAGTATAGGCTATTGCACAGTAATGATTTGCCGAATGATATACCGCCGGCCTTGATTGAATATTTACCCTGTGTCTTACGCGAGACTGAGGATAAGAGCGAGCGGTTTAGTTTACTCCTTAGTAGTGATCAATTAAGCGCCTGTAATGGAAGCATCACCGCCTTTAGTGCGCTTTTGGACAGGACATTGAAGGGGCGGTGAAAAGATGTAAGTGCACGGCATGAACCGTAATGCCGACCCCTAAATAATGCTCTGCCAAGGCTGAGGAGGCCATCTTGTGGGTAGCACTCTGGTCCGCATTTGGGGTTGCAAAGTCTCAAACTATTTACCAACTCATTAGGGTCCGCTTTGCCACTAAGGTCGTAATAATATTACTTGATTGGTCAACTGAGCTACCTCCTTGTGCCAGATGCGAACCTGCGACTTTGGGCATCTGGAGGCGCGGTGACTTTCCAATGACTATTCCTCAGTCTCAATTGCAACTACTAAACGTCGCTATTTTGATGAGCCGAGGTCGGAACTCTTGAGCTTCGCCTCTGAGTGGGTAAAAATGACTAAAACTTAGTGCCTATGGCCTATATTCATCGATTAAAGTTCTGTTAAACTTCAGCATCATCTTAAGGAAATTAGCCATGCAACGAGCCATTGCAGCCGTCTTAATCGCAACGCTATCTAGCCTTGCCTCTGTAGTCTGCTTGTCAAACGTCGACATCTCGCCTATTGTAAAGAAAAGCGAGCATACTGCGCTTTATAGAGAAATATTAAATAGGCTTGCGACGCGCCATTATCACGGACAAACTATCGATGACAGTCTGTCTGAGCGCTACCTTGATCAGTATATTGACCAGCTCGACCCGATAAAGGGCTATTTCCTTAAATCGGATATCGAAGAGTTCGGCCGCTGGCGAACAACCTTAGATGACCTTGCCAAACGCGGGGATGTAACGCCGGGCTTCATCATGTTCAATCGCCTTCGTGAGCGAGCAACGAGCCAGCTTAGCGGTATCATTGCTCTACTAGAGGACCCCGAGTACCGATTTGACTTAACCACTGACGACACTATTGTCTTAGATGCAGACAAGCGCGACTGGTTTGTGTCTGTGGAAGACGCTAGCCTCTTTTGGGAGAAGCGCCTACGCGACTCAATGATTCGTCTAATCTTGAATGATAAAGAAGCTGATAAGGCTCGTGAGTTGCTTATTAAGCGCTTTAAAAACCAGATTAAACAATACGAGCAGCGCGATAGTCAGGACGTTTTCCAGAATTATGTGAATGCGCTCGCTAAGCTCTATGATCCGCATACTGCCTATTTCTCCCCGCGAACTACAGAAAACTTTCAGATCAATATGTCTCTGTCACTAGAAGGTATTGGCGCTCAACTTACCACTGAAGATGACTACACTAAGGTAATCCGAGTTATTCCTGGTGGTCCAGCGGATTTGCAGGGAATCATTCAGGCCGAAGATAAAATCGCTGGTGTGGCTCAGGGTGACTCAGAAATGGTTGATGTCGTCGGCTGGCGAATTGACGAGGTGGTGGACCTGATCCGGGGCGCCAAGGGCTCGGTTGTTAGACTCCAAATTATCCCTAATAATGGAACAGCGGCAGACAGTACTAAGACCATCGCTATTACGAGAGACACGGTCAAACTTGAGGAGAAGTCAGCCCAAAGCGAAATTATTGAGTTTGAGCAAGATGGTAAAATGGTCAAACTTGGGGTAATAGATATCCCGGCGTTTTATATGGATTTTGACGCATTCCGCAAGGGTGACCAGGATTACAAGAGCACTACTAGAGATGTTCGCAATCTCCTCAAAGATTTGTCAGACGCAGAAGTTGATGGCATCGTTTTGGACCTGCGAAATAACGGTGGCGGATCCCTAAATGAGTCTACTACCTTGACTGATCTGTTTATCGATTACGGCCCAGTGGTACAGATCAAGGATTCTGAGCAGTATGTCTATCGAAACCAGCGGGCAAAGAGGCCTGCCGTCTATGATGGACCGTTGCTGGTTATGATTAATAGACTCAGCGCGTCTGCGTCAGAGATTTTAGCTGGCGCACTGCAAGACTATGGTCGCGCGCTGATTGTTGGCAGCCAAAGCTTCGGCAAAGGTACAGTGCAGGAGTTGAGTGGCCTGAGTAGCGGGCAGTTAAAATTGACGGTCTCTAAGTTTTACAGGGTCTCTGGAGACAGTACCCAGCACCGTGGGGTATTGCCGGATATTGCGTTCCCATCTTCCTATGATACGGACGAAGTCGGTGAAAGCCATGAAGAGAACGCCCTACCCTGGGACAGTATCCACTCGGTTGCGTTTAAACGTAGCGATCAACTGGGTCGATATATTGCACCTCTCACGCTAAAGCATAAGGCCCGCAGTTCCAAAGACCCTGACTACAGACACATGATCCAGCTGCTTGATTTTACCGAAGAGTGGACGTCTAGCGAGGCCCTCTCATTGAATATCGCTACCCGTCGAGCTAGAACTAAGGATTGGGAATTGGCGCTGTTTGAGTTTGAAAACAGCCGACGTAAAGCCAAAAAGATGGCGGTTTTTAGTGATCTCGAGGCATGGAAAGACGATCAAAAAGATGAACCTGAAATAGCT
>Ga0209279_10001077_pt1 | contig 15204 bp, 19 predicted proteins | sample CoawatmetaG00DNA_3_FD_187508 | JGI IMG/M metagenome (GOLD analysis project Ga0209279, IMG submission 187508) | Marine microbial communities from the West Antarctic Peninsula - Coastal water metaG006-DNA (SPAdes) (version 2) | ecosystem: Environmental > Aquatic > Marine > Coastal ... | reverse complement strand
TCATCCAAACGCAGCACCACCAAAAGCACAACCACAAATTGATTTAACAAAATCAGATACAATTTTGTGTGAAGAATGTGGAAATGCAGCATTCACACCAGCATTTTTCTTAAAGAAAATATCTGCACTAGTATCACCAACGGGTAAAGAATCAATCGTTCCGATTCAAGTTTTTACTTGTGGTAGTTGTGGAGTTGTTCCACAAAATATGTTAGAGTCAGCAGGTTTAGCAAAACCAGGAGAATAATCGTGGGAATAGTAGATAAAGTGATGAAAGGTGTAGGTTGGAAACCACCTACAAGTAAACAAAGTGGAATCACAGACGCAGACACACTATATTCTGAAGAAACAATCAGATATGTAGAGATGTATTACAATGAAGACCATAGAGTTATCAATGTAAATCCAGATGGTTCAGTTCCTAATATTGATTTAAGATACAATTACGCTACAAAAAATACAAAACCAATGAGGGTTGATTTAAAAGGAAATTTTTATCAAGATGATGAGAGAACTAAAGACCTAAAGTATAATGATGACAACGCTCCATTACAAATACATTGTTTCGGAGATAGTTGGACATATGGCTGGGATGTAAAGCAAGAAGAAACTTTCGTTCATCTATTAGGTGATGAAAATACTTCCGTATATAATTACGGAGCAGGTAAAACAGGTTTAGATTATGCAGTAAAAAAGATTACAGAAGTCTATGCAAAACACAACCATAGAGAAAATCAGAACTTCGTATATGTTATAACGATTCCACATAGTTTTAGAAGAATGCACTTTGAAGACAATGGAACAGCTCGTAGAACTTGGGATAAACCAAATGCCGCAGAAGTAAATGAATATAATCATTTCTTATATTTCTATCATCATTATGAAATTTTAAATCGTTTAATCGGTAGAGATAAAATCATATGGGGAACTTGGGATGAAGAAATTCCAAAAAATATGATTGATGTATTCTTTGATTTACACGACTTAGCAGGTAGACATCCAGGTATAGAATCCCACAAATTATATGCAGAGCAAATAAGAACCATAATGAAAAAAAATGGTTGGTATAATGGACAAAGTTAAATATAATGTAGATAAATTCTACTACGAAAACCATAGAGTAACCACAACAGAACAAACCGAAGAGAATTTTCCACAAGGAGAACACGGACTAAAACTTTATCAACATAAAGATGATGAAGGTAATGTTATCTACACTAATGACAAAGGTGAATATGTTTCATCTCATTTAGAAGCACTGAACATATATCAAAACAATAATGGTAGATTGCAGGGTGGAAGACAACACGACCCAATTTACAATGGTGAAAATGCCAAATATCAAATCTATACTTTCGGGGATAGTTGGACTTATGGTTGGGATATTGAACAAGAACAAACCTTTACTCATTTACTCGGAGATGAGAACACATCAGTTCATAATTACGGAGCAGGTGGAACAGGTTTAGATTTTGCAGTCAAGACTTTATCAGAAGTTTACATACCAGAATCAACAAGACAAATATTTATCATCACGGTTCCACATTATTTTAGAAGAACTTGGTTTGATGATGACGGAGTTGTTATGAGACCTTGGCAAGTAAAAGAAAAGGTCAATATAAATGAGTATAATAATTACTTTAATTTTCTACATAACTATGAATTACTAAACAGATTTGTAGGTCGTGATAAAATCATATGGGGAACTTGGGATGGAGATTTGCCACAAGAAAAGTTTGATGTCATTTGGGATAAGGTTGAAGATAAAACAGATGATGATTTACATCCAGGTCCAAAAGCACATAAATATTATGCGAAAAAACTAAAAAATGTATTACAAGATAGATTTAAATAATTACGAACTACGAGAAGTTCAAAAGTATCAAGAGTTTACAAACTATAATGATATTAATTCAGAACAGATTGAAGTAGTATCAGAAGAGTTAGCTGAATTTAAAGATTCATTTGGAAAAGATTGGCAAGAGTGGGAATTGCCAGACCTAAGAAGTAGATTAAAAGACAATTGGACATTTTATTTAACCGAATGTGGTTGGTGTTTTATAGATTGGAATAAAAAATATCCTTATTTATGTAATCGTTATATAATGCCAGAATATAGAAACAAAGGATTGGGAAGTGATTTAGTATGGTTGAGATGTAATGAAATCGTCAAACAAGGATACAATTACGCAACAATTATGTTAGAAGATTGGAACAAGCCAGCACTATCAGTTATGAAAGAGGATATTTTTACCGAATTAACAGACATTTGATATTTATTAGTAGGAAAAAATTATGTCAATACAAACAAAAATAGAAAACTTATTAAATCACATCACGGGAAGTGCAGGTGGATGGCCAAACAATACTAATGTTGGTATTCTTTCAAGTGTAGATTATATAGAGGAAAGTGGTTCCGATAACGTATATTTTAATGAAATGAATACAGCTTGTGGTGTATATGGTTCATATAATGAACAAACAGCTTCATTTAATATCATAGCTGACTATGTAAATGGAAAGGGTTGTTCAAAAGTATATGTTTATGGACAAGATGATGCTATAAAACAAAATCCATCATCAATTCAACAACCATTGATTAGTGCAAGTTTTGCAAGACACAATATTAGTGCAAGTTTTGAATACACGGAAGACACATCAATACCTTATTTCTCAGAACGAGGAGAAAATGACCACACAGGTAGTTTCCATTTCTGGATGCAAACGCCTTGGTTTAGTGATGATTCATTATTAAACATAGTTAGTGGTTCGTTCAATAAAACTACTTGGAGAACTATTTTATCAACTTCACCAGAGAGTGCAAGTGTAGTTCCAGTATTCAATACAGGTTCCTTTTCAGATAATAATGCATACCACCCTGATTTTGTTATAAAAGACCCAGATAATGACGGAACAGCTTTTGATAATTCAATATTATTTCATAAATACAATTCATCAAATCCAACTTACCAAAATTCAGTAGATAGTGGTTCATTGATTGAAACTTATATTGTTCCAAGTGGTAGTACATTGAGTAGTCAAGGATATTTAAAGAGTACAAAAATGGAATATTTATTAACACCAGATAGTTTAGAGTTAATTAAAAAGAAAGATAAATTTGATTTGACTATGGCACCAAAATTTATATTGAGTGGTGATAGATATCATATGCAAAATGCTTTGTTATATTCAACTGCGAGTGGTAGTTCAATTCGTATGTATGATAATTCAACAACACAAGTTCAAGATGTGGAAGTCGGAGATATCGTTAAATCATATTTACCCGTAGGTATGCCAGATGAATTTTATTTTGAAGATTGGTTGAGTTATAGTACAACCGATTTAACTGACTCAACACCATCAGGTTCAGTTGTAGTTAGAACATATAGTGAAGATTTCTATGGATATTATTTGATTAATAATTCAATAAAAGTTCCAGTTATGAAACAATCTATGATGAAAGGTGGTAGATACTTTCTTAAACAAGGAGATACTTGGAGTTGGGGAACACCAGATGATATTTCAGTTGGAGATTACTTTTTAGATAAAGACGGAAATGAAGTTGAAGTAACTTCAAAATCAGAAGTAGCACAAGAGGAAACTTTCTATTCATTAGATGTAGAGGATATTGATACATACTTCACATCAGACATATTAGTTCATAATATTCCACCAGGTAAATGTTTCACAGGTGATACAATGATTACATTGTTTGACGGAACTTATGAAAGAATTGAGAATATAACATCAGGTATGAAAATTAAAACATACAACGAAGAAACTGGCAGATTACAAAATTCAGTTGTGGGTGATGTAACAAAAATTGAACACGACAACTTAGTTGAGTATAAATTTAATAACAATACAATAATTAAAGCAACAGATGACCACCCATTTTATATTGCTAGTGATTCATACACAGACTCAGATTTCAGACCATTAGAATTAGGTGATAAAGTTTTAACTGATGATTTAAACAAGTTAGAGTTGATGGGATATAAACCACTCAACACAATAGAAACAACATATAATATAGATAACACAAATAACGGCAAGAACTACTTTGCGAATAAGGTTTTAGTTTCAGATGAGTCAGAAACAGAATAACGATTTTAAATACTTAATTCAAATACCAAATTTTCTTTCAGAAGAAAAATGTGATGAATTAAAAAAAGACATAATGGAATCTGAACAAGATGTAATTGGTTGTGTCGGAGATGAACAAGGTAAGAACGCAGTTATGCCAGAGATTAGAAAAACTAATGAGTGGTATTTATGTGAACAGAAAGACAATGAGTTCAGACCAGACAAGCCAAATAAAGATTGGTCTTGGTTACAGAAGAAAATGTTTCAAATGGTAAACATTGTCAATGATAGTGTATTTCACTTTGACATTGATGCGTGTGACAATGAGTTAAAATTGATAGAATACACGAAGGGTGGATTCTACGGTTGGCATACAGATTTCAACGCAGGAACTTGTTCAGTAAGAAAATTAGTAGGGATTGTTCAACTCACAGACCCAAGTGAATACGAGGGTGGAGATGTTCAGTTCGGTATCCAAGATAAAGATACAAAAGAGTGGTATTCAATGAACAAATTAAAAGGTTCATTAACATTATTTCCGGCATTTCTATGTCATAATGTGGTGCCAGTTAGCAAGGGTAAACGATATGTAATTCAAGAGTTATTTATCGGTGACCATTTCAAATAAGGATAACAATGTATAAACCAATAGATATGGACGATTTGAAGTTAAACAATAATTTCAAATGGGTAATGACTAAGGATAATTTCTTTTCCAAAGAAGAGTGCCAATACATTATAGATAATATAAATAAAAACTCTGAAAGAAAGAAAACTAAATATTATCAAGCAGAAGATAGTATTTGTTTGTTAAATATTAATAAAACAGATGAACAAAAATATTTAGATAAGTTTTGGAAAGCAATATCAATCGCAAATCAAGTTCATTATAAATATGATATTAAAGGTATTTACAGAAACAGAGTTCAATGTCATAGATATGATATTGGAGATTGGTACAATCCACACTCAGACTTTTATCCAATAGACCAATTCAGTTCATTAAAATTAACTTGTATCGTATCATTAAATGATAACTACGAGGGTGGAGAATTTAAATTGTTTGACGGAAAAACCATAGAACAAAAACCAGGTAGATTAATTATTCACCCGGCATTTGCAGGACATCAAATCACCGAGATAACAAAAGGTGAAAGATACTCTTGTGTTGCTTGGGCAGTTGGAGATACTTTCGTATGATACAAAACGATACATTTGAATTTGTAGTTCACAAAGAAAATTTCTTATCAGAGAGTCAATGCGTAAAGCTAATGAGGTATCTTGAGAGAAATGAACCAACGATATCAGAACTTGCTGGCAATTATGATAATAATATTATGAATAAAGAGGTTCGTGATAATCAAGAAGTCAAAATCAATGACGAAAAACTAAACAATAAGTTAAAAATGTTATTTGAATTGGCAAATCACTCTATATTTAAATACAACATAAAAGAATTAGAATCAGTAAAACTATTAAAGTATGGTGTTGGTGGTAAATACAAATGGCATACCGATTGTGGAGCAAAGGAAACTTCTACAAGAAAACTAACCGCCATTGTTCAGTTGTCGGATGAAACAAACTATGAGGGTGGAGATTTAGAGTTCGGTATCACAGACGAAACAGGTAAAAATAATTATACAGCAAAACGAACACGAGGTAGTATAACTATCTTTCCAGCATTTCTATCACATAGAGTTACACCGATTACGCAAGGAACAAGACATTCATTAATTACTTGGATGCTTGGGGATTGCTTTGTATGAAAATAGCATTATGTTTATGTCCACAATGGTCATTGATTACACCTTCATTTGCACTTGGTAGTTTATCATCCGCATTAGAACAAGACGGACACGAAATAGAACAAATAGATTTAAATTTATTATCTGCGTATTTCGCAGGAAATGATAAAGATAAGTATTGGAGATTCTCACACAAAGAAAATGCTATCTATGATGGTAAAATCTTTCAAGCAAATTTCGTCAATATATCAAAACAATTCGGTAAGTTTTGGGATAGTTGGATTGAAAAAATGTCAAAGTTTGATGTTGTTTGTTTCACAACTTATAGTTCTAATATCACCACCACAGATTATATCGCAAGAAAATTAAAACAGAAAAATCCTAAGATACAGATTTGGTATGGTGGGCCATATTGTTGGCAAACTGAATCAGGTGGTTTAGTTGCAACTCAAAATGAAGAAAAGAAATACAGAGAATTTGTAGATGTGGGTTGTGGATTAAATGAGGGTGAGGTTATCATAAGAGATTTAGCAAACCAATATGATAAACACAGAAATTATAATGGAGTAAAGGGAGTTTGGGTTTGGGATAAACAATCACCAAGTTTTCCTACAACATTACCAGCAGGTAGAAGTGGTAGAAAACCAGTATTTAATGGTAGACCAACAAAACTTGTAAATATGAATGAATTAGATATTCCGAAGTGGAGTAAAGAAACACTTGATTTGTATGAAAAGATAAATAAGAAAGATTTCTTTATGTTGCCAGTTCAAACTGCAAGGGGTTGTACTTTTAAATGCACATTTTGTAGTGAAACAAGATTATATCGTTATAAATCAGCAGAAAAAATACAAGAAGATGTAGATAAATTATATAAACAATATGGATACAAAGACTTTTGGTTCGTAGATTCATTGATAAATGGTTCTATGAAGCAATTTGAACAGGTGATACATTTATTAGACGATTTACCTTATGATATAAAGTGGGGTGGATATGGTAGAACATCTAAAAAAATGACCAAAGACTTAATGAAAACAGCAAAGCGTAGTGGTATGAATTGGTTAGAGGTAGGAGTAGAGTCTGGTGTTCCAAAGACATTGGGGTTAATGGAAAAAGGACAAACACCAGATGTAATAAAAGATGTTTTAAAAAATAGTTATAATAATGGTATAGGATTTTCTGCTAATTGGATACCAGCATTCGCAAGAGAAAATTCTATGGACTTTTTACAAAACCTAATGTTTTTATATGAGTGTAGAAATTATTTTGATAAGAAATCCATTACTGACGGAGAGAATTTGAGATTTGTTAGTAGGGTAAATATGATGATGCCAGTTGAAGTTCACAAAGGAACACCTATGGATGTTAATAAATCCCACTATTCAATTTCAAATCATAAGTTTATAGAGGATTGGGTAAGTAATGATTATAAGAATAATGTATTGAATCGTAATATCAGAGGACACTTGACACACTTGATGTTAGATGTATTAGATGTTCAAAATACTACAATGCAAGATATTGATAATAATATAGAACTAAATAAAATGGTATTTGATGGTAGTGAAAAGGATATTACCAATATTGATTACAACACTTCTTATTTAAAGTTTGCAAACAAACAAAAAGAAATGGATTCAGTTGAAGATAAAGAACAAAGTATAAAGCAATCAATCATAGATGATATAAAGGTTTGGATTTGGGCACTATATAAAATTAAAGGAAACTTCATAATAGACTTTGAATTTACGGAAAACTTTATTCCACAACTTTTAGAAAATACACAATTTAAATATAAAGTTCATTGTAAGTCATATGATAATAATTATAGATTGGAAATTCATCAGTCTTTAAAGTCAGATGATTTAAATTATGAAGATACATTTTCTCAATCTGGCAATTTTAATGAAAAGGGTTACAAGCTAAAATCAAAAGATTTAAACTATATAGATTCACAAAGATATGATAAGTATAAAGTATCATTTCCAAGAACAGAAATGACAAATCAATATTAAAAAAATTACATTTTCAGGTTCATATAAACTATTTATTTATATCTAAGGTTATTCACTATGAAAACAAAAACACTATTTGACCACATAAAGCAAGTTACAAATGTTCAGAACCAATTGTATTGGGACGAACTATCTGAATCAGATAAGAAGACCTGGTCAAATTATATGGTGCATAGGTTTTTATCGATGAAAGCCGATTGGATAGAAGTTGTAAATGAAATACAACAATATTGGGAATTGAAACCTAAAACGGTTTATCAATTCTACACAAATTTATTACCACGAGGAAATACATACTTACGATACACTAAATCTAAGAAGAAATCTAAGATTGAAAAGTGGGCTATGGACATATTATGTGAACATTTACAAGAAAGTTCACGAAATGTAGAGAAAACGCTTGACATTATGGGTAAAGATGTCGTATATTCTATTGTATCCAAATATGGTATAGATGAGAAACAACTAAAAAAAATATGGAGTAAGTAATGGCAATTAAAGACACACCAAAGGGACAACCAGATTCAGCATTAGACTTTCCAAGAGTCATTGATGATGTCGGACAAGAATATGACCCGACAGAACCACCAAAAGCAACCTTAACCAAAGAAGACCAGGAAGCAGTGGACACACAAGATATCGTAAGATATATGGAACACAAATATCCAGAGATGACCACAGAGTTTCTAAAAATACAATCAGAACAATATGAATTGTTCTTACATAAACAACACGACTACGGCCCACAAAATGTGGCAGTTGGTTCGTTGTTAAAGACTAAGGAAGATATTAAATTATCGTTGTTGGGATTATGGTTCAGAATACAAGACAAGACAGAAAGAATTAAAACACTATTGATGAGAGACGACGGAAACTCAGTTCAAGATGAACCAGTAGTGGATAGCTTTAATGACATATCAGTATATGGAATTATGGCACAAGTAGTATCGAGGGGCAAATGGGCAAAATAAGTTATAGTCAATTCAGTATGTGGGACAAGTGTCCTTACAATTGGAAAGCAAATTATGTGGATAAAGCAGAAACATTCAAGGGTAATATCTATACCTTGTTTGGTAGTGCTTTACACGAAACAATTCAAGCATACTTAGTATGTTATTACGAGAGAACAATCAAAGAAGCAGATGCTTTACCATTAGAGGATATTCTAATGTATCGTATGAAAGAAAGCTACAAGCAATCTAAGAAACAACACGGAGATGACTTCGAAGTTACTAAAGAAGATATGGCAGAGTTCTATCAAGATGGAGTAAATATCATTGAAGAGTTCTTGAAGAGAAAGTCAAGTTATTTCAAGAAGAAAGATACTGAGTTAGTTGGTATTGAGATGAATCTAAACTACGAACTACCAAAAGATATGAGATTCGTTGGTTATATGGATGTTGTTCTACACGACAAGAAAACAGGTCGTATGAGAATTATTGATATCAAGACAGCTACAATGGGTTGGAATAAGTATATGAAAGCCGATAAGAACAAAACTAATCAGTTGTTATTGTATAAACACTTTATGGCTAAACAATTAGAAATATCAGAAGACAAGATTGATGTGGAATACTTTATACTGAAACGAAGACTATATGAAAATATGATGTATCCACAGAAAAGAATACAATCGTTCTCACCAGCAAGTGGGAAACCAAGTGTGAATAGGGTTATGACAAGGTTACAGGAGTTCATAGACGAGTGTTATGATGACAAGGGTAAAATCATCGCTAACGAGTATGAAAAATGTGAAAAGCACAAAAAGTGCAGAATGTGTAAGGACTTAAAATGATAGAACCAAGTTTAAGAATCAAGGTAACAGACTTTTTAGCAACAGATTACGAGCAAGATGTTTTTCAAGAACTAATGCGTATAAAACAATTACCTTGTTTAGATGGTGCTCACTTTCCATTATACTTTTGGTATGATAGAGAATATGAACACGTTGATTTAAGTGTATTGAAAGATTTTATAATTTATTGGAAATCGTCAGGAGAATACGGAACAAAATTAAGTATTCATCCAGAACCATTCGATGACCAAAACCATTTTATTTGGTATGATATTCAACCTAATAATTTACAAGAGAAACTTAAAGAAAAACTTACAATTCCATTTATGCAATATTATAGATTTGCATATAGATACTCAGACCCAAAGACTGGCATTTTAGATGGAATACAAGACTTCCAAGATAAGTATGAATTTGTATCTCGTGGTAATTCATCTATAACGACGAGAAAACAAAAACGGAATGATTATGAAAATAGCAATAATAGGTAGTCGTAATTTTACAAATAAGAGAAATGTTCAAGACTTTATGTTCAGATTAAAGATGGAACATAATGATGTAGAAGTAATTAGCGGTGGTGCCAAAGAGGGTGCAGATAAATACGCTAAGAGATTCGCATTAGAATTTGGACTAAAGTATTCGGAATTTCCACCACAACACGAAACACACAATATTCATTGTGTAATGGATGCTTACCATTATGGTAAACCATACAATGTAGGATATTATCATAAACGAAATAAAGATTTGGTAAAATATTCAGACAAGGTTGTGGCATTTATCAAAGATGATGTCATTACCAATGGAACAAAATCAGCATTAGAATATTGTAAAAAAAATAATAAAAAATTCATTATTTTAAGTTAAACTAACTATTTATTACTGAATATATACATATATATACAAGGACGATATGAGCAAAAACAATGAAGAAAAATTAACATCAGTAAAACTAATTGATGAACTCTACAAGAAATTTAAAGAGAAATCAATACGAGATGACTTTTCATTACAGAAATTAGTAAATCGTAGTTTAGATTTATTCGTTTATGATGAGAAGTTCGCAAAGAAAATTATGAGCTATGACAACTTAGAGGATAGTGGCTCTAAATATTAACACACGAAAGAGGTTGTATGGATTTACCAAAACTAAAAAAGGTTACAGAGAATAAAAAGAAAAAAATTATCTTACTATCAGACGATTTGCGTATGTCAAGTGGTGTTGGAACAATGTCAAGAGAGATTGTTTTGGGAACAATCGGAGAATTTGATTGGGTTCAAGTCGCTGGAGCAATAAAACATCCCGATAGTAACAAGGTAGTAGATTTAACTGATTCAGTTAGAAAAGAAACGGGCGTTGAAGACGCTTATCTAAAATTATATCCAGTTAATGGGTATGGTAATCAAGAAATGCTAAGGTCATTAATCAAAACAGAAAAACCTGACGCAATCCTACACTACACCGACCCAAGATTTTGGGGGTGGTTGTATGAAATGGAACACGAACTAAGACAAGATATTCCTATTTTCTATTATAATATATGGGACGACCTACCTTATCCGAGATGGAACGAACCATTTTATGAGAGTTGTGATTTAATTATGAACATTTCAAAGCAAACACACAATATTGTGCAAAATGTTTGTCAAAAACGAGAAAGAACTGATTGGGATTCTACTTATGTCCCACACGGAATCAACGAACAGCTCTTCTATCCAGTTAAAAATGAAAAAGAAAGATTGGAAATGAATAAAATGAAATCAGAACTATTTCAAGGTAAAGATATAGAGTTTTGTTTATTTTATAACAACAGAAATATCAGAAGAAAGATGACTTCAGACACTATTCTGGCATTTAAAACATTTGCAGAGAAATTACCAAAGGAAAAGAGAGATAAAACTGCATTTGTTCTACATACTCAACCAGTTGATAGCAACGGAACAGATTTGCCAGCAGTTGTTCAAGAAGTATGTCCAGATTTAAATATAATCTTTTCAACTAACAAATTATCTAATCAACACCTAAATTATCTATACAACATAGCAGATGTAACGATTAACTTAGCATCCAACGAGGGATTTGGATTAGGTACTTGTGAATCACTAATGTGTGGAACACCAATTATTGTTAATGTTACGGGTGGTATGCAAGACCAATGTGGATTTGAATACAAGGGTAAACATTTAGATTATACAGATTATAGTTGGGTTCACTCACTACACGATTGGAGAAAGTGGGAGAACAATGAAGACTTAACTCACGGAAAGTGGGTAAAACCAGTATGGCCAAGAACAAGAACATTGGCAGGTTCACCACCAACACCATATATCTTTGATGATAGATGTGATTGGGTGGATGCCGCAGAAAGTATTTCATATTGGTATGAAGCAGGAGATGAAAAAAGACAAGAGTGTGGAGAAATTGGACACGAATGGGTATCGGGTGATGAATCAATGATGAGTGCCAGATGGATGTGTAAAAACTTTGAAGACCATATGAATACTGCACTTAATAAGTTTAAACCAAGAGAAAGATACGAGGTATTTAAAGTATGATTAAACCATTAGTATTAGTTACGGCACCAATCGAGACACGAAGTGGATATGGAAACCATTCACGAGATATATGTCAAGCACTAATTGAAACAGATAAATATGATGTCAGAATACAATCAGTTCGTTGGGGTTCAACACCACCAAATGCATTAGAAAAGAATAATCCTATTCACCAAGAAATTGAAAGAAGAATTTTAAGACAACCAAACCTTGAAAGACAACCAGACTTACATTTACACATTGTAATTCCAAATGAATTCCAAGCAGTCGGTAAACTAAATGTCGGTATGACAGCAGGTATTGAACATACAATACCACCAGGAACTTGGCTAGAGGGTTGTAATCGTATGGATATGACAATATTTACATCTGAATTTTCAAGAGATTGTTTTAAAAATGTAGAATTTGATAAACTTGATAACAATACAAAAAAAGTCATAGGTAAATTAAAATTAGAAAAACCTACTGAAGTATTGTTTGAAGGTGCAGATACAAATATATACAAGGAAACAAAACAAATTTCAGAGAAATTAAATAAACAATTCTCACGAGTCAAAGAGGACTTCTCTTTCTTATTCGTAGGACATTGGTTAAGTGGAAAACTTGGAGAAGATAGAAAAGATATCGGTATGATGTTAAAGGTTTTCTATACTATGTTTAAAAACAAAAAGAATGCACCAGCACTTATATTGAAAACAAGTGGAGCAGGATTCTCAATCATTGATAGAAATGAAATGATGAAGAGAATAAACACAATAAAAGGTAGTATGAGTCCACACAAATTACCAAATGTATATTTACTACACGGAGACTTAACTGATGAAGAGATGAATCAAATGTATAATCATCCAAAAGTGAAAGCACATTTAACATTTACTCACGGAGAGGGATTCGGTAGACCATTATTAGAAGCATCACTTAGTGGTAAACCAATTATAGCACCAGTTTCAACAGGTCAAGCAGACTTCTTGTCAAAGGATTACACCGTAGAATTACCACACGCTATGACAAAAGTTCCAGCAGGAGCATTTCCAAAGGATTATCATAATCCAGAAGCATTGTGGTCTACCGTGAATTATGGTATCGCTGGTAGATTGATGAAAGATGTATTTGAAAATTATAGCAAATACAAACTCAAAGCAAAGAAACAAATGATTGTCAATCAACAAACATTTTCACATCAAGCTATGAAAGATAAATTAGAGAGTATTGTGGATAGACTATTGGCTGGTATTCCACAACAGGTTCAGTTGAAATTACCAACACTAAAGAAAGAACCAAAGAAATTAAAATTACCAACATTAAAAAGAGGATAGTATGGCAGAGATAAAAATAACTTGTCCACATTGTTTAAGTGACAAACAATGTTTTGAAGAAAAAGTAGAAATTGAGAAATTCAGTTCATTTATATGTTTTAATTGTGGATTTATGAGTAATTCACTATATAAAAATGATTCGGACGCATTAAAGAAAGTTCAAAAATCAACATCAGAGTTGATGAACGAGGTAAGTTTCTATGATTATGATAGAAAAATACATTGGTTCCCAACAATATTGAATATGGGTGAATTTGGTATGATATATCCAGATGGAACTAAAGACGATTGGTCTTGGAAGTTTGCTAAAGTTAGAGAACTAACTGAAGAAGAACAGAAAGACCCGATGTATGAAGGACATAAACATACATTAGACTTAGACAACGCAGAACAATATGGACAATATGAATTCTTAAACGCTTGTAAAGAAATGGGAATCGTTAAAGAAGGCGTATGAAGAACACTAATTGGAATTTGGTAGAATCTGGACAAATTGTAAAGTTCAGATATAAGGGAGAAACTTCAGAGAGAAGTATGTTGAGAGAGGTTATTGTTTTAGACCCAAGATACTTTTACAAAAAGAAATCTACTGGTCGTGTGGTTGAATTGTTCATAGGATTAGAAATTGACAACCAAGAAAAACCAGCATTAAGACCAGTTCAAATCAGACGATTGTTGGAAATATTGGGTAGAGCAGGAGATGAGTTCGGTCAACAATCTGGTGGTGAGAGAGCCAGAATGAAAACAATTTACAAAGAATTGAAACCATTTTTAAAGCAATTTCCTATATTTAAAACTTATCTTCTGAGAAAATGTAGAAGATATAGAGTATTTCACGAAAATAAAAAAGCAGATTTAAATAAATTTATGATAGTAGAAATAGTAGATGACTTATTGAAAGACAACAAAAATCCAGGAGTAGATAGACCAGATGAAGATTAGTTACGCAATAACGGTTTGTAATGAACACGTAGAATTAGATAATTTACTACATCATTTATCTAAACACATTAGAGATGAAGATGAAGTAGTGGTTACACGAGATAGTAAAAACGGAACACCAGAAGTAGAAAAGGTTATTGAAAAGTATGAATATAATGATTTCTTTACACCAAATCAATTCAATATAAATAGTTTTTATTTTGAACCTAAAGACTTTTCAGCATTAAAGAATTATACAAAAGAACATTGTAGTGGAGATTATATATTTCATTTAGACGCAGATGAAATACCAAATGAAACATTACTAAAACAATTACCACAGATATTAGAAATAAATGATGTGGAGTTGGTATGGGTTCCAAGAATCAATATAGTTAAAGGAATTACAGACTTTCATATGAAGTTATGGAATTGGAGACAAACCGAAAAAGGTTGGATTAATTTTCCAGATTATCAAGCAAGAATATTTAAAAATGTAGACCACATTAAATGGGTAGGTAAAGTTCACGAAGTCATACAAGGTGCACAAACATTTTCACATCTACCACCACACGAAGAATTGACATTAATGCACAAGAAAGGTATTGTCAAACAAGAAATGCAAAATAAAATATATGAAAACATTTTATAGGAGTTAAAATGAAAGCAATGGTTACAGGCGGTGCAGGATTTGTAGGCACCAATTTGATTAAAAGGTTATTAAAAGACGGATACGAAGTCGTATCAATAGATAACTATTCCACAGG
>Ga0209279_10001075_pt1 | contig 15235 bp, 18 predicted proteins | sample CoawatmetaG00DNA_3_FD_187508 | JGI IMG/M metagenome (GOLD analysis project Ga0209279, IMG submission 187508) | Marine microbial communities from the West Antarctic Peninsula - Coastal water metaG006-DNA (SPAdes) (version 2) | ecosystem: Environmental > Aquatic > Marine > Coastal ... | reverse complement strand
GGCTTAGCGAGACGTTGCTTCATGCTTGGTCCTCTATGACGCTAAACGGTTTTCGTTGGCTAAAAACTTCACTGGCTTCGAAGGTTCGAATAATCTGATCAGTAATTGTATTGCGCTCCGCTAGAAACCAAAACGTGCTGGCTGTATGGCACCACCATTCAGTCACTACGCCAGCAGCATTATCATGAAAGAAGACATACTCCGCCCACTGGCGGGCATCTGTTTCATTCTGGTCTGGCATCAAATGGAACTCTCCGCCATAGGTAAACTCTGAAATATTGCGCGGACCATTGAGGGGGCAGGTTAATAGTTTCATTAAATAAGACCTTAGTGGCTAGCGGCTGTGGCGCCGGCCTCGTTGATTTGTTCAAACCGATAGAAGCGCTCTAATTCAAATGGCTTTATTAGGGCGGGAACCTTTTTGGTGGCGACCAGTTCAGCCATAGTAACGCCGCAGATAGGTGTCGCCTTAAAACCCCAGGTGCCCCAGCCGGCATCCAAATAGTAATTTTCTACCGGACTGAGGCCCATGATCGGACTGTAGTCTGGTGTCATGTCCGTAGTGCCGGCCCACTGGCGCAAAAGCCTAGCCTGAGCTAGAAATGGAAATAGTTCCATAGCTGCTGCGCTCAGTGACTCTCTTTGCTCTAGTGTCGCTCTGGTGTGGTAGAGGGGGTAGGGGTCAGATCCACCACCGATAACAAACTCACCCCTAGAGGTTTGGTGGACATAGACATGCACCTGTGGTGAGCTGACATGTGGCGTTAAGATAGGCTTGTAGGGTTGCGTCACCATAGCTTGCAACGGGTAGCAGTGAATCGGTAATGGGATACCTGCTTTTTTAGCCACTATCGAACTGGCTCCTGCCACGGCCTGCACTACCGCACCACATTCAACGCGACCACGATTAGTTTTTACCGCCGTCACGCGACCCTGAGTGATTTCAATGTCTTCAACCTCGGTGAGTTGATGTAATTCTACTCCCCGCTCGCAGGCACCTTTAGCGTATCCCCAGGCCACCGCGTCGTGACGTGCTGTAGCGCCATCCGCATGCCAGAGACCGGCCATAATCGGAAAGCGATTATCTTCAGACATATTAAGATTGGGGACTAACTCTGCAATAGTTTGTCGGTCAACCAGTTCTGAGCGCACACCCAGATGCTGATTGACTTCGGCTCTCCAACGAAAGCTGCGGATGGCGGCGTCGCTATGGGCCAAGGTAAGCTGGCCGCGATTTTCCATCATTACGTTGTAGTTAAATTCATTACTCAGGTTATTAAACAGCTTGACTGATTCACTATAAAAATTAACCCCAGCCTCGGTTAAATAGTTGGAACGAATAACCGCCGTATTACGCGCGGTGTTGCCACCACCTAAATAGTTTTTTTCAAGAATCGCAACATTAGTAATACCATGGTATTTGGCAAGATTATAGGCGATCGCAGTACCGTGACCGCCGCCGCCAATAATCACTACGTCATAGTGTTTTTTAAGCTCTGTAGCCGGAGTAAAGTGATGTTTCGCTGGGTAATCAGTGCTGAGTCCATACTTTAATAATCCAAACGGCATAGTGTTTATCTTCCCATTCGCTTTCTAGCGACAACTATTACATTGCTAATGGTTAACCTGCGAGAAAGACCACAGTTTTGTTACCATCGAGAAATACTCGGCGTTCAACGTGATACTTAACAGCCTTAGCTAGCGCCATACATTCATTGTCTCGGCCTACTCGGACCAGATGCTCAGGACCGTAACAGTGATCAACACGGGTCAGAATCTGTTCAATAATCGGGCCCTCATCAAGATCAGAGGTCACATAATGTGCTGTGGCACCAATTACTTTCACTCCGCGATCATAGGCCTGATGGTAGGGCTTAGCACCTTTAAAGCCAGGCAAAAATGAATGATGGATATTAATGCAGCGACCCGATAGCTTCTTAGTCAGGTCGTTTGACAAAATCTGCATATAGCGCGCTAGCACCACCAGTTCAGATTTTGTCTCGTCAATGATCTCCAGTAGGCGGTTTTCCTGTTGAGTTTTAGTCTCTTTGGTCACGGGTAAATGAATGAACCGAATTCCCTCACGCTCGACCATGGGCCGCAGATCCTGATGATTGGAGACTACTGCAGTAATCTCGACGTTAAACTCACCTTTGCGGCTCCGGTATAGAAGATCGTCTAGGCAGTGATCATATTTAGATACGAGTAACAGCGTCTTTGCTGGCTCTGCTGGATTATGAAACTTCCAATCCATAGAGAATTTCTCTGAGATTTCGAGGAAAGCCTCAGTCATACCTATAATCGAGGGAGACTCTTCTTGTCGGCGGAACACGGCGCGCATGAAAAACTTATTGGTAGATTCATCATCAAACTGCTCAAGTGCGCAGATGTAACAGTCTCGATCAGCGAGAAAGCTGGTGACCGCGGCAACAACGCCACTACCGGCTTGACAGGTTCCGGTAAAAATAAATTGTTCGTCGTTCTGAGTTGTCATTTCATGGGCCTTTGAGTTTGTGTAATTGGACATTCTAAGCCTCAAAACCCAATAGCAAAAGATAAATTGCCGTCGAATGGACTCATTTAACATCATGGTCAGAGGAAGCGAGCTGGTCAATTTAAACTGCCAATGATAAGTAACATTAATAGAAACATTTTGTATCGACTAATAATATGTGGAATACTCAGACAGCATGTGTAAGATCGTGATTAGTTAAAGACTTAAGCCCGAGAATAGTGTGTAGAGACAGTCAGGGATATGGCCAGAGATTATATTAACGAAGATGAGTTGCGCGCTCTGTTACCCGGTCATTCAGTTGACAACTCATGGGCGCATACTAAAAGTCGTATGTTAGGCCGCACACTGTTGGTGGGGTTGACCATGGCGTTATGTCTCTTGATTGCCTCATTTTACCCTGACCTGCACCTTCAAACCGTTTTGGAAACCAGCGTATTAGATCGTGATGCCATGGTCAGCTTGATTATTGCGCGCACCTTACTGATGATTTTTGTGGGCACAGGATACGTGGCTTCGTTATTGGCTGATCGGTATTTTCGGACCCTTTCAGTGACTGCATTAGTGATTTGCTGCGGATTGCTATGGAGTGACCTACAGTTGTTTTTACTGGCCGCGCTACCGGATCTAACTCTGCTTTCGTTGGGGCTATTTAGTCTGCGACTCGTTGTCCTGTATCTTTTATTTAAAAACTATCTCGACTACAGGCGGTAACATTATGTCTCTTTTTTCTCTGTGTCAAAACAGACGTCGTCTGTGGTTAGTTGTGGCGATGACTGTTGGGATTTCCGGCTGTTCCACCTATCAGCCAACCCAGACTAATGACGTCTGTAAGATATTTTGGGGTGAGACTGACTGGTACAAAGACGCTCGTAAATCCAGTAAGCGCTGGGGTACGCCGATCGCGATTATGATGGCTATTATTAATCAGGAATCTACCTTTCGTCCCGATGTCAGACCTGAGCGTCCGAAATTCCTGTTTATACCTTTACCACGTAAATCTTCAGCCTACGGCTACGCTCAGGCTCAGGATCCCGTTTGGGGCGATTACCGAAAAGACACCGGTAACTGGAGCCATGATCGCGACAATTTTGCTGATGCGATCAATTTTGTCGGCTGGTATACCAACGTTACTCAGCGGCGTCTAGGGGTGTCGAAATGGGATGCTCAGAGGCAGTATCTGGCTTATCACGAAGGCTGGGGGGGCTATTCTCGTGGCTCGTTTAATAAAAAGCCAAGTCTTAAAAAAGTGGCTCTGAAGGTTAAGCGCCAAGCGGATACCTACGGAGCGCAGCTCAAACGTTGCAGTGGGGCCTTAGACAAGTCAGTGAAAGGTTGGTTTTAGTCGACTCCCTGTCTAAACTGTCGCCCTAGAGGCATCAACCATCGTGCGCGTACCCTGGATGATGTCCTACTCGATCAATTAATTTAAGAGGAAATCATGGCTGCAAAGCATGTCGACGTCATTATTATTGGCGCGGGTCTTTCTGGTATAGGCGCAGCCTGCCATATTGAGAAGGACAGTCCAAATAAAAGCTACGCCATTTTCGAGGGACGCGAGGCCATGGGCGGTACCTGGGATTTGTTCCGCTACCCGGGGATTCGCTCCGATTCTGACATGCATACCCTAGGTTACAGCTTTAAACCGTGGATACATGAAAAGTCTATTGCCGATGGCGCGGCGATTCTTGACTATATTCGTGCGGCTGCCAAAGACTATGAGGTCGAAAAGCATATTCGCTATAACCATCATGTGACTAAAATAGCCTGGGATACGAGCGTGGCTATGTGGACTGTGACGGTGTCTGAAACAGGTAAGCGGGCAAAAAAAATGACCTGTAAGTTTATCTATAGCTGCACCGGGTACTTCCGTTATGATCAAGGCTATACCCCAGAATATCCCGGTATCGACCAGTTTAAAGGTCAGGTGATTCATCCTCAGAAATGGCCTGAAGAACTTGATTATAGTGATAAAACGGTCGTGGTTATCGGCAGTGGCGCAACCGCCATTACACTGGTGCCGGCCATGGCTAGGGCAGCTAGACACGTGACTATGTTGCAACGGTCGCCAACCTATGTGGTATCTCGCCCGGATAGAGACCAGTGGGCTATTAGCCTAGCCAAGTATTTGCCGGCCAAATTAGCCTACATGATAGTTCGATGGAAAAATATTTCTATGCAGGCGCTGATCTTTCAGTTTAGTCGTCGTCGTCCAGAAAAACTTAAAGCGATGCTCCGCAAAGGTACGAGAGCTTGGTTAGGGTCAGACTTCGATATAGATACCCACTTTACGCCGAAATATAACCCCTGGGATCAGCGATTGTGCCTGGTGCCCAATGGTGATTTATTCCGATCATTGCGCAAAGGTACCAGTAGCATTGTTACTGACCAGATTAAAACGTTCACCAAAACGGGCATCAAACTGGCCTCTGGAGCGCTACTTAAAGCTGATATTGTGATCAGCGCAACCGGTCTTGAATTGCTCGCTATGGGAGGCATGGAAATCGTAGTTGATTCTAAAGTCGTCGCCATACCAGAAACCCTCGGCTATAAAGGTATGATGCTGAGCGATGTCCCCAACTTTGTTCTGGCGTCTGGGTACACCAATGCCTCTTGGACCCTAAAGTGCGACCTAACCAGCGAGTATGTTTGTCGTATGTTGAATTATATGGACCACAAGCAATTCGATTACTGTGTTGCCCGCAATAATAATCCTGATATGGATCGAGTAGAGTTTATCGATCTAGCCGCGGGTTATATCGCCCGCTCAATTGACCAGTTCCCCAAGCAGGGGACTTTGTCTCCTTGGCGCTTACATCAGAATTATCTGTTGGATGTCATGAATCTACGGTTTGGTTCAATGAACGATGGTGTCATCGAATATGGATGTGTAGCGGTGACGCCACAGGCCGCAGTGGTAGAGGCATAAGTTGAATTATGTCGCATTCTAGCCCTGTTAGAGTAGGCGGGTGGGCCGCTGCTCTAGTGGCAGTCGAAGTTTCCGCTGTAGATTTTAGGACAGATATTGAAAAGGTAAGCCTTTGTTAAGCTATAGACATTCTTTTCATGCTGGTAATTTCGCCGATCTTCTCAAGCACATTGTGTTGGTTGAAATTCTGGACTACTTGATTCAAAAAGAAGCAGGCTTTGAGTATATCGACACTCATGCCGGCGCCGGTCTTTATAGTCTTTCGTCTGTAGAGGCCCAAAAACTGCAAGAATATGCAGGGGGAATAGGTAAATTAAACGCCGTAGACTTTCCCGAGTTGGCCCGCTATTTTGAAGTAGTAGGCTCATACAACCCCGCTGAGGCGTTAGAGTTTTACCCGGGCTCACCGGCGATCGCCAACTTTTTTCTGCGTCCACAAGACAGAGCCTGGTTACATGAGTTGCACCCGAGAGACTATGAATTACTGCACGAGACAATGTCCGCCAGCAGAATATCAAGAGTGCAGCGGCAGGATGGGTTTGAGGGTCTCAGCGGATTACTGCCCCCGGTGAGGCGACGTGGACTGGTCCTGATTGATCCCTCCTATGAAATAAAATCGGACTACGATCTGGTGGTTACTCATCTCGTCAATGGCCACAAAAAGTTTAGCCAAGGTGTTTTTGCTCTTTGGTATCCTGTCATTGATCGGCGCACTATTGATAAATTGCAGGCCAAACTCTACAGAAGTGGCATCAAAAACATTCAGCGTTTTGAACTGGGTGTTTACCCGGATGATTACGGCAGAGGCATGACCTCATCGGGGATGATAGTGATTAACCCCCCTTGGACGCTATTCGATAAGATGTCCAAGGTATTACCTAAGCTCGCGCAGCAAATTGGTGACGCCAATAGAGGCCATTACAAATGTGATGTCTTAGCGTCCGAGTAGTTGTGCTGATCTGAGACTATGGCTCTCAGCCAATAAGTATTGGGGTAGTCTGTCTCGTCTTTAGCGCGAGGCACATCCTCTGCCAGCCCGTTACTCATTTGATGACTCCGTTAATAGACGTTCAGACATAAAAAATTCCGTCATATCGATGGGTTAATAGGTAGCTACGATCCTGCGGATACCTAAGTGATGCACTCGGGTCGGCCTTAGTACCTCAGGTAGGCATCAGTAATACCCAAAATCGTTAAGTTTAATGGTCTTGATAGCCCTTCTTAAGTTTATTATCAACGGCATATTGATGCCGGCCATCTTGTCTAACTTAGACTCATACACACTCAGTTTGGTCAGCCTCAAGTGTCAGTTCCCACAAGCTTTTTAGGCCGACGGAGCGGGGGCTACTGATGACTCTTTTACTATACCGCTACCTGGCCTAGATACCTTAGAGCGTGAGAGCATTGACCCCTCAAATGAGGCTAATGTAGTTCGATGTTGAAACGTCTTGATCAAATTTCCCTTTATGATTACAGAGTCTCAATTGCCACTAAAGTTAAAATAATGATAAAAAAACCGCTAATACTAAGAGTATTTATCTTTTGTATCCTATTGGTACTCGTCGGATGCGCCGGTACGCCGGAAGAAAGAAAGCAGATGAAGGCTATGGGCCAGGCTCTCTTTAATAAAAACTCCCAGGATTGCTATGATGTCGCTTGGACGAAACATCCCGCTAACTTCCAAACTGTTGCCGTGACAAAGTGGCGCAGCCGTCAAATCCATACGGGTATGCAATGCATAGAAGATGACGACTCAGCAGGGAGAGAAAACTGCTCAAATACCTACCGAAATGAACCCGAGTATTACACTGTTCAGGATACTAAAGACTTGAATAAAGGCTATCGCGATAACTTTTATGGATCGTGCTTAACTCGTAAATGCAATGAAGTTATAGGTGCCTCGGCGAGAGACGAAGGCTTTACAACTCTGCAAGGCCAAAAGTACAGCTACTGCCGTCAAGGCCGGTAGTCAGGCGTAATCGAGCAGGTGTATCTTTGTCGATCAAAAGCCGAATATACAAGCGCTCAATAGGCTGGTTCAATGCCAACAGCTTGCCGCCAGTATCTGATGGACAATGACATAGTAAGCAATTCCATAATTGCCAGTGTAGTTAACAAAAATCCTGCGATAGTGAGGGAAGACAACGTTTCTGCTAATACTAAGCCAGTCAACATCACCAGTTTACATAACTTCATTATTTGTATCCCAAAGTTTCCACCGATAGGAATGGCAGTGCCACGTTGGCCTTACCAGATTAATGGATGGGCGTCGGAAAAGACTTGCGGGGTCTTAATGCTTAGCGGTAATAACGTTAATACTCGAAATCACTTTCAAGACCAGCTTCGTGGAGTAAGGTCTGAAACTCTCATTATGCGGCAGTGTTTTTTCTTCCGCGAAAAAATCTATGGAACAACACGGCGGGCAGAATATAACTTAGAGCAAGATTACTGATTTGCATTCCTACCTCCCAATTGAAGTTGATTGGTTCAAGTGCATTGCGTTCAATAAAGAGTATCGCAACTGTACCAATGGATAAAAAATACAGATATGGAACAGTTTTAAGTGGGCTTAAAAAAGGTAATATCCTGTAGGGTATAACCCATATAAATGTATTTAAAACAGCTAAACCTAGGCTATCGACCACCATCACCCAGCTATAATCTAGGTCATAGACCCATATAAAATTGTCAATGTAATTGTAAAATATTGGAGCTATCCGATAGAAATAAAACGCTGGAATATAGGTGACGCAAACTTCTCCCAGCCAGACAAACAGGGCGATATTAGAAAGTATCTTTAACTTATAGCCACTAGTTTGATACGGGGAGTCTTTAGCCTCGTCGATTATTGCCTGATAGACTTTATCTCTCAATTCTCTTCCACTTTAGCATCCATCATAACGATATGGCCTGCCAGCAATATCAGCAAGGCTGATGAGCCGCAATTGAGCTAATAAAACGTTCGATATTAGCCTCATTTAGAGCATAAAGACCATTTGGAGCGGGTATTAACTTTGCCTCAGCTCAAAATACGCTAATATTTCTGCAAGTATTAGGCTGCGACAAACAGGAGAATAATAACATTACTATCCCAGACGGGACAGCGGCCTTACCAGAAGGCGTGGACATTAATTTTGCCACTAAGCCTTGTAGGTTTTAGTTGCTAAGCACGCACGATGTTCTGATTTAGTTTTAAGGCTCTGAATGATATGAGGTTTACTGTAGTGATGCTTCAGATCACTGGGAATAACTCTACAAAAGTAGTACACATCACGTTTAGCAAACGTGTGTAAAGGGTGCTTTTGTGTATATTGCATTGCCTACCCTACCTGTGCAATTAAAGGAATATACAAGGCAGACAATGAGTTACAGCAATAAGTGGTGCACTCGGGTGGATTCGAACCACCGACCGCTCGGTTCGTAGCCGAGTACTCTATCCAGCTGAGCTACGAGTGCATTGGGGTCTCTTTTCAGAGGCCGATCACTATAGGTGAGGCTTGAGTTTGAGTCAACAATAGAGGTGGCCTTTGTGTGCTTTATTTACTGTAAGGCACAGGCACTGCCATGGTCTCTTTGAGTTCTTCCATAACTACGTAGCTGGTTGATTCCTGAACGGCTGGTAGCTTTAATATACGATGTCCAAGCAGCTCTCTATAGGCTGCCATATCTTTGACTCTAGCTTTAAGAAGGTAGTCATAGTTGCCAGAAACCAAAAAGCAGCTTTGGATGTTTTCTAACTCTAGTACCGAACTGCGAAACTCTTCAAAGTTTTTCTGTGAGGTATGATTGAGTCGGATCTGCACGAATACGACTAGACTCGCACCCATTCGCTCCGGGCTAACTCTAGCACTGTACCCCAAAATAAAACCCTTGCGCTCAAGACGCTTGACGCGCTCGATGCAGGGTGTCACCGATAGTCCAACGTCTCTGGCTAGGTCGGTATAGCTAATCCGGCCATCCTTTTGCAGTAAACGCAATATGTTGCGGTCTATCTTACCCAGTTCCCCAGATTCTGGCGCTGATTTAGGCATTATAAAATATCCTGTTTTATTGCGATTTATTGTTAGATTATGCTGTATTTTGGCGCAATAAGCGAAGATATATCACTAAAAATTTGTACAATTAAGGAGATTAACTATGACTTAAAAATTAAAAAAAGGCCGTGACTATGTTGATAGGTGTTCCCAAAGAAATTAAAAATCATGAGTACCGTGTGGGACTGACGCCAGCATCGGTCAATGAGCTGGCTAAGCGAGGGCATCAGATAATTGTCGAAACGGATGCTGGGGCGTCGATTGATTTCCCCGATGTGGACTATGTAGCGGCTGGTGCGCAGATTGTTGCCTCGGCGTCGGAGATTTTTAGACGCGCCGATATGGTGGTAAAGGTCAAGGAGCCTCAGGAAAATGAGTGCGAGATGTTGCGCGAAGGTCAGATTCTCTATACCTATTTGCACCTAGCACCGGACCCCGTTCAGACCGCACTGCTAGTTGCGTCGGGTGCCACCTGCGTAGCCTATGAAACGGTCACCGACAACTTCGGAGGCTTACCACTTCTGGCTCCAATGTCTGAGGTGGCGGGCCGAATGTCAGTGCAGGCGGGGGCTCATCACTTGGAAAAGGCCCAGGGTGGCCGCGGCGTATTGTTAGGCGGAGTGCCTGGCGTTGCACCAGCCAAAGTGCTGGTGATTGGCGGCGGTGTGGTGGGTGATAATGCCGCAGCCATGGCGGTAGGTATGGGTGCCGATGTGACTATTCTCGATCGGTCTATTCCACGACTGCGAGAACTAGATGCTAAGTATGAGGGCCGAGCCCGCTGCGTTTATTCTACGAATACGGCCATTGAACAGTACGCTTTGGAAGCCGATCTAGTGATTGGTGCAGTACTAATTCCCGGCGCTGAGGCGCCAAAGTTACTCAGCCATGACCTTGTAGGTCGCATGCAAAAGGGCGCGGTGGTGGTAGATGTGGCGATTGATCAGGGCGGTTGTTTTGAAACGTCCAGAGCAACGACCCATGATAATCCTACCTTTGTTGTCAAAGATATTGTCCATTACTGTGTGGCCAATATGCCAGGTGGTGTGGCGCGCACTGCGACAATGGCTCTAAATAATGCCACCTTGCCCTATGCGCTGGCGTTGGCAGATGACCCCATCAACGCCCTTTTTCGAGATCAGAATTTACAGCACGGCCTCAATGTTCATCGGGGTAAGGTCACCTACAAGGCGGTTGCCGATACGCTGGGCTATTCTTACGTGCGGGCAGACGAGGCTCTGAAGGCCTAGTTAGCTTATAGCTATCCAAAGGTGTTCGGCTCTGGCTAGCACCTTCCCCTCTGCATTGGCTAATGCAGCGGCACAGAAATACTTACGGCCCTCTATGGCACGTTTCCAGGCATACACGATTAGGGGCTGATCGCCGGGCACGGGGTGATCGATTGAGGCGGTCATCTCACCCAACAAACAGATCTTGCCTGACTCTAATGGTATCCGTAGTGCCCATAAGCTTGGGCAATCCAATGCGGACCAGACAAATTCACTCTTAACATGGCCTGACTCATCAAGTAAGTCTGGGTCTGGCTGCCAGTCACTAGCGACTAGTTCTGTGCCGTCTACAGCGCCGGTAAAAAGACGCAGACCATCACGCTCTTCGCGGCTTCGGCCGCAAACAAAACAGTTGGCAAATACATGTTTCTCTAATCCGACGTAACTGTCTCGCGCACTGCGTGCCTGCTCCAAGCTAGGTGGGGTTGGTGGCGTCATGGTCAAGTGTGCCGGCGTGGCGGTAGCAATGAGCTGCTTTTGCGACTTGAGATGCCAACTGCCGTTTTGCTCAGTGATAGTCAAAGCCGTATCCAGCGGCGGTGGGCTATGCAACCTAACCTGCGCGGGGCCATTGATATTTTTGGCAAGAATGCCACAGCTATAGCCGCCGTTACCAGAGTTTGGTGGGCCGCAAAAGCGTTGCTTAATTATGACTGTTTGCATCAAATATACCTATTGTTTTGTCGGCTGTAAAAGTGCTGTTGTTAAGTATTCAGGGTGCCTCCGCCAAAAATACCGCCCTAACCGGCGCTGGATGCCCCTCAATGGTTTTGCTTTGGTCATCAGGGTCAAGAAAGTCTACCAGTGATTCAAATGTCATCCATTCCGTCGAGCGCTGTTCGTCAATGGTTGTGGTGCTCAGGTCTACCATACGCGGATTTTTAAAGCCGTTTTTGCGCATCCAGCTTAGTAATGTATCAGGTGAGGGGAGGTACCAAACATTAGGCATTTTCGCATAGCGCCCCTCAGGTACTAGCGTCGTTCCCTCTGGTCCTTCGATGACCAACGTTTCTAATACAAGCTGACCGCCTGGTCTGAGTAATTCTCGCAATTCACGCAAATGATCCATTGGCGAGCGACGATGATATAAAATCCCCATAGAAAAAACGGTGTCGAAGGCGCCCAGCTTGAGTGGCATTTCTTCGATACCGATAGGGAGTACGTCAATAGGCAGAGACCTTCCGGCAAAGTTTTTAATGGCCTGAAATTGGAATACAAATTTGGGTGAGGGGTCGATGCCAATAACACGCTTGGCACCGGCGCCAAGCATCCGAAAACAATGGTAGCCGTTGCCGCACCCGACATCGAGGATCAGTCGATTTTGCAAAGATGATAAGTGGGGTAAGACTCGATCCCATTTCCAATCCGAGCGCCACTCTGTGTCGAGCGGTAGGCCAAATAAATTATAGGGTCCTTTGCGCCAGGGGTGTAGTCCCATTAACGTGGCTTGCAATGCAAGTCGGCGACCCTTATCCATTAAGCTAATGTCGCCAATCTGAACGCTCTGTTCGAAATTAACATGCAGCGGGTCGATTTCGGGCAGACGTCTTAAGGTTTCCTCCCACTCAGGCATGTCACCCCTTTTAGCCAATGGAAAAAAGGGCCGTAATCGAGGGTTTTAGGAATCATGGTTTTGCCTGAAATTTTGTCAGGCAATTATAGGTCATTTCAGCTATTGTAACTGCCTGTAAATAAATGCTTGGTTTAGGTCTGTAGGGACATCATGGAAAAACGATTTGAAGAACTTGAAGAGAAGTTAGCCTACCTTGAAATGGCGAGCGCTGAACTAGGCGAAGAAATTTTCCGTCAACAGAAAGAAATTGACGCACTAACCAAGGCCCATCGAACTATATTGGAGCGCGTCGAGGTTTTACAAGATAGTGCTGCAGAAACAGCCATGGAAACGAGTGAAAAACCACCACATTACTAATGCGCTACTGTATTGATGAGCGAACAATAATAGAGACCGAGCACAGCTAAGGCTAGGCAGAGTGTTTTTTGAGGAGAAGAGCAATGAGTGAGATTAAGAAGGCAGCCAAAAAATCTATAGATGCGGTATTCGCTGAGCAAAAACGCTATGCGCTAGAATTAAGGAAATCAGATTACCGCCAACGGCTCGATGTTCTGGAGCGATTTCAGCGAGTATTTAACGCCTCGCTGGACAAAATTTATGCGGCAGCGGCGGCTGATTTTGGCAAGCCTGAGGCTGAGGTGGCTATGGCTGAGATTATGCCGGTTGTGGCTGAGTTAAAACATATTCGCAAGAATCTTAAAAAATGGATGAAGTCAGAACGGGTTATGCCGACTCTGACTACCTTTGGAACTCGGTCTAAAATTATTAAAGAGCCAAAGGGTGTGACATTAGTCGTATCACCTTGGAACTATCCGTTTAATCTCACCTTCGGGCCTATGATGTCGTCAATCGCCGCGGGTAATACAGTGATTATCAAACCGTCAGAAATGACGCCGAACATGTCCGGGGTTATCAGTGAAATTGTCAGCGAGGCGTTTAGGCCCGAAGAGGTAGCTTTGTTTGAAGGCAAGGCTGAAGTAGCCAGCTATCTGACGAGTTTGCCATTTGATCATATTTTCTTCACGGGCAGCCCAGCAGTTGGCAAGCATGTGATGGCTGCCGCAGCCAAGAACCTGACTTCGGTGACTCTGGAATTGGGCGGTAAGAGTCCGGTTATCATTGATAAATCGGCCAATATCAAAAAGACCATAGGATCCATCGCCTGGGGCAAATTTACTAATAATGGGCAGACCTGTATTGCTCCAGATTATCTCTATGTGCATGAATCCATAAAAGATCAGGTGATTTCTGAGATGAAGGCCTGTATTGAAAAGCAGTACGGGCTTGGTGCAGATGCACGGGACAATGACGACTACTGCCAGGTAGTTAATTCGAATCACCACAAGCGAGTGTCAGCCCTAATCAAGGACGCCCAAGCCAAGGGTGGGGTTGTGCTAACGGGTGGAGAAATGGTCAAGGCGGGGCGGTTTATTGCACCGACACTGATTGCGGGAATGAGTGATGATTCGGCAATTATGCAGGAAGAAATCTTTGGCCCAGTACTGCCCATTATTACCTTCTCTGATTTAGATGAGGCAGTGGCCTATGTCAATGCCAAGCCCAAACCTCTGGCACTGTACATCTATGCACAGGACAAGCGCGCTATCAATAAGGTGTTGCAGGAAACCAGCGCGGGTGGCACCTGTGTCAACCAAACTATGATGCATTTCTTGCATCCTAACCTGCCCTTTGGTGGCGTCAATAACAGCGGTATCGGGAATTCGGGTGGTATGTGGGGCTTCAGAGCCTTCAGTCATGAACGCAGTGTGTTGGTTGAGAAGTTTAGCGCTGCGTCAATGCTGCATCCGCCTTACACGCCGAAGGTGATGGAGCTGATTAAGACAACCATGAAGATGGTGTCCTGACACTGAATGACAGGTGTTCTCAGGGCTGTTTACTCAGGACGCTCAGGGCTGTTTATTAAGATCGCTCAGGGCTGTTTATTCAGATCGCTCAGGGCTGTTTATTCAGATCGCTCAGGGCTGTTTAATAGCGACCAGAGAGCAAAAGTTAAAACATTGAAACCAGGGGCTTGCGGACTGAAATCCGCAGGCCCTTAATCGTTGTATATGGGTGTCGAGAGTTTCTGGCACTAGCACATTGTCAAGCGAATCTCTCTTTTGGCTAATTTCCAAATCGCTGTAACCCTGTGCACGCTTGAAGTCGTGGTGCAGTTCACTGAGCAGAGTGTTAAGCGACACAGGTTCAAAGCATAATTTCTCCGAAATAATCAAACAGCCGCCTGGGTTCAGGCCTCGATAGATTTTGTGCAGCAGCGCGGCGCGTTTCTTGAGAGGGACAAATTGCAATGTAAAATTCATTACCACGAGCGAGGCATTATTAATCTCGATATCACAGATATCGGCATTAATTAACTGAGTCTCGGTAGTTGTGTGGTTTGAGTCCAAAATAGTCTTGCACTTCTCGAGCATAGCGTTGGAGTTATCTGCCGCGATAATTAAGGCCTCCCGCCCTTCGATATTATCTCGTATTGCCAGAGTCGAGGCACCCAGCGAGCAACCAAGGTCATAACAGTTGCTGTTGCGTTGAACAAAGCGCGCTGCCAGTTCTCCAGTGTGAGTGATAATAGTTTCATAGCCGGGTACGGAGCGGCTAATCATATCCGGGAATACATCGACCACTGCCTGATCGAACATAAATCCGCGCACCGCCCCCAAAGGGTTGGCAAATAGGTTATCGCGCTGAGAGGTGAGTTTACTCATATCAAAGACTGATTATCTCGAGCCCTGTCCCAGTAGCGAGGTCGACATTGGTAATTACCGCTGTTTGCGCACGGCCAGCAGTTAAATAGTTAGCGGCGACACGTTTGACATCGGCTTCAGTCACTGCGAGCACCCGATCTCTAAATTGTATGGTGCAAGCTTTACCGCGGCCATT
>Ga0209279_10001072_pt1 | contig 15254 bp, 13 predicted proteins | sample CoawatmetaG00DNA_3_FD_187508 | JGI IMG/M metagenome (GOLD analysis project Ga0209279, IMG submission 187508) | Marine microbial communities from the West Antarctic Peninsula - Coastal water metaG006-DNA (SPAdes) (version 2) | ecosystem: Environmental > Aquatic > Marine > Coastal ... | reverse complement strand
TTAGAGCTTATACAAGGTCCAATGGTTACTATTGTTGGCCATGACTGATTATACTCGGGGAATGTGTGACTATTAATGTTATGTCTATTCTTTGTGTTTCTGGAAAGAGTTTTTAACCATGGTGCTTAGGTTGTTCAAAAGAGGTTGGAGTAGTGCCATGAAAATTTTAGTCTACGCATTGTTTACTATTATCTTGGTGATGCCCAGTGTGGCGCATAGTTCAGCTTCCTCCGCACCCCCAGAACAAAACACTTACAATGCCACTTTACCTGATGCACTAGTCACCCATTACACAGGGACGATTGTTGCAGAAACTTCTCAGAATCAATGGCGAGGTGTGATCCTCAAGTGTTTGCAGGGAACCGTTCTAATTAGCACCATGGAATGGCCCCAAGAGGGTAAAGTGTCTGCCATGTTCACCTACGCAGGCAAATCCACTCATATAATGGGCACGCTGGATAAAGTCTCTAATAGTTTTGAAGGTCATCAAATATTAAATGACAAGCTTACACTCCATTTAAAAGGTGCTGTTAAACGAGACAGTGCAGATGCATCAATTTGGTTTGAACTTAATGTGGGTGGTCAAAGTGCTAATGATTTATGTGTTTCCACATTTACCGTTTACCCTAGTGGTCAGTTTTTAGGATCGTGATCACATGATAGACTGATTAAACCTAATCTTTGCAGTTAGGCTTTGATCCACATTTACCGTTTACCCCAGTGGTCAGTTTTTAGGATCGTGATCCCATGATAGACTGATTAAACCTAATCTTTGCAGTTAGGCTTTGAAAACATTACGGGTGAGGTTGATATACTGGTGTCATAGGTATTATTGTTTTGGTCATATTCCAAATAAGTTTGTACAAACTTATTGTCAGTCTCATTATCAACACTGTACTGCAGAATACCTTTAATGAAATGATTGCCTCCACAGCCTTCATCCGGTAACGACCAATAAACAGAATGATGATATCCGTCGCCACTACTTAAAGGTTTGGGGTCAAGGCGTGTTGAATATAATATCTCTGGGCTACCAGTTTTTATCGAAATAACATATAAAAATTCGTTTCCACTCCATGCGCTTGGAGCAAGCCCTTCAGTCCAGAAAATATAGACCTTTGGTGAGATTATATGAATGGAAGAATCGGGGATATGATGTTCTAGATTGTTTATTCTCGGAACTATTTTGTCATCATAATAATCTCTAAATTCCTGTGTAGCGGTGTCAAAGGCTTTCTGATCAACAGTCACATCGGCAATGATCTGTTGCTTTACTTTCATTGAAATAAGTTGATTGAGCTTCACACTTTCGATGGTAATGCTAGATTTCAACATAATAAAAGAGAAAAACTGATCAACTCTCATATCTGCCAGAGAATATGTTGATAACAATATAGGAAAAATAATAGACCCTACAATCTCGTATCGAATTATTTTGAGTTGTTTTAACACTACATAGGCACGTTTAGTCATAAATAGTCCTTTGTTGCATGCAACTAGATTCTTTAATACGATCACTTGATACTATTCATTTTATAGTCTGGAGTTTATGCTTACAGCAAGACTTCATCTTGCCTAACCATTATAAAAATAAGACAGGAATTAGCTAATGTAAACGCCAGAAGCTATATCAAATTTCTTTGTTCATAATTGATAAAAATTACGAGGGTTAAACATCAAGAACCAGCAAGCTATGAGTGTCATTAAGGCTAGGGCTTGTAATAAAGTGCACCGAAAACCACTAAAAATACCCAGTCAACAGAGCCTGCCAACTGAGTAGAGATGCAGTAAAGCTTTCACTTTCTTCAGGTGTTTATATTTATATTTTCTATCTGATAATATTGTGCTCTGGACCAAATGGAAAATGAGTAATATTTTCAGCGCCATCATCACCAACAATTAATATGTCGTGTTCGCGATAACCACCAGCACCATTTACACCCTCAGGTAGAGTAATCATAGGTTCAATGGACACAACCATACCTGGCTCTATTACTGTGTCGATATCCTCTCGTAATTCAAGCCCAGCTTCGCGGCCATAATAATGAGATTCGCGGCCATAATAATGAGAAAGAGATCCAAATGAATGCCCATATCCAAAAGTACGGTACTGAAGTAAATTGTGGGTTAGGAATATTTCATTAAGCTCAGCGGCAATGTCACTGCACACTGCTCCTGGCTTAATAAGTGTCAAACCCTTTTTGTGAACTTCACAATTTATCTCCCACAGTTCAATCTCACGTTTAGTGGCTGAGTGGTAAAACATTGTGCGCTCAAGTGCCTGATAGTATCCAGAAATCATGGAAAAACAATTCACACTTAATATATCGCCTTTTTCCACTCTTCTAGTGGTGACAGGATTATGAGCACCATCAGTATTGATACCAGACTGAAACCAAGTCCAAGAATCCATTAACTCTGTATGGGGGTAGGTATTAGCAATGGCTCGAACCATTGCTTGCGTAGAGTGAAGTGCAACCTCATATTCTGGGGCACCCTCACAAATGGCTTCAGCGCAAGCGGCACCGCCGATATCAGATACTCGAGCACCTTGTCTAATTAAAGCGTGCTCTTCAGCCGACTTGATCATACGCATTTTCATAGTAGCTACACCGATGTCAACGAACTCAGCATCAGGCATAAACTCAGCTAACTTTTCTCTTCGTTCCAAAGTGATATGGTCATATTCAATACCCACTCTAGCTTTACCGGGCACTAATTTTTTCAAAGCTCGAAAATAATTGTCTTTTTCCCAGTCTGTATAAACAATGTTGTCATCGTAACTCTGACGCCAAGGCTGGCCACCATCAATATTGGCGGTTACGGTTGTATGTGCATCATGCGTAACCACTAATGCATAAGGCCGGCCAAATGAGCAATAAACAAAGTCAGCGAAATAATTAATATTATGAATTGATGAAAAAACAGCTGCATCAAGATTTTCTGATGATAAATGTGCTCGCAATTTGCCATTACGGTTTGCCATTTCAGCAGCAGAAAAAGTGGGTTTATCTTTAATGCCATTTTCAAAGTTGATGGCTTGTGGTCTTTCTACGCGTTTCATATGGTATCTCCTAAATTGATACAGTGATTAAACTCTAGTGAAGTTAATTTAAAGATAATTATCTTGCGTTTAGCTCGGGTATACAGAAGACATTGATGGGGTCCCAGTGAGCATAAATTTTGCAGCCATAGGTCAACTCTAATGGCTCTATTTCTCGTTGTTGCTTTTGTACTATTAGCTCATTTTTTTTGTCGTCTTCAAAATACAAAGTGACCACTGAACCCGTAAATTCTTCAGCAATAAATTGTATTTGGATTTGGTTTTTAGAGGATGTTTCTTCCTGCGATAATTCAATCATGTCTGCACTAATAACCAAGTCAACTGCCCCACCTAAAATATGGCTGTTATTGGCATCATCTAAATTAGACTCTATTGTCCCAAAGGCTGTATTACAGATCATGATGTGTTCGTTTAGCTCTTTAATATAACCACTAATAATATTATTAGTGCCAACAAACTCGGCGACAAAACGGCTAGCTGGATTCCTATAGATTTCTTTGGGTGATCCAATTTGTTCTATAACACCTTCACTCATGATGACAACTCTATCGGCCATTGCAAAAGCTTCAGACTGGCTATGGGTAACATAAACAAAAGTAATGCCCAGTTCCTTTTGGAGTTGAGTTAATACACTTTGCATGCGCACGACTAGATTCTGATCCAATGCACTTAACGGTTCATCTAAAAGAAGCACGGGTGGTTCAGTCACCAAGGCACGAGCTAGAGCTACTCTTTGCCGTTGCCCACCTGATAACTGGTCTATTGAGCGATTTGCAAACTCTCCAATCTCCATGCGATTAAGCCATTTTAAAGCTCTCTGTGTGCGTTCAGATTTTTCTACCCCACGCATCTTTAGCCCAAACTCTACATTTTCAATGACATTTAAAAAGGGGAAAAGGGCCAGGGTTTGCCAGACTAAAGGCGTTTCTCTTTCATGTGCTTTTAGTTCGTTCATCCGCTCACCATTGAGCCTTATTTCTCCACTTGAAGGTGTTTCGAGTCCAGCTAGCATTCGCAGTGTCGTTGTTTTTCCACATCCACTGGAACCCATAATTGCAAGAAACTCACCGGCTTTAATTTCAAAATTAATAGGTTGAACAGCAACGGTGCTACCGAACTGTTTTGTTATGTTCTCAAGAACTATCTGTCCTTCACTCATGATGTATCTCTATTTTATTACTGTGGGTTTTTTGTGAAAAGAAATAGCTGAGCAATCACCACTAGAGTCATTGTTGTGGCAAATACAAAAGATCCAATGGCATTAATTTGGGGGTCAACATTACCTTGTAATATTTCCAGAATCACAACCGGAACAGACTTGTTTAGACCTGATACAAACCAAGCGATGGCGAACTCATCAAATGACACAGCCATCGTTAGGCAGAGTGCAGAAATAATTGATGGCAGGGCAAATGGGATAATAACGTGCCTCATAGTCGCCCATTCCGAAGCGCCTAAATTCCATGCTGCTGATTCCAGATCTTTGTCCATCTGCTGTAAACGAAGACGAATAATAGCCATAGCAAAAGGGGCTCCTAATACAGTGTGGGCAATAATGAGAGCCCATATTTGTCCCGAAATACCCAGCTTTGAGAACCAAGCAAGCATAGCTAAAGCGAGTATTATTAGGGGGATAGTTGGAGGTAATAATGCCAATGCTAAATATGCATTTTTAAATTTAAAATTATAACGAAAGTCTGTGTAAGCTGTACAAAAGCCAATAATAGTTGCTAATAAGGAGGCTGATAAGGCGACGACAATACTAGTTTTGATGGCATCCCAAGTTTCTGGATCATTATAAACTTTGTCATACCAGTGCCAGGTAAAGTGCCCTAATGGCAGTGAAGGGAAGCGATCAGAATTGAATGAAAAGACCACGCTAGTGACAATTGGCATAAATATAAATACGAACACTAGCAACAAATAAATCCTTAACAGCCATACAATTGATTTGTCATTTAACATTGTCACTATCTCTTTTTGTAGGCAATTTTAATTGCACTAAGTGCGACCAGCATTAGTGTCACCATCATTACGCTTGCAATTACTGCAGCTCGTGGCCACTGTTGTCCTGATTTAGTGGTATCAATAATTAATATGGGAAGCGTTGGTGGGTTCGATCCACCTAGATAGTAGGGACTGACAAAGTCGCCAAAACTTAGAATAAAGCAAAATAGAGCACCAATTATGAGGCCTATGCGAGCCGCTGGAATAATGACTGAAACAATAGCGCGTACCCGGCCAGCGCCTAAATTATGTGCTGCCTCTATAAGGTTTTTATCGATACTAGCCATTGACAGTGTTTGTAAAATAATGACAAGAGGTAAGGTCAGAGTGAGATACCCGATATTGGTAGCGAACATTGTGTTCAACATTTTGATAGGCCCGATACCCAAGTAACCTATAATGTTATTGACTACACCAGACTCTGCCATTAACACATACCAAGAAAACGTACGTACTAGATAACTTGTGAAAAATGGGATAATTAAAAAGAAAATGGCCCATCTGCGCGCCGTTTCAGAAAGTTTAAATGCTAGGCAATAGGATGCTGGAAAGGCGATGCAAGTTGCAGTCAGAGTGGCTAGGGCAGCCAAGCCCAAAGAGAGCCCATAACTATTCCAGAAATAGCCCTTGGAAAAAATTTTCACCCAGTTAACAAACTCAAACGCCTCTACCATGCGATAATTCTTAACTAGAAAAAAAGACATGGCGATCATAAAAATAAGTGGGGCAAGGAAAAATAATACTTGCCACACAATAACAGGCAAGCGCCAAGTTAAGGCATAGATGTCTATGTTTTTAAACCAGTGTGCAAACATTATTCTTTTCCAACGTATAACATATTTATTTTTCTTATGATTATTTGAAATTGGCACCTGCACTAATTATGCAGGCACCAAAATTATTTTTTTGTCGCGATTAAAAACGATTGCAAACTTGGAGCAAGCAATCGTTGTTTAAATGGTGACTAGTAATTAATTAAGAGCTTTTGTATTCAGACCAAAAGTCGTTCCAATCTTCGAGACTTTGCTGAACTGGTATATCCCTATAATGAATGCGGCCCTCATTAATTAATTTAATTGGATTGTTGCTGGCGCCATCAATTTGCCCTGTGCGTTGTGCCTCAAACATGTTGTCTTTTCTCAACGCTGCCTGTCCGGCATTAGTTACGCAAAAAGCAGGGTAAGCGGCCATGGATGCTGACTTAACTTGTCCTTTAGGTGAAAGTAAGTAACGAATAAACTCATTTGCGATTGCGGTATGTTTTGAACCTTTACCGATACAATAGGACTCGGTCCATTGCAGCCCACCTTCCTCTGGTACGACTGAAGTCACTGGTGCGCCATCCCGTTCAAGCGCCCCCGTGATCCAATCTCCGATGCCACACATTGCCAACATCTCACCATTCTTTAGGGAGTTAAATGACCCACCATAATCAAAAAATCCGCCAGATTGTGAGCGCAGGCTCATCATTGTTTCCTGTAATTTTCCCCACTGATTAGAGTTTAAGTCGAATGGACCAGGACTTTGGTTGCCGTTATAGAGGCTTGCTGCCCCGAGATTAGGAAGGTGCCAATCAAAATGACCCACCTTACCTGCAAGGTTTTTATTCCAGAAGCACCTGCAAGGTTTTTATTCCAGAAGCATTTGTAACTCATTGCTTCTTTTTCTGAAACTGCATTACGATTATAAGAAACTCCAAGGAATCCAAAACGAATCATGGCAGAGTAAAGGTTTCCATCACGCCAATGACCGGGGAATTGCTTAAAATCTTCATGAATAAAATCATCAAATGGATAGTCACTTGGATTAAGCTGTTGGATATGTCCAGCTAGGTCGAGTTGCTGGACAAATTCGCCATCTGACAGGATTAAATCGTAGGTTCCTGGCGGTGATTGGGCGATTAAGGCAAGCATATTATCGCCACCAGCGTAATATTTTGGTTTAAATTTAACATTATGCAACGCTTCAAATTCGGCCACCACATCTGCCTCACCATGACCATACCAAGCGAGCATGTTAATTTCAGTAGGTGCAGCTAGGGCTTTTCCTGAAGTGAAAATAGTGGGAAATGCCAATGCAGTAGCAATTCCACTAGATTGTTTTATGAAGCTTCTTCTGGACTTATTATTAGTTTTAATTTTGTCACTCATGATCTTTTTCCTTTAGTTATTATTTTGAGGGCACCAAGATAGGATTTATCAAGCTGTTTTTTTGGTAATAGATTTAACATAATCGACGTTAAATACGTTCTCTACTGCATGTAAAATACCTTCAACACAAACGTTCATTAATATTTCTCCCTTCACTTCACTTGCATTTTTTGCTGAAGATAAAGTGCCCGAGGGTGGGGTTAAATCAGCGTTCACTGGGAACATGTCATAGGGTGGAAAGGTAGCTGGGGGATGGTCTACTATTTTGTCAATATCAACCAAATGTGGGAAAAGGTGCAACATTAGGGACGTTTCCAAAACACCCCCATGTTCTAAGTCCCAGCCAGTAAAACCATCAGGGTAGAGTAGTTTTATTGTGGGAGCTTCAACAAAATCCCAATAAGATATAATCATCACATTCATATTGGTAATGGCATCCCAACCTAACTCTCGAATCGCAAGATCAATACCTTCAATAATAAACATTGAATTTTCATAATGACCATTCATCATGACGATCTTCCGATTGCCGTGCCGAGCTAACTCTTTAATAACATCTCTAATCGTGTGCGTTAGAGTTTGACCGTCTAAACTGGTTGTGCCCGGCATATGGTTACCACCACCTGACTGCTGCTGTGATTTGTATCCATAAGCAATAGGTGGCGCAACCATGGCATTGCTAAGTTTATGGGCCACTGCTTCAGATATTGCAGTGGGAATTAGTACGTCAGGATTCATTGACATATGGGGGCCATGTTGTTCAAGTGCACCGATAGGTAGAAAGATTGTAGAGTCACCTTGAGACACACATTTTTGATAGGTTACCCAATCAAGATCTGCCATAGACGCCATGTTGCCACCCCACCTTTTTGTATTTGATAAATCATCCTAGCTGAAGGCAATGTTATAAATAAAATGGTATTTTTAGTTTTTAAGCCACAGTTTTACTGTGATCTAAATATAATAAAATGGATTTCTGTGGTCTGTTACAATAATATAGACGTTCATAACTGGGAGAAAATCATGTGAATAATTCACTCACTCTTCGTCATTTACGCTATTTTATTGCCACTGCAGAGACGGGAAAAATTCAGTTAGCCGCAGAAAAAGTCCATATGAGTCCCTCAGCAGTAGCTGATGCGATAAAAAATCTCGAAAGCATACTTGGGATTGATCTTTTTGATCGTCACCGATATGGGGTGATTTTGACTTATGATGGGCATCGGTTTTTGAATAGTGCCCAAAGAATCTTAAATATGGTGGATGATTCGATATTTGCATTTCAAAATCAAAAGAAAAACACTGAAGGTCGTTTTATCTTAGGTGCCTCAGTATCCGTAGTGGGTTATTTTTTGCCAATCCCTTTAGGTCAGTTTGAAAAGATTTATCCAAAGGTTAAAGTTAATATTGTAGAAAACTCACGAGATGCTTTGGAGGAAAAACTAAGGGCCAGAGAAATAGACATTGCGTTTATGATCACCTCCAATATTAAAACTGCCGAAGGTCTTGAGGTGGAAACTCTTTTTCGTTCAACGCGCACTCTTTGGTGCGCTGAAAGTCATCGATTTGCAAAAATGGATAAGGTGCCTCTTGCTGAGATAGCAAAAGAATCCTATATAATGCTAGCAAGCGATGAAGCTGAATCAAATGCTAACCAATTTTGGAAAATGTTCGCTCTTAAACCTAATGTTAGAATAAAAACGCAATCAGTAGAAGCTGTCAGAAGTTTTATAGCAAGAGAAAGTGGCGTCGCTATTTTATCCAATATTCTCTATCGGCCCTGGTCACTTGATGGTACAAGAATTTTGTCAAAACAGATTGAGGAGCCTATACCAACAATGAATTTAGGAGTCGTCTGGAACAGTAATAGAAGTCTTCCTTTGATTCAACAGCAGTTCATCGATTTCCTTAAACAGGACTCCTGGCGTTTTTAACAGGTGCACATTTATTTTGTTTTAATGTCATGCACTTGAATCGATTAATGTGAATGAGTTTAATGATTATTCCCATGGCCAAGGGTGACTTTGAGACTGTTCAGACCGAGCTTTGTAAGATAGGATAATGGCTCATTGCTAAGCCTCTACAGAGATTATTTATGTTACAACACTGGAGTCGGGCCATTGCTCATATTTGGGGGCTTGAAGGTTCTCTGACGCAACTTGACGGCGAATATGACCTAAATTTTTCGGTCGCTACCCCTACAGAACAGTTTGTGCTCAAGGTGATGCGACCAGGTTGTGAGCAAGCTTTTGTAGACATGCAATGCTTAAGTTTAGAACACTTGCATCAGCAGTCTCTGTCGGCCCAAGTTCCAGTGCCTCAGGTAATCACCACTTTAGAGGGACAGAACTTTACTGTCTATCATGATCCTCGAGGTAAGCCGCGTATTGTTTGGCTGGTAAGTAAATTTGAAGGTCTCAACTACGCTCATTTTCAACCCAAATCTGGTGTGTTAATTCATCAGTTAGGTAGTTATATGGGGCACATGTCTGCTCAGCTTGAGTCGTTTAACCATGCCTACCTCAAGCGAGATTTTAAATGGAATTTGATGCAGTCTGGTTGGATCGAGGCTGAACTTGGGTGTATTGAAAATCTCGAACGAAAGGAAATTATCACCAGTATAGTTGAGCAGTTTAAGGCCCTTGAAACAGATTTAAACAACCTTCCTCAGCAATGTATTCACAATGACGTAAACGACTACAATATTTTGGTGCAGGGAAGCCTTAATCAAGCGCCTCACATTAGTGGAATTATTGATCTAGGGGACATGTGCTTGGCACCTAGGGTATGTGATTTAGCCATTGCTGGGGCTTATATTGTGTTGGACCAAGCACAGCCAGAACAAGCCCTGGCGCAACTGGTAGCTGGCGTCCACAGCAGTGCACCACTAACGGCAATGGAAGTGGCTTTAGTTTGGCCTTTATTGCGTATGCGCTTGGCTGTGAGTGTGGTTAATTCCACGCTGATGGCTTTGGATAATCCAGACGACCCCTACATCACTATTTCTCAAGGACCTGCTTGGGCATTTTTGCAAAACCATAGGATGAGTGGTGGCTTGATTGAGGCCCGCCTGCGCTTTGCTTGTGGGTTGCCTTTAAACACTGCAGCCAAGCCAACATTAGCTTGGTTAAGTGAGCATAGTGGGGCGTTTTTCCCCTTATTGGGTGCAGATATTGATCTCAACCAAGCCCCTATGGTTGACCTGAGTGTAGAGGGTAGAAGTATTCCTCAAGATCCATTTTCTATTCAGCCTCACGAAGCCCAGCAACTGATCAACCCTAATCTGCAATTAGCCCTTGGCTATTACTTAGAGCCGCGTTTGGTGTATACCGGCAAAGCCTTTAAAAATGGCTCTTGGCCTAGCAGTAACCGTCGCACTGTTCACTTGGGGCTGGATATATTTGCCCCAGCAGGCACCGCCTTACATGCGCCCTTAGCAGCCACGGTAGAAGCCATAGATAATCGTCAAGCTAATTTAGATTATGGTGGTGTGGTTATTCTGCGACATCGATCCCCCAGAGGTGATGAGTTTTATAGTTTATACGGTCACCTCAATCCAAGTTCAGTCACCCAGCTTAAAGTGGGCCAAGAACTGAGTGCAGGTGAAGTCACCCAGCTTAAAGTGGGCCAAGAACTGAGTGCAGGTGATGTATTTGCACACTTAGGTGAGCCAAGTCACAACGGTGGTTGGGATCCCCATGTCCATGTGCAGTTAGCCTTGTCTATTGAGGGTATGGGCTATGATTGGCCTGGTGCCGTAGACCCAGATGATATGAATCTATGGCAAAGTGTGTGCCCAAATCCTTCTTTATTGCTCAATTTAGATCATGATGTCACTCAGTATAGCCCACCCAGTAAAGACCACGCCCAACAGGTGCGTCAAGATCACTTTGGTCAAAACCTTAAGCTGAGTTATGCAGAGCCAGTAATGTTCCTGAGAGGTTGGCGCCATTATTTGTTTGACGAATGGGGCCGGCCTTACCTCGACGCCTATAACAATGTACCCCATGTGGGGCATGCCCATCCTCGAGTTGCTCAGGTTGCGGCCGAACAATTGGTGCGTATTAATACTAATTCTCGTTACCTTCACCCTAGTCGGTCAGCCTTTGCAGAGCAAGTATTAAGCCATATGCCGAGTGAATTATCGGTGTGCTATTTTGTTAATTCGGGTAGTGAAGCAAATGAGCTTGCCCTTCGCTTAGCTCGTGCCCACACCGGAGCGAAGCAAATAATCACACCCCAGCATGGTTATTTTGGCAATACTACGGGTACTGTTGATATTTCGGCCTATAAGTTTGCTTCTCCAAAAGCTAGGGCGGGTGGTTTAAGCCAGCCTGATTGGGTGCATTTGGTAGATGTGGCCGATGACTATCGTGGTCAGTATCGACGTGATGACAAGGCTGCTGGTGAACTCTATGCGCAACAAGTGGCACAGCACATTGCCACTTTAAAGACTAATGGAGAGCAGCTAGCAGGCTTTATTGCAGAAACCTTCCCCAGCGTAGGCGGCCAAATTGTGCCGCCACCAGACTATCTTCAGCATGTATATAAGCACGTGCGAAGTGCAGGGGGTCTGTGTATTGCTGACGAAGTGCAGACAGGGCTAGGGCGTTTGGGTGATTTTTATTTTGGCTTTGAACAACAGCAAGTGGTGCCTGACGTCGTGGTACTTGGCAAACCTATAGGCAATGGTCATCCTATTGGTGTGGTTGTGACTCGTCCTGCAATTGCTGCAAGTTTTGCTCATGGTCCAGAGTTTTTTTCTACCTTTGGTGGATCCAATCTATCTTGCGTAGTGGGCACTGAAGTATTGCGCATTGTTGAAGACGAACAGTTGATGAATAATGCGCAGGACATGGGCAAATTGTTATTTGCAGGCTTGCGCAAACTGCAACGAGAGCATGCGTGTATTGGTGATGTGCGTGGCTTTGGGTTGTTCGTTGGTGTGGATTTGATTAGTGATCCAGACTCTCGTAAACCAGCAACTCAGATTGCTGATTACGTGAAAAATCGTATGTGTGAAGAGCGTATCTTGATGGGTAGTGAAGGCCCAGATGACAATGTATTAAAAATACGCCCACCACTCACCATTGGCGCGGAGGACGTTAACCATTTGTTACATATGTTAGATAAAGTCATGCATGAGGTAAAAGTCCTGACTGCTTGATCACTAGTCAAGTAAAAGTCACTGTGGAGTTATACTTTTATTTCTTGAAGTCTGTGGATTATCTGTTCAAAGACGATTGATATCATCTCACAACTGCGCCGTTAAGGAGATTTTGTGCTGATAACCTTCTGCGTGAAGAAACGTTTTAAAAACTAACTGAATGATTAGATACGCCGTTTAATTGATTAAAATTTACTTGGTAGTGATGTTTATTTATTATTTCCATGCTAACATAATTGTTATGTTATAACATATCTAAGTAACAGTAATGAAAACTTCAAACCCTATGACTATGGCGTTGGCCAGTCTCATGCTTACACTACCCTCTCACCATGCGATTGCTAGTGAGTTAGATGCACATGAACATGGCAGTGCTAGTCTTGATATTGCCATAGACACCAACACCATTGAGATGAAATTTGAATCACCAGCAGTCAATATTGTTGGTTTTGAATATGCAACTGAAGATCAACAACAGCTGTTGTTAATTAAACAGGCCAAGAAAAATCTGTCTGATTTTGATACTATTTTTCAACTAGTAGGGGACGTGTCCTGCCAAACAGTTGAATCATCTGCGAATTGGGTGACCGAGCATGAAGAAGGTCATGAAGAAGGTCATGAAGAAGGTCATGAAGAAGGTCATGAAGAAGGCCATGAAGAAGGTCATGACGATCATGAAGCAGACCATGACGATCATGGAGAAGTGGCTAAAGCTGAGCACGCAGAATTTATTGCTGAATATAGGTTAGAATGCAATCAGCTTAATAATTTGGCAGCCATCGACGTGAATATGTTTAAGTTTTTCCCAGGCATTGCTGACCTTGATGTTCAGGTAATTTATTCTGAAGGGCAAATCAAACAGGAACTAGATGTCAACAACACGCGGATTAAATTAGGTAACTAATGACTGAGTCTGACTCTAAGTCACCCATAATAAGACTTAAAGAAGTGGATTTTGCTTGGCATGCCCAAGCAAATCTCACTATTAAATCGGGTAATTTCTGCATAGAAGAACATGAGCATGTGTTTATTCGGGGGGCTTCTGGATCTGGAAAGTCCACCCTTCTTAACATTATCGGTGGTATTGTCAGGCCCCAGCGAGGGCAGGTTGAAATTGTAGGGCAGGATTTTTGCCAGCTTAAAGAATTGCAGCGAGACAGGGTTCGAGCAGACCACATTGGTTTTATCTTTCAGCAATTCAACTTGATCCCTTATTTATCAATACTTGAGAATGTGACCTTACCGTGCCGGTTCTCAAAGCTGAGGCGCGACAATGCGATTGAACGTTCAGGCAGCGTTAATGAAGAGGCAATTAATGAAGAGGCAATTTACTTGCTGAGTCGTTTGTATGCGAAGGGACAGTTTAGTTTTCAGCGGACTACAAGTGAATTGAGTGTGGGGCAACAACAGCGAGTGGCGGCGGCTCGTGCGCTGATTGGACAACCTCAACTCATTATTGCAGACGAGCCTACTTCATCTCTTGACTATGATGCGCGAGAAGCATTTATGGATCTTTTATTCGACGAAATAAAGCTCAGTGGTTCAACCCTCCTTTATGTGAGTCACGACCCCACGCATCAACATTTATTTGATCGAGTTGCAGATATGTCAGTCATCAATCCACAAAACGAGACTGATATATGAACCTCAGATTATTAGCTGGTAAGAGTTTGAAAAGTCGGCGCTCTACTGCGATTTTAACGATTGTTTCGATTGCAGTGAGTGTTATTCTCTTGCTAGGTGTTGAGAAGGTGCGAGTCAACGCAAAAAGTAGTTTTGCCAACACCATTTCGGGTACAGATTTAATTGTTGGTGCCCGAAGTGGATCTATTCAGCTATTGCTCTACTCAGTTTTCAGGATTGGTAGTGCCACCAATAACATCACTTGGAAAAGTTATCAGGATATAGCGAAACAAAAAGGCGTTAAGTGGACTATCCCTATATCCCTAGGTGATTCACACCGTGGCTTTCGTGTCATGGGTACCAGTAGGGACTATTTCTCTGTTTATCAATATGGTGAAAAGAGAACCCTTAAATTTTCTTCTGGTGCACAGTTTGAGGGCGTATTTGATGCAGTCATTGGATCTGAGGTGGCTAACACACTGAACTACTCTATCGGCGACCAAGTGATTATTTCTCACGGCACTGGCAGCGCAAGTTTTGCGCAGCATAAGGATAAGCCATTTGTCATCAGTGGTATTTTAGAGCACACAGGAACCCCAGTCGACAGAACCATGCATGTCAGCTTAGCTGGCATAGAGGCCATGCATGTTAACTGGCAGGGCGCTATGAAAAAGCGTAAGGCAAAAAAAGCACTGACAGAATCTAATTTACAACCAGAATCGATTACCGCTTTTCTGATAGGTCTGGACAGTAAAATAGTGTCGTTCAAAATGCAGCGCTATATTAACGACTATGCTGCTGAGCCTTTATTGGCTATTTTTCCTGGCATTGCACTCCACGAGCTTTGGAGTTTAATGTCAGTGGCAGAACAAGCACTACTAATCATTTCTTTATTTGTAGTGGTGGCTGCCCTTACAGGAATGCTGGCGGTCTCTCTAGCTGGACTCAATGAGCGCAGGCGTGAAGTGGCTATTCTTCGATCCGTAGGTGCCAGTCACTGGCATATTATGGGCCTACTCATCACTGAAACAGTATTGCTTACTATGATTGGTATTATAATAGGGTTGATCACGCTTTATTCGAGCATTTGGGTAGCTCAGCCCCTGATAGAAAAAAACTACGGTTTGTTCATCCCCATAACCGCACCAAACGTTAGAGAACTTGGTATGATTAGCGTGCTTTTGGCTGCTAGTTTTTTGGTGGGTCTAGTGCCTGCTTATTTTGCCTATAAAAACTCTCTAGC
>Ga0209279_10001069_pt1 | contig 15261 bp, 15 predicted proteins | sample CoawatmetaG00DNA_3_FD_187508 | JGI IMG/M metagenome (GOLD analysis project Ga0209279, IMG submission 187508) | Marine microbial communities from the West Antarctic Peninsula - Coastal water metaG006-DNA (SPAdes) (version 2) | ecosystem: Environmental > Aquatic > Marine > Coastal ... | reverse complement strand
GGCACTTTATGTAAAGCCGCTGAAGCGTTAAAGAAAAATGGTGCGTTGAAGGTTGTCGCGTACTCTACTCACGCCGTGCTCTCTGGCGGCGCAATTGAAAATATTAATAAATCACAGCTGGATGAACTGGTTGTTACTAACAGTATCCTACTCAGTGATGAAGCCAAAAAGTGCAAAAGAATTCGCACCTTGCAACTCGGTAAGCTACTCGGCGAGTCGGTTCGTCGTATTAGCAATGAAGAATCTATCAGTGCCATGTTCGACTAGCGCCTAGCTAGAGGACAATCACTGTAAAAAAAGCCTCGATTCGAGGCATTAAAACTCCATTACTAGTCTGGTCGCGGCTAGTTTTGGCATAACTTTGGAGACTATTATGTCTACTGATTTTACGTTACAAGCAACAGGTCGTGAAGATACAGGGAAAGGTGCGAGCCGCCGCCTGCGTCGTCTGGCTGGTGAAGTACCTGCTATTGTTTATGGTGGCAAGAAGGACCCATCACAAGTCAAGCTTATCCATAAAGACGTGATGAAGTCTCTGGAAAATGAGGCATTTTATTCCCATATTATTAGTCTTGAGATCGACGGCAAGTCAGAGGACGTAATCCTTAAAGATATGCAGCGTCATCCGGCAAAAAATCTCATTATGCATATGGATTTTTTGCGTGTTAACAAGAATACTAAACTGACAACTAGAGTACCTTTACACTTTATTAACGAAGAACTCTGTGTCGGCGTTAAGGTCGAAGGTGGCGTTATCACACACAGCATGGCTGACTTAGAAATCGCCTGTTTACCATCGGATCTGCCTGAGTATCTTGAAATCGATATGACTGAGGTTGCTTTGGGTCAGGTAGTACATATCTCCGATATCAAACTGCCCAAGGGCGTTGAGAGTGTTGCGCTAAGCCATGGCGATGATCATGATTTGCCGGTTGCCGCAGTGAACAAGGCGAAAGGCACAGCAGTCAGTGATGAGGCGGGCGAAGCTATAGATGATGAACCAACCGAGGAAGCAGGCGAAGAGTAATCTTCAGTCTTGCCCTCTAGAAGGCCCTGACATTGGATACGCCCGTTGAGCTAATTGTAGGGCTGGGAAACCCCGGCCCCAACTACGAACGGACGCGTCATAATGCCGGGGCCGACTTGGTTCTGGAATTAGCTAAATCTCTGCATGTCGAACTCAAATACGAAAGTAAGTTTTTCGGTGACACCGCAAGGGTGATCCTCGGCGGCTATGCGGTTCGCCTGCTAATTCCAAGTACCTTTATGAATCTCAGTGGTAAATCCGTTAACGCACTGGCGAAATTTTACCAAATCGCCCCCGAAGCCATTTTAGTCGTGCACGATGAACTGGATAAGCCACCAGGTGAGGCACGCTTTAAAAAAGGTGGTGGTCACGGTGGTCACAATGGTTTGCGCGACACCATTAAATGTCTGGGCAATAACAAAGAGTTCGCACGCCTGCGCATAGGCATAGGCCATCCCGGCAATGCCAGACAGGTTGCCGACTACGTGCTCAAAAAAGCATCGCCCAATGATCAACAGCTAATTGTGAATAGCATTGACGACGCACTGCGTGCGCTTCCCTTAGCCGTCGCAGGCGAGTGGGAAAAAGCCATGCTGAAATTGCACAGCGCGTAAAAGGCATAGCTCATAAAAGGCACAGCGCCTAAAAACAACAATGCTAGGTCGCTAGCACAAGGAATTTAATATGGGTTTTAATTGTGGAATAGTGGGTTTGCCTAACGTTGGCAAATCAACATTATTTAATGCACTCACCAAAGCCGGCATCAGCGCAGAAAACTTTCCTTTCTGTACCATCGAGCCCAACACCGGCATAGTGCCCATTCCCGATCCCCGTCAGGACAAAATATCTAAAATCGTCAACCCAGAGCGTGCTATTCCCACTGCTATGGAATTTGTTGATATCGCAGGACTGGTTGCAGGAGCCTCCAAAGGCGAGGGTCTCGGTAATAAGTTTCTTGCCAATATTCGCGAAACCGATGCTATTGCCCATGTAGTGCGATGCTTTGAAGATGAAAACGTCATTCACGTCGAAGGTAAAATAAGCCCAGCTGACGACATAGATGTGATTAATACCGAACTCGCTTTGGCCGATCTTGAGAGTGTTGAAAAAGCGCTTTTGCGCGTGGCCAAGGCCGCCAAAGGCAAAGACCAAGACGCCATAATCCTCAAAGCCGTAGCCGAAAAGATTCTGCCCCATCTCAACGAAGCCAAGCCACTGCGCTCCTATGATTTGAGCGAAGACGAACTAAAAATACTAAAACCTCTCAGCCTACTCACACTCAAGCCAACCATGTATATCGCCAATGTTGATGAAGAGGGTTTTGATAACAACCCCTACTTGGATGAAGTAACGGCTATCGCCGCCGCCGAGGGCTCCGTCGTTGTGCCTATCTGCAACAAGATGGAAGCTGAGATCAGCGAATTGGAGGCCGATGAGATCGCCGAGTTTCTAGAAGAGATGGGTATGCAAGAGCCGGGCCTTAACCGAGTTATTCGTGCTGGCTACATGCTCCTAGGGCTGCAAACCTATTTCACCGCAGGTCCGAAAGAAGTCCGTGCCTGGACAATTCCTGTGGGTGCAACCGCCCCCAATGCAGCGGGTAAGATTCACACCGATTTCGAAAAAGGCTTTATTCGTGCAGAGATTATTGGCTACGATGACTACATCGCTGGCAACGGCGAGCAGGGGGCAAAAGACGCTGGCAAATGGCGTTTAGAAGGCAAGGAATATATCGTACAGGACGGCGACGTTATCCACTTCCGCTTTAATGTTTAGCGCATTGTGACGGCCACTAGCGGACACTGGAAGCTGGGGTTATTGCTAGCCCTATCCACTGCCAGTATGTGGGGCGTATTGCCCATTGCCCTGAACGGCGTGATGGAAACACTCAACCCACTCACCACCACGTTCTTTCGTCTATTTTTAGCTGCGGCATTGCTGACCCCTTATATGCTGGTGCGCAGACGGCTACCTAATCGTGGGAAACTGCGCTCGCCACGCTTATTGTTTCAGCTTCTTGCTGCCGGGCTGATGCTGTGTGGCAACTATAGTTTATATATTTTTGGCTTACAGCGAACTGGCCCCGAGGCCGCTCAGGTGGTGATTCAAATTGCCCCAATGCTACTGTTGCTGTCCGGGGTGTTCTTGTTCCAAGAGCCCTTCTCTGCTAGCCAGTGGCTCGGCTTTTTCGCCTTTGGCTCCGGCCTAGTATTATTTTTTAACCATCGCCTAGGCGCTATGTTTATTGATCTCAATGATTATAGTATGGGCCTACTGATGATTGCATTGGCAGCGGTCTGCTGGACTGGCTATGCCATCATGCAAAAAATTCTATTGCAAGAATTTAACTCAGAAGAAACCATGCTGGCTATATATTGGCTGGGCACTTTGGTATTTCTGCCCTTCTGTGATTTCTCCACATTGGGACAGCTCACAGGCATGCAATGGACCCTTCTGGCTTTTTGCGGTCTCAACACTATCGTAGCCTACGGGTGTTTTGCCGAAGCGCTGGTGCATATAGAGGCATCTAGAGTCAGCGCGGCCATCGCACTGACGCCGCTGCTAACGGTTGGTATTGTGCAACTCATCCCTTTGGAGGGCATTACCGTAGAACCTCTAGGACTGCTGTCACTGCTCGGCGCCGTTTTCGTGGTGTCGGGCTCCATCACCACAGCAGTGGCGAAAAAAGTCCTCTAGAATAATAATTGGACCGTCATAAAAAGGCTACATCCATGTTTAATAAAATACTCAAAGGAGCAGGCATTGGCCTGTTGGCAATAATAGTTGCAGGCACCGGCTATATCGCCGCCATTACCCCAGGCGGGCTAAGTGGCTTCTGGCTGATGGTCAGCACAGTTGCAGGCCTTAACACTTCAGCAAATGCCGCCGAAGAATCCAATCTAGAGGTACCCGAGGGTTTTAACCTTGAACTGGTTGCTCAGGGTCTTGGCTATGTGCGCTTTATCGCCACTACTGAGCAGGACGACCTGGTCGCTACCATCGCCGACCGCGGTCAGGTTTTACTATTACAGGATAGAGACCAAAACGGTACGACCGAAAGTCAAACTGTCTTGATAGAGGGACTCAATGATCCTCAGGGCATAGCATTTGTCGATGACTGGCTGTACTTCAGTGAGAGTGGAACCGTCAGCCGAGTGCTCTTTGATCACGGTACCGGTAGCCTTGCTGGCGAGATTGAAAGCGTTCTGCAAGATCTGCCCTATGATCTGATTCATAAAGCGAAGGCCATAGGTATTTCCCCCGATCGCAAGCTGTATGTTGCTGTAGGCTCGCCCTGTAATGTCTGCGAACCAGAAGATCCTAGATATGCCGCTATGTTGCGATCGGAACTCGATGGCAGCAATCCACATATCTACGCACGAGGACTGCGCAACTCCGTGGGCTTCGACTGGGCACCCTGGTCCGGTGATCTGTATGCGACAGTCAATGCTCGGGACCTGCTAGGTGATAACTTCCCTCCAGACGAACTCAACCTAGTAGTTGAAGAGGGTTTTTATGGCTGGCCCTACGTCAATGGCGACAATATTCCCGATCCAGACTTTGGTGATAAACGGCCAGATCTAGCCCGCTTAGCAATAGCGCCCGCCTTTAAGTTTCGGCCCCACAATGCACCATTGGGTATTCACTTCGTAGAGCCGCATAGCAGCCTGCCTGAAGGCCTTAACCGCACCGCACTGGTCGCTTTGCATGGCTCGTGGAATCGTTCCGCACTGGACGGTTATAAGGTCATCTCACTGCATTGGGATGATCAGGGTAATATAGAGAGTCGTGACTTTGTAAGCGGGTTTTTAGCCGACGACGGCATTATGGGAAGGCCTGTGGGTATTACTCAGGATAGCCGGGGACGCATATATATCAGCGATGATTTGGGTGGACAGATATACCGAGTAGAACATTTGACGGGACAATAAAACCTTTGGCCTAAGCGTTAACACGATTGTCTGTTAGTAACATCAAACATTAGTTAAAACAGAGAAGTTCAGGGTACTCATTTACATACAATAGCTAAATGTCAGCCCAGACAGCCTCAAGTATCTTCGGTTAGCGGCTTATGCTTACTGAGCGAATGATTGAGGGTATTTTCATGACCTGCCTAACAGTGATGCACAATAGTAGAGATAGCATCGAGTTGGTATAATTTGATTCATGCTAAACAGGCGAAATTCTCGAGAGCAGTGAGAGCGAGTGTGAGACTAATGAATCAACCTTGAAGTTCTTGACAAAGGGACGCTGTCTGGCGAAAATGCCCGCCCCTATGCGATCTGCCGATCAATAGGGTTCTGCAAGAGATTGTGGCTACGTAGCTCAGCTGGTTAGAGCACAGCATTCATAATGCTGGGGTCGGTGGTTCAAGTCCACCCGTAGCTACCACTAAACTGTCAATCCTTCATAGCCCGACCTAGAAATCCAAACCCATAGACCCTAGCTTTCCCTCGCTTATTTGGACGAGGAAGCCTGCGATAAAAGTTAGTAACGATTTGTAAGCAGTTGCAAGCGCAGATCCAAATTAGCCGCTCGACCTTAAAAATTTATCACCGTTGTATCATTGTAACGACGGATAAATAAGTTTAGTTTTTTAACATGGACGCGACACTCAGTTTAACCCCCTTAAAAACCATTAGAGGTCTGCCCATGTTTTTCAAGTCCAAATTATTACTCTCTTCTATTGTTGTGACATTCTTAGTTGGCTGCGGTGGCGGTGGCGGTGGCGGCTAAAGTTACTCTCCGGCAGTTGACGACACCCCACCAGCTGTGGACACCCCTGTAGTGGACGACACTCCAGCATTTGCAGTAACTTCGGAAAATTATACTGAGGGTGGTGCTATACCGTTACTACAGGCTTGCACCGCACAAGGAGGCACAGATGCATCGCCACAGTTTAGTTGGACAAATCCACCCGTTGATACGGCTAAGTACGCACTGATAATGGATGATGAGACGGCACCTTGTGGAACGGGAAGTCTTGCATGCGTTCATTGGGCATTATTTAACATTCCCTCGTCAACAACTGCCTTAGCGTCTGACGTTGATATTTCGACTATTGATGGTGCAGTTGAAGGGTTTACATATATACCGACAACTGATTACGAAGGCCCGTGCCCTCCATCAGCCCATACTTATAAAACGACGTTATATGCTGTGGATTCCTCTATGATGTCAATACCTGTTGACTCGACGTTCACGCGTAGTGACTTTGAATTGGCTTATGAGGGTAACATACTCGGTCAGGCGGAAATAATGGGAACCTTTACCCCTTCCGCCTCATCACCTCAAGAAACAATTTCAGTAACAGTAGCGGCCAACAGTAATGGTTCAGGGAATGTGTACGTGATTGACGGTGAACAGAAAAGGACGCTTACATTAAATTCTGGCACAAGCTATACCTTCACTCATCCTACGGGGCATCCATTAAGATTCTCTACCACCGCTGATGGAACTCATGGCGGCGGAACTGAGTTTACAACCGGAGTTGATACGTCAGCCAGTGGGACTACCGTAATCGACGTGACGTCCAGCTCACCCGTTACTCTATACTACTACTGCTCTATTCATGCTGGCATGGGAGGAGTCGCTACCAACTCTGGAGGACAGGCTTCGGGCTACTAAACTTGGTTAAACCCAGATAGCGTGCAAGTTTTTTAGTTGTGCATTGATGGTTGGGTAATGAGGTTAAAATATGCATTATCATCTAACCCGTAAAGCGATTAAATGTTCAGTACGTTCCAGCGTATCTGGTTCGGTGCAGGAGATCTTTGCGTTTAGGTGGTGACCTGATCAGAAAAGATGATCGCTATATTTATAGGTAGAAAGAATCCAAACAGGCAAAATAGGGGTAACCCCTATTTTGGCTGGGCGGACGTTAGAGACAGGCAGGTTGAGGTGTCAGGGAGCAAGGAGCAAGGGGCTTTAATTGGGGTTCAGGTCGCTAAATACTATCTTCGGTTGCCTCAGCTTTGATAATTCCCTTTACAATAATAAGCGCAGTTTAAAGTTGCGTTCTTACATTTTCGGCAGTGACATCCTTATCGAAGTCCGCATTGTTGTCTGCGCGAACCATATTAGGGTAGTGCTCATTAAACGTTTGCACCAAATCGTCTAAGGGTAAGTCTGAGTAGTCACCTCGATTATGCAGGTACTCCATATGTCTGTTACCCAGTTCATCAAATTCGTGATAAATCGAGTCCTCAAGTCCATTGAACTCTAGGGGTTTCAAGTTAAACTTTTGGCAAAGCTCTATATTGAATGCAGGTGTTGCCTTGACCCACTTATCTTCCAAATATAGCGAGGTGTAACCATGCCAATAGAAGACATCGGTTTTCATCATTTGGCGCATACGCTCTGTAGACAAGTGATTACTAACATCCGCAAACCCGAGCCGGCTAGGTATACCTACGCTACGACAGCATGCCGCCAATAAAATGGCTTTAGTTACGCACCAGCCTTTTTTTGAAACTAATATGCTAGTGGCCCTAAAGTCCTCTGGCTGCATAGATATACCATAAGGGTCATAGCGGAAGTCATCGCGAACCGCATAATAAAGTGCTACAGCTTTATTTATAGGGTCATTTTCATTCCCGATAATGCCCTGCGATAGCGCCACAATACGCTCATCGTCGCAGTTGATAAAATACGTTGGCTGTAGGCATTCCAGAAACTGACTCATTCTAAACCTCGTCCGCCTATTCGCTTGAGCACCAGTTAACCCCTCTAGGTATCACTGCTAGATCCTAGATCGACACTGACCATCTCGCTAGCCTGTTCCATCTTAATGGCGGCCAAAAGTAACAATCCAGCAAATATTCCTAAATTCTTAACAAAGTTTTGTACTTCATGTTTGGTATCAACGCCTTCATAAATGTTCCAAAAATCGTGAAGATTGATGTTAATTAGCAATATCATGCAGGCTAAACCAAGCGCACAAACAATGACCTGCTTGTTCAGTAATAGGCTAATACTCGCGGCTATTTGAATTGCACCTGCAAGCGCCAAAAGTATAGGCACCATGATCATTTCATGGGTTTCCATAAGCGCCACATGCGCATCCCAGTCAATAAATTTCATAATTCCCGGCAAGAAAAAATAGAGGGCCAATAGGCTTTGGCCGACATTAAGTAATGCTGATTTCATCTTAAGGTTCTCACTGTTTGGGTTAGACCCAGTTATAATTCCGTGAATTGTGCCATATTTTATGATTTAAGAGTCGCGCTTTTTAGTCGAGGCTTCTGTTTCAGCCATTACTGTTGGTTATTGCGGGCCTGAAAAATCGCTGTTATCTATTCAAAAATACTTTATTACTATCAGGTTATCTAGCCAGTGGCCAAGGTAACACGACCTTTGGCTCAGTCTTCATACCGTCTTATGGAATCAGGCATTCGCCGTACAAAGCAAGGATTTGCTAAGCACCGAATAACTTTATCTATGACAATCAAGCCCTGCAGGCTACGTTGAAGCTTGGTATATATAGAAACAGAATTAGTCTTCATAGATCGCATAGATTTTTTGCGTAGGTTCAACAACTTCCCATTCGCCCTCAAAGCCTGCGGGTATGCAAATCTTGTCCCCAGCAGTCAGGATAAGTTCATTGCCGTCGGTGTCACGTAAAATAGATTTACCACTTAAGATATGGAAATATTCATTCTCTGTATAGCTGACCTTCCAACAGCCCACCTCAGCGCCCCATTCGCCAACGAAAAACTTTTCGTCAACGGAAAAGTGGAGACAGTTATTTTGTTCTGGCGCACCTTTCACTATGCGGTCAGGATCCGTTGGATAACGCTCAACTTTAGCTGAGCTAGTAGCGAAATTAATTAAATCATTGATTTTTTTAGTCATGTTCCCTCGCTGCCGGATGGATAATAACCGAGCCTATAAAGCGCTTAAAACACCCATAGGCTCAGAGACTCTTGAATTACGCCATAGATTTGATACATAGTCTAGAGGTTAGGGTTTCCGTGGAACACTATCTATTGGCCCTTACTGCCAGGCCTATCTCGCCCGCCCTAAAAGGGCACCATTAAACGATTTCACTAAATAAAATTTGACTTTACTTTAGGCTTAAAGTAGTGTTTTTAGCATAAAAGTCTACCACAATGCCCTATTTAGATCTTTGCCAGTGTCGTTTAGACTGGCCTAATGTTATTTTTGTCACACAATGGAATCACAACTATGTCCTCATCAAATCGCTTAAATAGTAACAATCGACTTAAACTGGGGATTTTCTCAGCCAATTGTTCCAGTGGCATGGCCGTGACAAAAGTGGATGAGCGGTGGCAGAACTCTTGGGAAAATAATCTCAAATTGGCCAAAATGTGTGATGAGGCTGGCATAGAGTTTATGTTACCAATTGCCCGTTGGATAGGCTACGGCGGTGAGACTGATTTCCATGGTGGTGTACTCGAACCGATAACTTGGGCTGCCGGCTTAATGGCCGCTACCCAGTATATTCAAATTTTTGCAACGGTTCATACTGCGTTCAATCATCCGATCGTCAGCGCTAAGCAGCTGGCTAGTATTGATCAGTTAAGTTCTGGGCGACTCGGCTTGAACGTGGTGGCTGGTTGGAATAAACCCGAGTACGATGCCTTTGGTGTGGATTTACCCAGCGATCATGGTGAGCGCTATACCCGCGCTCAAGAATGGTTTGATTACGTGCAAAAGATATGGTCGTCCGAGTCTTCGTTTGACTGGGAAGGCACTTATTTTCAGGGCGCAGGGGTTTATGGCAACCCTAAGCCAGTGCAGTCTAATGTCCCTATTCTAAATGCGGCCGCGTCCAAAGAGGGCCGCGAATTTGCCATGCGCAATGCCGACTTTTTGTTTACGCCAGTATTTGATTTTGATCAGGCCAAAGCTACAGCATCGGAAATCTCGATAGCCGCAGCGCAGAACAATCGAAAGGTCGGTGTGTTTACTTTTTGCACCGTAGTCTGTCGCCCAACGATGAAAGAAGCCGAAGACTATTTAGATCACTATGCTAATCAGAATGCCGACTGGGAAGCCGTCGACTATTTGATGAAGCTGCAAGGTATGCATGCTCAATCATTTACCCCAGAAGCTCTGAGCATGTTTCGGGATCGATTTGCCGCAGGGCACGGTGGCTTCCCTCTGGTGGGTACGCCTGAACATATTGCCGATCTACTGGAACAGTTAAGTGCGACTGGGATTGCCGGCACAACACTCGCCTTCGTTGACTATGCGGCGGAATTCCCCTACTTTGCCGAAAACGTATTGCCTCTGCTGGAAGCGCGGGGATTGCGTCAAAAATTCGTTTACGATGGTCAGTAAGCTGGCTAGATGCATGTGCCAAATAATATTCATATCGCTTTAGGGTAAGTTCCCGAGTCTCTCGGGCGATTCTAACCGGGATTATGTCCTTTGACATGACAGGCTTTTGTTACGGTTGACTGTCGCCCTGAGCCACCATGGTAGAATATTACCCTGTGCAATCAGGACCTGAAGATGACCAAAACTTTAAGCAATACTGTCCAACAATGGCGCGCCAGGGGTGAATTTCATCAACTGTGCGGACATTCAATTTTTGTGATCGACGAGGGTGCGCCTGAGCGGCCAACTATTTTATTGATCCATGGATTTCCAACATCGAGCTGGGACTGGCACGCGATCTGGGATACTTTGGCCAAGCACTATAGGATGATCGCATTGGACATGCTGGGCTTTGGTTTCTCTGACAAACCTAATAATCGTTTCTATACAATCCAGGGTCAGGCCGACATCATCGAGGCTTTGATTGAGACTAAGCAACTGACGTCATTTCATGTGTTGGCACATGATTACGGCGATACCGTGGCGCAGGAGCTTTTAGCCCGTCAGGTGGAGGGGACTGGCGCGGGTAGCTGGTTGTCTGGCTGTTTTCTCAACGGCGGACTATTCCCTGAGACCCATCGTGCACTGTTCACTCAGAAACTTCTATTGAGCCCCATCGGTGGTTTGGTTAACCGTCTGTCAAATTATACAAAATTTATACACAGTTTTACTTCAGTATTTGGCGCCAACAGCCAGCCTACTGCGCATGCGCTTGAGACCTTTTGGGCACTCATTAATATTAACCAGGGGCGCCATGTCTTTCACAATCTTATGACCTATATACATGACAGAATTGAGCATCGCGAACGCTGGGTAGCTGCACTACAAACGTCAACGGTGCCCTTAGCGCTTATCAATGGCTCAGTTGACCCCGTGTCTGGTGCGCATATGGTGGCAAGATACCAAGAACTGGCTTGTCGTTTGGATTATTTGGTACAGCTACCCAATATTGGGCACTACCCTCAAGTAGAGGCACCTGAGGACTTAGCGTCTCATTACCGGGAGTATTTAAAGCGGGTTGGGTAGTGTAAAGTAGAGATCCTAGACAATAAAATTAAATGACCTAACAAGGAATTTTGCAACAATGAGCAAGTTAATAGTGATCAATAAAGCGCTATTTTTGGCGCTGTTTATGGTATTTTTGGTAAATATATTAGTGCCCTTTGACGATCCAGCAGGTCAATGGATTATGTGGGTGGGTCTAGGAATTGTATCGATACATATTTTAGAGCTGCTAGTGATGTATAAAAAATTACAGGCCGGCGGGCATCTAACAGCAAAGAATGTCATCTGGATTTTAATCGCTGGGATCTTGCACTGGAAGCCACTCCTGCGAGAACAGTCATCACCAGAGTAGCCATTAGATTAAGTAACAAATATCGCAATCTCTTGAGGATCGCGAATCTTTAAACTGCCTCCCCGTAGCTTAATTAGGCCGAATTTATGCAAAGATCGAGTGAGCGCTATCCTGTGTCATTGCAAGAAACTCAGCTAATACTCGGCAATTCTGGCCGCAACTTCTCCGGGGTTACCTCGACTATGTTGCAGGTCCTGCACCACCAGCAGCAGCTAACTCATGTTGCGGTGTTGGGATCTAATTATTTACCCACCGGCTCAGCAGTCCTTAACTACAAGCAATTTTTGCGATTGACAAGGGCCCCTCTTGCTAACGGTGAATGGCGCGTTTTTCACGCTCGCCGGAATGACGAAATGATTCAGGCACTGATCGCCAAAATCTGGTTTGGCGCCAAAATAAAGATTGCATTCACCTCTACTGCGCAGCGTCAACACAGCCGCTTTACTCGATGGCTGATGAAGAAGATGGATGCCATTATATCGACCAGTACCATTGCCGCCGCTTTTGTTCAAGACCGCGCTGTCGATAAGATAATCCCCCATGGTATTGATATCGAACGTTACAGCCCCGGCAATAGCAGACAAGAGGCCTGGGATACCCTCGGCCTACCAGGTTCATTGGGTATCGGTATCTTCGGGCGGGTAAGACATTCCAAGGGGATTGATATCTTGATCGACGCCACAATCCCAATCCTTAGGCAGCGCCCCGAGGTGACTGTGGTGATCTGTGGCGAATGCCTCGACAAGGATCAGCCCTATAAGAATCAGATGCTGCGAAAACTCAGCAGGGCGGAATTATCAGATCGCGTGGTGTTTTTGGGCAAGCAGCCGTTTAGTGCGTTACCCGCGCTGTTTCAGGCGATGACAGTCGTCACTGCCCTGAGCCGCAATGAGGGCTTCGGGCTGACGCCGCTGGAGGCGATGGCTTCAGGCTGCGCGGTGATAACGAGCGAAGCCGGAGCCTGGACAGATATTATTGATAATGGCCAAAATGGCTTCTGTGTTCCTACCGGCGACGTCTTGGCGGTAACGGAAAAATTAGAGGTTCTACTGAACGATCCAGCCGCTACAGAGACCATGGGTATGGTTGCTAGACAGCACATTATGAGTCGGTACACGGTGGCGAAAGAGGCGCAAAGTCTGACCCAATTTTTGCTGTCACTGGGTCAGTAAATCTTCCACATGATCAATGTCCACAGCTGCCTGTGGCAGAGAGATTTCAATAATTGGAACCTTGTTCATTGCGAGAAGTTTTTTAGCACCGACGTCACCGACTAAGCCGCCGAGCCCTGCAAAAGAGCTGCGTGGGAAAATGGCGGGCACGCCGCGGGCGCCGGAGTATTTTGCAGCAACGATATTATCGCCATTAAAAGCCTCTACCATTAACCGTATCTCTTTTGCGTTGATATAGATCTGGTCAGCTAACAAAATCAAAACCGCCTCCGCTGTATGATCTATATGTTTTACACCATAGGCAATGGATCCGCCTAAGCCATTGTGCCAAAGCGGATTATGTACTATCTGCGCGCCTGTCACCGAGGGCTCAATTTTTTCATAATGAGCGCCTAGGACTACAGTAATGCTATTGGAGAAAACCTCACCGGCACTGTTGATACAGCGTTGCAATAACGTCTCGCCCTGAAAATATGCCAACTGTTTAGGCGAACCAAAACGTGTCGAGCCCCCGGCTGCCAGTATCAACACGGCGACATTGTGCCTCACAGACAGCGTCTCATAAAAATCTGCGACGATCAGCAAAATCCGCGAGGGCCCCGCTGAGGGATAGGCCACTAGCCTGCTGCAATACTCCGTGGCATTCGGCCAATATTGACAGCGCCAAACCTTCGGGCAGCTCGGCGCCCAAATCGAGGCCCGCCGGACCCGCTAGGGGGATAGGCAAAGTATCTTGAGTTAGCCCTGCCAACGCTAGTACCCGCTGTTGTCTTACCAGAGGCCCCAATAGCGCCAAATACTTTACCGCTGACGACTGTAAGGCCCTGATCCCTGCCGCATCGATTTGCAAATTGTGGCTCATTACTACCGCTGCGTCGCAATATTCAAGTACCGACTCGGCCATCAAGTCTTCTATAGGGCATCGTAAGATGGTGTCGGCAGCAAGGAAATAGTCCCGCCGTGCATTAGCCGGCCTTGAGTCCCAAAGAGTCACTGTCCAGCCTAGCGCTTTGGCGATACTGACTAGCGGACGGGCATCGACGCCACCGCCCAAGACCAGAATATGCGGCTGCGGCTTGAGCCCAGTCACTAGCCAGGTCTGATTATCTTCCTCGACTAAACGCGACTGATCGCTGCGGCCAACCCCTAGCCACCGAGTCTGCACATCAGCATTGTCTGCGACAAGCTGCCAATAGTCGCCACGAGCATGCTGTGTCAGATGATCTCGAATATCACTGAGGTCGAGGTAGTTGAGTTTAGCTAAAACCGGCTGTAATAATAAATACACCTTACCGCCGCAGCCAATTCCCAACTGAAAGGAAATATCGTCTTCGTCACTGCCGTCATAGCACAGAGTGATCGATTGACCGCTGCGCATTACGCGAGCAGCCTGCAGCTGGATGTCGGCCTCCAGACAGCCACCACTGACTAGGCCATATTGCTTGCCTAGATCATTAAACAGCATCATTGCACCGGACTTACGGTAGGAAGGGCCTTCGGTCTTGTAGACAGTCGCCAGAACCCACAGCTGAGTATCTCGCTGTGGATACCAGATATCTAAGAGTTGTTTGAGATGACTATGCATCCCTGTATTTTACGCACTTATAGGCTTTTAGCTATCAGCTCGATCGTCTTTCGAACCATTCAAGGCATACCAACCAATATAGATATAACAGAGCATGGGGACGATAAAGCTCAATTGAATACCAATGCTATCGGCAGCAAAACCCTGAATTAGCGGAATCAAGGCTCCACCGACAATCGCCTGACAAACTAGGCCGGAGCCTTTACTCGTCAGTGAGCCCAAACCTTTCACCGCGAGAGTAAAAATGGTCGGAAACATAATGGAGTTAAAGAAGCCCACTGCAAGGATAGACCACATGGCAATGTTACCGGTGCTATTCATGCTGACAATGATCATCACAATCGCAATAACGGCATTCACCGCCAAATACTTAGTAGCAGCAACATATCGCATCAAGGCGGCACCCACCAGACGCCCAATCATAGCGGCACCCCAGTAGTAAGCGACCATTTCGCCCGCTTCCGCAGTACTCAAACCGGCAATCGAACTCTCTGAGAAATAATTGACGAGAAAGCTACCGATAGAAACTTCTCCACCGACATAAAGAAAGATTGCCAGCGCACCCAACACCAGTGAGCGATGCTCCCATACACTGCTCTCTGTCGTTTCGCCCGTGGCTTCAACATGGGTTAATACTGGTAATCGAATGTTTCTAAAGACGAGGGCTGCGGCAATCAGCAGGCCGGCAATCATCAGATAGGGCCCCTGAACTGCAGACGCGTCAGCAGCCACAACGCCTAAAATCAGCGCCGCACCAATAATGGGCCCCACGGTG
>Ga0209279_10001068_pt1 | contig 15271 bp, 19 predicted proteins | sample CoawatmetaG00DNA_3_FD_187508 | JGI IMG/M metagenome (GOLD analysis project Ga0209279, IMG submission 187508) | Marine microbial communities from the West Antarctic Peninsula - Coastal water metaG006-DNA (SPAdes) (version 2) | ecosystem: Environmental > Aquatic > Marine > Coastal ... | reverse complement strand
TAATTAGACGTTCCAGATTGGGGATTATAGAAAACTTTAGAAATTTCAAATGACGATAGATAAAAATTGACTTTTAACTTGAATGCGTGCCATGTGTTAATGTATTCGTCTATATTCGCATTAGTGCCAAAATTTCCACCGTTGTAATAATTGTCCACATCACCCTGGGTGAAACCTCTTGGTATTTTTGGTACGTCTATACCATGTTTTCTAGCTATAGACTTAATGTATTTTGTCTCCGCTTCTTGAAGTTTGTCTAGTTTATCCCGAAGAGGTAAATCTATGTCAAAATTTACACTTTCGGGGTCTTTTTTGTCATAAACTTCCCCTCTTTTAAGAATTTCATACTCTTTTCTTATATAAAATATATAAGATGTATTAAATTCGTTTTCTGAAATAGTACCCTGGCGGTATTCCTCGATCTTTTCATTTTTTATATCTCTAACTTTTTGAAGTATTTCATTGTCTTCATCTGTTAATATAAATGTTTTAGTTTTGATATCAATATAATATCGAGTTTTAAACATTTCAATTTCGAAATCTTCATGTGTTACATTTCCAGATGCCAACATTTCCGATAGAGTTTCTTGCCATTTTTCTAGATTACCAATTTCATCATATAAGTCCGAATCGATTTCTTCAGGATCAATTCCCGGAGCTTCCATTATTATAATACATTACATATTAAAAAGTGAAAAAAAAATATAAAAGATAAATGTATAATGCAAACTGTATACATTTTAAAAGATTCTAATAAAAGTTATAGAGCTTTGTTACAATTATATAATTCGGCAGAACTATCGACTAATATAATAATAGTAAATAAGTTTTATGCTAAGATATTATTATTAGATAAACGTATTAAGAATTTTCCTTTTATAATAAACACTTTACCAACTAGTATAGGGCTAGTTCCTAAGCATGCTAGAGTATTGCCTTTAGATTTATTCTTACAAATTCGGCGCAGTAGTAGTAGTAAAAAAACTAAACCAATTAAGGAAATAAAAAATAGAACAATACATTATAACCCTTCATATGAAAGAACCCCAAGACGTCTACATACTACTTTTGCTACACCAATTGTTCATAATAAATTTTATACACGAAGTAATTTCAATAAACAAAATAATAAACCTAACAATAAAGTTAGAAAACCTCTTATCAAAACCGTTAAAGAAAGCGACGGTAGCATAAATATAATTATGAAATAAAAAATAACTTAATTATAAAACATGAAAGAGTTCTGGGATTTCAATGAAAACATTAACTTTTCGATAATTAAAGGTTATAAGGTATTAAATATATATCCAAACCTCGCCGAAGCCGCAGGAATACTCGATGAGTTAAAATTTATAACTTATAGATCTTTTATCAGCATACATCACTCCGAAAAAATAACACCCGAAATTAAACTTTTGTTAAATACGCCATTTAGACTTCAAGAAATGCAACTTGAAGAAATACAGGGGCGTGTTGTATTTGAAGGTCTTAACAAACCAAAGGGAATTTATAGCAAAAAAGGAAGAAGCTCTATTGGCAAAGATGGAAATCTAAGGGCCACATATAGAGTTATATTTCTAACTCTTAGAAATAAAAATGGAAAAATAAAAAAAAAAGAGAACATTTTACCTCTTTTATCTCACGAACTTGCTCATACAGCTTTAAATCATGTACGTTGGAGAGACGATGACCATGGAAAGACTTTTAATGACTTGGATAAATTGATATTAAAACACCTTAGATTAAATATATAATGACAACTATACATTTTAAAAATTTTTCCGATTCTTCTATAGAAATAACTTATAATAAAGGTTATTCTAGACCTTCTAAAAGTTTACTGACACCTGAACTTTACAATGTATTTAAATGTATTAAAGATACTAATCTTTTGCCTAATTTATCAAAGGAAAATTTAATCCAAGAATGTACATCATATGTATATGATACGCATACGTTATGTGAAAATGACATACTTATATCTGACATTTATTTTAAACTTATAGAACATCATACATTCATTGACACGTTAGAAAAAATAAAATTTAACAGTAAAAAAAATATCGCTATAATTTTTACTGATATATACACATATCCTAAGATACAGTTTATGTACATCCTAAGTAAATACTTTGATAAAATTACCTTATCGATGTCTCAATTTTATAATTTTGGCATTTTATTTTGTGAGAATAAAACGTCCGAAAATTTTTTTACAATAAACAATGAGGGGAATGTAAAAGACTTCAATATAAAAATTTCATCTGAAATTTTAACGCGTGTAAAAAATTACAATAATTACATTTTCAAAAGAATCATAGACATTAATGAGAAACTAAATGATATGTGTTATTCTGTAAACTCAGTTCAAAAATTAAATAATGAAATAGAATTACTTAACAATTATTATAAAATGTATATATCGAAATGTATCTATACCAATTGTAATAATTGTAAATTGATTTATTCTAACTTTCTAGACTGTTGTATATGCGAAAAATGTTATAATTTATTCAGTTGATTTTTTGGTATAATTAGATGCCGCGAGCTTAAATCTTTCTTTGTGTGGCATTTCGGGCTGCGCCGCCTTAACTTTTGCTAGTTCTGTTTTCATAAAATTATTATACGCACTGGGTGTTCTAGTTTTCTTTTCCTTTTTTTCAGGCTTTCCCATTTTTAATTCCTTAATTTCTTTCTCGAGCGCTTCTAAACGAGCTTCCATTTTAAGATATATACATATCTTAATAAATACAAATAAACGTGGAATAAATCTTCGGTTTTCTATCTACATTATGAATTATGTCTATTTTACTTCTTTGAGAATATGTTTATCGCAAAGAGGAAATGTACCGTGATAATTTTTATTGAAAAAAGATGTTCCACATTTTTTGCATTTAAATGCTGGGGTTTCTGTATTATTAGACATATCTTTAAGAGCGTCCCAGTCTACCTCTATTTCATCGCCCGAAATTTTAACTGGATCCATCTGTATCTATATATTCACACTTAATATTAAAATTTCCTAAGAAATCTATTCCAGTTTGATCTTTGTATTTACTTGAATATACCACGCGCTTTATTCCGCTTTGAATTATTAATTTTGTACATTCTTTACAAGGCGACATAGTAATATACAGAGTAGCTCCTATAGAAGATGGCCCGCATTTAGCAAGTTTAGATATAGCATTAGCTTCGGCATGTAGTACATACCAATGAGTATTTCCATTTTTGTCTTCGCAATCATTAGAGTAGCCGGCTGGTGTACCATTGTACCCGTCTGCTATTATAGAATTATCTTTCACGATTAATGCGCCCACCTTTTTCCTATTAGCATAAGACAAAACAGACAAATTATTAGCCAGTTCTAGATAAACAGAGTCGTATTTATTATTCATGATTGTGTAAATGTGTATCTATATATATGTATATATTTTACTTTTAAATAATATAAGCATAAGCCCCTGATAAATTATCCGAATCTTCTAAGAAAATATTACACTTTTTATAATCCGGGCATTTCAGTTTAAAATTTTGGTAAGGTGTAAGTTCCCATGGCCACAGATACAGCACCTTACTATTAGAAATTTTATACTCGAGCTTGTTGAATTTTAGAATGTGTACAACTTTAAGCATTAAAGTATTCCAGTTCCTGATACATCTTGGCGTCTCCCGTTTAATTTCTTTAATTTCTACCGTAGGAGGAAAGTATATATAATCCTGGGTAGGCGCACTTGTATTGTAAATTATATGATTTTCAGTATTCTTAGGATTCAGAGGCTTTTCAGGCGACTGTATCCACTTGAATTTTGCATTTGTATTACGAGAATGACAGATAGAACAATAGTATCCAGGTTTGTCATCTGTATATTGTACACATTTAATATTCGGTTTCTGCTCTCCAGTAAAATTATTGATATGTTTTTTATTTTTCCATATGTGTAAATGAATTCCTTGAGGGTCGTAGTATGGCCCTGGTTCAGTAGAGTCGTGGGTATAATTAGGTTTTTCCGGGCCGACACCTCTTTTTTTAGTAATTATGGTATCCAACGCCTCAATAGAACATCTTTTTCCGTTAAAATGGGAGTCCCATTCTTCCCTTACTGTCATGACTTGATTGCGATACTCTTGAATAGACATCGTACTCATTTAATGAATTACAGTATGTTATATTTTATAATACATTGTAATTCTTTAATGTAATTTATTTTTTGTAATTTACTTCTTTTTAACAAGTTCCGTCAAAGACTTTTTAGCATTGTCGTTGAGTTCTCCTAGAAGAACAAATTCTTCAGGCCTAAAAAGACCTCGTGATGCTCCAATCTTGAGTACAGACAAAATAATCTTTAGATCCTTTGCTGAAATAGTTGCTACACTATCGTCGGCAATATCATCAAGGTTATGCTTAGTTTCGGGAGCGTCCATATTTGTTATAAATTATAATATATCTATCCTTTAAATAACTTTAGTTAAAAATCTTCAAGTTCTTCTAAAGATTTATCGCAAATCTGTTCTGGGCGGTTGTATTCTGTAACTCTTTGTTCAAAGAAATTACTTTTCCCATCAAGTGACATTGTATCCATAAAATTAAAAGGACATGTTTCATTATAAATTTTCGGGTACCCGAGTTTTTGAATCAAGCGGTCTGCTTGGAATTCGATGTATTTTTTCATAGAATCCGAATTTATTCCAATTAAGTTACATGAAAATGATTCACATATGAATTCTTTCTCGATGTCTACTGCCGATTTCATCATATCTGTTATTTTTTCTTCTGGGATTTTATTTACTATGTAACTGTAAAGTAGTACACCAAAATCTGTATGTAGAGATTCATCTCTTGCTATAAGCTCGTTACTTTTACCTAGTGCTTTAGTCATTAATTTTTTAACGTATTTCAACCAGAATATAGCACAGAACGAACCCGCGAAGAAAATACCCTCTACAATTGTAAACGCTACAAGTCTTTCAGCGAAAGGGATATCCTTGTTTAACCATTTTTGAGCCCAGTCTGCCTTTTTCTTAACGCCGGGAAGTTCTTTTATCCCATTTAGAGCTTTAATTTTAGCGTCGTGTTCTGTTATATACGTGTCTATCATAAGAGCATATGTTTCAGAATGGATTGTTTCCATCGCTGCCTGCCACCCATAATAAGCCCTAATTTCTGGCACTTTTATTTCGTCAATAAAATTAACCGAGATATTTTCAAAAATAATACCATCCGAACCTGCGAAGAACGATAATACATTTGTGATAAAATATTTTTCATTTTCGTTTAATTTTTCCCAGTCTGAAAGGTCTGCTGAGAAGTCTATTTCCTCGGCTGTCCAAAAAGCCTGTTGATGTTGCTTATAAGCTTCCCATACTTTTGTCCAAATGATAGGCTGCAATACGTATCTGTTAGAGGTTTCTGATAAAATGGGTTCCATTGCAATGTAATATTTAATAATATATAACTCTATATTTTTTTTAAATTTTATTTTTAGAACATGTCTGACAATTTCCAAATTTAAGTTTTTTACCGAAAAAGGTGAAAGGAATGGTGTTATAATCTAATTCCATGTTATTCTTTTTGTTGAGAAGTCCCATTCTCTTTAGTTTAGCCTGGAGTCTAGTTTTACCAAGTTCCTTACATTCTGTAAGCGAAATACCATTTGCTCTAGCAATACCTTGAAGATCTGAAAGTGAAATAGATTTATTAACTTCCTTTACACGAACTGTCTTAATTCTTTTACCAAAATTACTTTTGAGAGCACATGCGCTACATCCTCCAAAGCCGCATTTAAATTGTTTTTTTCCAAAAACCATATACATATCGTCTGAATAATCCGATGTGTCATCTGGGGATGTATTTCTAATTCTGTTTAGATTTCTAGAAGAATTTGAAGGGTCATAGTTACCTGCTATCCGCGGAATTTTTCTCCACCTATTTGTCACTGGGTCGCGATAGTATCCTTCTCTTGAAGCCAGTTGGGGTCTACCAGTTCTGGGATTAATTACATATCCAGGTTTAAGGCCTTTACGTGGACCAACACATCTTCCGCGATCATTACGACTCTTTGGTAGTTCGCAAACTTTTCTAAGTCTCCCAGTTGCTGGATTAATTTCTTTACCAGGTGGGGCAACTACAGGTTTTCTACCTCTACAACGACCCATTGGGTCGCGCACCTGGTAATCCGCGCAGAGTTTTCTATATTTTCCAGTTTCTGGATTGAACTCGTAATCTACTAAACCCGGAGGAGAATACATATCAGAGGTGGCCCCGAATTTTTGAACCATTTTCCACGCTTTCTTTAGAGGAATACCCTTTGAGTGATGTAACTTCATGGCTTTCTTTGCGAGACTCTGGGTTTTTGTAAGTCCCCCTTTAGATCTTTTCTTGGTGGGCTTCTTTTTAGACGCCCCTTGAACTCTTTTCCATGCGGCTTTAAGAGATATACCTTCGCGATGATGGATTCTCATAGCCTTCTTTGCGTCGCCTTTTTTCCCAAACTCCATTTATATTTAATAATATATGTATATAATAATTTAAAGAGAAATTGTAATATACATTTATAATATATGAATTCTGTCTTTTCGTTGCTTATTGGTAATCCCGGTATTAAATTGTCTGTTAAAAGTATGTCAAAGAGACTGGGTATTAAGAAAAAGGAAGTTTTTTATTTGTGTTTTAAAGACCCCCGCATTCGCAGAGTTTCTGGTATAGAAGTTGGAACTAATAAAAGGAATTTGTCTGTTTTTACAATTGACCCTCAATGATATCTGGAAATACTTCTTTTAGTTTTTCTTCGAAATTTTCATACTTTCTAAAAGCCCAAGCAAATTTTTCTTTATTCCAAACTCCGTTAAAAGACGTTTTAATTTTATCTTTGTTTTGATAGGTCTTTTTACCCTTAATAAAGATAAATTCTTCTCCAATTGCGTAATACAATTCTGGTTCAGATACGGGCGCGTTTTCAGGTACAATTTCAGATGTGTTTGTACTTGTACTTGTATTTCTCAAATTTGTAGTAACAATGTCTCGAAGAAGATCAATAAGAGAATCCATTTTACCGTTTAAATTTTTTTCAATCAGGTCAATCTTTTTATCAATACATTTAAGTTCCTCAACTACGTCTTTGAGAATGTAAACACGGTTTTCTTCCATTATATATGTATAAATACACCATTTCCTTATACTGCTTCCTTGATATTTACATGAGATCTATACATTAATATGTACTTATTTAAGGAAAATAGTTCAGACTTAAGAATATCTTCAACTTCAGTTTTGAATTTTTCGTCTGATACCCAAAACTCCATTCTATAAAGAACACTTTTTCCCTTGGTACAGTCTACTACTCTAATTCCGTTGATACAATCTAATTTTTCATTACCAGAAATTAATTGTAATAGACTATTTAACCATTGATCTTGAAACATATTAAAATTATAATTATTTCTGATCGATAGTTCAAACCCATTATTATTCATCGGATCTTCCCAGCATGGGAAAATATTACGTTTAAAAAATGAATATGCACACGGCGTGGCCCCTGTTCTTTTTATTTTTTTAACCCTGATTCCATCTGAAAATAGTTCAGATATCGTCGGAATATTATTGTAAGTTTCCCAGAATGTTTTTATATCTGGGATATCAATCAACTTTTCAATGTTGTCATTATACAATTTACCCAAATTTTTATAATGTAAATATAATGACCACGTGTCTTTGAGATCCATAGTAATTATATATAATTTGTGTTTTTAAATAAAATTAAATAAAAATGTATAAATTATACAATAAACACTATGAGTCTTTCAGAAAAATCTAATATCAACCCTAAATTATGGGGCCCTTATTTTTGGCAGACATTCCATTTCACAGCATTCGGTTATCCAGAAATTCCAAATTCATCCGACAAAACCGCTTATAAGACTTTTTATATTCATTTTATGAAAATACTTCCATGTGATAAATGCAGCGTTTCTTCACAGGAAATTATTGATACAAATGTATTAGATAAAGCGTTAAATTCGCGCGAAACGCTTATTCGCTGGTCATATGACTTTCACAAAAGTGTAAATAAAAAATTAAATGTAGATGTAACGTCTCCGAGTTACGAAACATTTAAACACGATTTTCAAAATAGAGACTCAAAAGTTTTACATATAATTATTATTATTTTACTTTTTATTGCACTGTTGTATATAACTATGCACTACACATCAGACAGTCCTTAGGAGTAGTGTCCTTTGAAGCATCAGTCGTATAATTCTGATTTTCTAGAATAGGCTTAGTCCTGATATAATAAGATCCTGTCTTAAGACCATTTTTCCAGCCGTACATATGAATTGAGTGAATGATTTTTGGCTGAGGAGGATTAACAAATAGATTAAGACTTTGACTTTGATCGATATACGGCCCTCTATCAATTGCTAGATTTAATAGGCTCTTCTGAGGCATTTCCCACGCAGTTTTATAAATACTTTTAATATCATTCGGCAAATTCAAATTTTGAACAGAACCCTTATTAAGCATAATTTGTTCAATAAGTTCCTTTGTGTACAAATTTCTTGAACGCAATTCTTCAATAAGATGCTGATTTACAATGATATAACTACCAGACAATACCGCGCGAGTATAAATATTAGATGTATACGGTTCAAATGATTCGTTATTTCCCATTATCTGCGCCGTAGAAGCCGTTGGCATAGGAGCAACGAGAAGACTATTTCTAAGGCCTATGGAACAAATGTTTTGTTTAAGTTGTGCCCACTTATCTAGATTTATAAATTCTGGTGTAACCCCCCAGAGATCAAATTGAAGAATGCCCTTCGATGTAGGCGAACCGTCGAATGTTTCGTAAGAACCTTGACGAGAAGCGATATTGTTACTTTCACATAGTGCGTGGTAATAAATACATTCGAATACATTTTTATTAATTTTCCTAGCGATATCCGAATCGTACGATATTTTCATTTTCATGAGTACATCAGCAAACCCCTGAACTCCGATACCAATTGGACGATGCCGCATATTAGAAATTCTAGACTCTTCAGTAGGATAACTGTTAATGTCGATGATGTTATTCAAATTCAATACAAGTTCCCTAGTTTTAACCCCCAGAAGGTCGTAATCAAATTCGCGATTTTCATTTAGAAAACTTGGAAGACACAAACTAGCAAGATTACAAACCGCTGTTTCTTTTGAATCGGAGTATTCTACAATTTCTGTACACAAATTACTGCTCTTAATCATTCCATAATGTTTCTGATTTGACTTTCGATTTACGGCATCCTTGTATAGAATATATGGAGAACCAGTTTCAATTTGAGAATTGATAATCTTTTCCCATAGTGCCTTTGCGGAAATTTGCTTTCTAAACTTGCCCTGCTGTTCGTAAGATTTATACAATTCATTAAATTCGTCCCCCCATGTGTCACACAATCCTTTACAGTCATTTGGGCACATCAATGACCAAATTTCATCTTTTTCAACTCTTTGCATAAAAAGGTCGGGGATCCAAAGACCATAAAACAGATCTCTGGCGCGCAATTCTTCGGCGCCATTATTTTTCTTTGCGTCTAGAAAATCGTGAATGTCAGGGTGCCAGGGTTCGATGTACATGGCAAAAGAACCATTTCTCTTACCACTTTGATTGATATGACGAGAAATATTATTATATACCTTTAGAAGAGGCATAATCCCATTGCTCTTACCGCCCGTTTTGTTAATATGTGAATCTTTTGCTCTTACATTGCTGATATGAACACCGATACCTCCGGCCCATTTGGAAATTTGGGCCATATCAGCCGCTGTTTTATAAAGACCTTCTACAGAATCTTCGGTTCCGAGCAAGAAACAGGAACTCATCTGTTGAAACTTTGTACCAGCATTAAAAAGAGTTGGAGTAGCATGTGTATAATACTTACAAGATAAAGAATTATATGTATCGCGGATACGGTCTTGATCGTCGTGAATAGCTACCGCAACGCGCATAAAAAGATCTTGGGGCCGCTCGTAAACATTTGTTCCATTTAGAAGATATCCTCCCAAAAGAGTCTTAAATCCAAAATAAGTAAGGCTATAATCCCTATTGTAATCGATAATGTCTTGGATGAGATTTTTGTGCTTTTCAACTCGCTCAATAAATTCATTAGAAACTACATCATTTTTATTGAGAGACAACATCGTGTCATAAAACGACATTTTTGAATTTTTATGATGATTATTTACAGCAATTCTACTTGCTAAAATTAGATAATCTGGGTCTTCCTTAAAGAGTGTTGCGGAAAAACTAGCAGAGAAATCGTCTAGTTCGGCAGTTGTGATACCATCGTAGATTAGACTACAAATGTTTTGGGCAATATAAACTGGATTTACATTTAGCTTTCGTCCCCATACAATATTCTCACTTGATAGTTCTTGTAGTTTCGCCGTAATGAAATCAAAACGGACATCTTCGCTCTTTCCGCTGCGTGTAATCACCTTCATTATAAGTAATTATAGATTATTTCTTAAAATCAATTTATAATTATTTATACATTTATACATTTATACATTTATACATTTATACATTTATACCCTGTTGGTTGATCCACCAGATAAATTACCCCATTTCCAACCCGGTACTTCCATATTAGAAAAGATGTGCATCATTTCATCTTTACGAGGATTTGAGCTATTTATTTGTCTATTTAATTTGAAACTTGTATTTGGAACTGTGCGTCGTCTATTTTCCGAATTCATTGCGCAGACAATAATTAATAATGTTGTTACTGCTAAAAGAACTTGAATTAAAATAATATTCATAAAATGTGTATTTATTAAATGTATACATTTTATTTTATAATTTAATTGTCGAAACACGCCGGTAGTCCATATTCTTCTGAAGGTAGACTTCCGTGTTGCGAATGTGTATTAATATAATTGGTATAAGTTGGAATAATAGTTAAACCAATGTCTAATACAAGTACTTTTGCTACAATTAAATAGAATAACACATTAGAATCGGTCTTAGCGTGAATACCTTCCCATAATTTAGGTACTTGATTAAATGGGAAAGAACCAGAATTACAAGCGCCAGAATTACAACTAAAGAATGTCTGCCATGCGAGTAAAATACCTAAAACCGTGATGATATCATTAAGAGCACCTCTCCAAGAATCACCCATGATACGGGAACGCTTACACTTTTCTTCTTCAGATAAATCGCGTAAATCACTCACCGAACCATCTTTTGTATAATCCTCTATTACTTTCATACCAACAAGTGTATAAGCTACAAGACCCACTGTTACTAACATTTTCGAATTAGCGTCAGCTATAAACGGTACAATTAGTAGACCTAATGATAAAGCATCGGCCACATGTGCTAAATGACCCGTGACACGGGCATTATTTCTACAATTCCCAAATAAACACAATTCTTCCTCGGAGAATCTAGATTTATCTTCATGGAAAGAAAACCAATCTAATATAACAATTAAAATTGTAATAAATAATTGCATTGAATAAGAAGTCCAATCTGGAGACATTCTTAAAATGTAAGGAATTATAAAAGCATAACCCATTATTAACCCACCGGTGTGTAATCTAGGAAATCTCTTCGAATTTCCCGAGAAGTACGAATAAATTTGAAATAAAACAAGAATTCCTATTATTAGATATGAAAACAAATCTCCCATTTATATTTACAATATATTTAATTTAATTACATAATTAAATTTGCCAGGTTCCTCCTGCTGTAAAATTAACGTCTTCATAAGGCTTCTTATTAATTCTTCCCTTAGTATTAGTAATCATATATCCAAGTGTGTCAGCCCGATCACCAGATACAGACATGAACTCAGTCGAGACCGGCCATGTGCGGTTCTCGCTGGTGCTGCTATATACACCGCCAAAAATCAATATAACAATAAGAACTACTATACCTATCATAAGCGGAATCTTAAGTGGAGGAGGGATAAATCCCGAGACAAGTTTAGGAGCGAAAAATAGAACTCCTAGTATAACTAATAACGGGAGCAACATCATTAAAAACATCCCGCTAAACATCCCACTCATAGCATCACCCATGGCACCGAGTGATGCAGCATCAGACTCTCCTTTAGCCTTTATCTGCTTAGCAAGACCTTCGTTAGCCTCACGAACAAGATCGTCAAACCCCGCAGACTTTGACGATGTGTCCGTCGTTGTTAGAATTTCCGCGCCTAATTCAGCAGCGACGCGGTGACCAATACTGATACCCGACTTCACAGCTTGAGAAGTCTGAACGTTGGTCTGAACCATCATATCAAGATTTAATTCAGACCCGTTAATTGCACCCTGAACTTCTATTAAAATTTCATTGCTGGAAACAGCCTTAGTAAAACTAGTAGATATCTTTTCCTCGATGTTTTTCTTTTCAGACTTAAATATATTATCAACCTTTTGTTGGACGATCTGTTTAGAATTTGCGCTGCCGGCTCTGAAACCAAGATCTTGGCTCAATTTTTGCTCAGCCGCAGCGGCGGCAATACTTTTAATAGAATCCTCCATCTTAGCCTTGTGATTAGTAGTAATAGTTTGCGAAGACTTTAGTTTAACGGTATTTTTAAGTGAAGCGTTAATTTTAGTGTCGTTCATGTCAGCAGAAGTAGGATTCTCTTCGATATATTTTTGAATTGTTTCAGCCTGCGTCTTTTGTATATTTTGATGAGCAGTCAAGGCATTTTTCGCTATAGCTGGATCCATGAGGTGGACGGGGGGATACGTGGTCGAAACTTTAGTTAAATCACTGTTCAGCTTGACAATAGTAGCATTGATATCCTTAATAGCCGCGATAGAAGGTCTTATAGTTCTTACAGTTATTCTCGCGCCCGCGTTTACCTCTGTTGTAGATCCCGTAAGAGAACTGTTTAACGTACATGAAATATTCGCAGTCTCATTGAGTATAGTAGACGCTGCGACAGCAAAAGTGCCGCATCCAGATTCCATCATCGAATCCTCATTGATATTTTTAGTGTCCGTGGTAGAGTTGGATGCCATGCCACCGCCAAAAATTGTGATGGCACCTGCCATAGTATCAGTATCGAACATACTTTGATCAGAATAAGTTCTAGATTGTTTTTGACATTTTTCATCCATACCAATACTCTTAGCAATATCAGCCATTTTGTCGGAGCCCTTATCTTTAATCATCGACTTTACATTGTCCGCTGGTGGGGTATTGCACGCCGAAGCCTGACTACTCTGTAGTTTTCCGAATTTATCCTGGAGATCTGGGGAAATTGCTACCATAATATTTATTATAATAATATATTATTTTTTTTTATAAAATTAAAAATAAAGCCCCAATTAAAATTAAAAATAAAAGTAAAACAAGTGCTATAACGATGTACAACATTGTACTGTCTCCAGGAGGGGCAGAGCCTGGGGTTGTGTTTGTGTCTGTATTTGTATTTGTATTTGTATTTGTATTTGTATTTGTATTTGTATTTGTATTTGTATTTGTATTTGTATTTGTATTTGTATTTGTATTTGTATTTGTGTCTGGTTCTGGTTCTGGTTCTGGGGCGGCGGCGCCGCACGCAGACTGCATACTAATGTTGTTACCTTTAGCATTACCAGCTATGTCTACATGATTTACACACGATGTAATCGTGAGATCGCGGAGTGGACATGTCGGAGCTTTTTCAAAATCTGGTCCGCCCACATTAAGTGCATGTTGTCCGCGGTTTATATCAGTAAGATAGGCGTTTCCGAGTACATTTACAAACGATTTAGAATCATATCCGTATAATCCAACAGCGGCTGCATATTTAACTGGAGTTTGTAGAGATTTATCCCATTCGGCTTTACAAGGCCAGTGTAATTGATTATTACCCGGGGCATTCATTAGGATGTTTTTACTCGATAAAAACCTAACTTTCGCATCATCGTCTGTACCATTAATTGGCGCGTATCTATCATAAACTAAATTAGATTGTGTAAAATTTTTACCTGTAAGTAATGAAAAGTCGGCGTCAGTTTTACCCAATGTAAAATTACAAGTTGGATCGGCGTAATGTTCAGCGGCTTTACCGTTTTGTAATGAATCGCCGCCAATCTTAATGGCGTTACAATAACGAGCAAGTGTTTTGGCGAAACTGGGGACGACGGTTACTGGTCCGCCACTTGACGAAGGAACCGTTGAAATCTGATTCTTTTGAAACCCCCCGCTTTCTCCCGGTTTCGTTAATTTAGACCCTTCCCAGACACCTTCGTAGCCCAATAAATGGGTATAATACGTTTGAAACTTCTTTCTGTGAATAGGATTATAAACCAAGTAATATATCGATTTATCACTTGGAACTTCATCCCTTGTTAAGATAAAATAAGTCATTTGAGGATTTGCTATCATTTTTTCATTGTAATAATAAATATTGGTACCCGATAAAAAATCCTCCTGTTTTTTTGCCAGGCAATTACTCTCTTCGCTAGCTAATAATAAACCGTCGATAGTGGCCGAGCTTGGTACAATTGGATTGTGTAAAATTTTATTAATTTCACCATTCCAATATGCGAAGTTACCATATCTATCGAATATTATATTCCTACCACTTCCTTTGCCTGATCTCATACTCTGATTTAGCGCTTCATAAACGAGTTTTGATTCTTCCGGGTTGTACCGTTTAATAGCAAAAAAATTTATATTTTCATCCTTCGAATTTAATCGCGTTTTAGTCTCATTTAATCCGCTTGCAGATGTGGTGCTTAAAGATATCCAGCCGTAACCACCTATCTTTTCGGCACTAGAATTATCTTCAGAATTTATTGATCTTGACTTTAAAAATGGGCCTAATACAGGGTCTTTAAAGAGACGATTAAGTTCTATCTGAGATCTACATTTATTAGGATCTGAATCACATCTTCCCGCCATTTGTAATTTATTATAATATATGATATATTTTATTTTATTACTATATGATATATTATAATACATTTTACATTTTACAATTTACATTTATAACGCAATTTTTACATTACCGAAGTAGTTTTATTGACATTGGCGGTTAAAAATTTAGTCTGTTCTCTCTGAAGACTATCGGCATAATGTAAATCTTCTATTCTTTTACGAAGTAGTTCGTCTTCCTCTTTAGAATCTTTTATACTTTTAGCTAGAGAATAAACCAAAGCCTTAAGCTTGTCGTTAGACATATTACCTTCAGCGTATTCAGCGCGCTGTTCACTGGGGTTATACATTTTCAATATAAAAAAAACGACCACAACAAAACCTATTACAATAGCAATATTTTGAGGAGTTAATTC
>Ga0209279_10001065_pt1 | contig 15300 bp, 1 predicted proteins | sample CoawatmetaG00DNA_3_FD_187508 | JGI IMG/M metagenome (GOLD analysis project Ga0209279, IMG submission 187508) | Marine microbial communities from the West Antarctic Peninsula - Coastal water metaG006-DNA (SPAdes) (version 2) | ecosystem: Environmental > Aquatic > Marine > Coastal ... | reverse complement strand
TACATCCATTGATTGATGTTGCTTTTATTACTTCCTAAGAAATAGTTTAGTAGCTTTGCTTGAAGCTCTATTTGCTCGAATCTTTATTTTCAGATTTGAGATATCGGTGTGCTGAAATTTTTTTTTTTTTTTGCTAGGCCTGTCTCTTACAAAACCCCTTCCTCCACTCCTCCCGACCAGGCTCCTGTGCCTGGTTGTCGCCATTCCTCTTGTGTGCTGATTATACATGTGTGCTTGTGTGTGCGTGTATGTGCATGTGAAACTGTGTGGGTAAAGTGATAAATATTTAGCAAATATAAGCAAGACCGTGACGACGTCACGTGCAGTATTATGATAGAAAACAGAAATAGATGTTCATAGTGACGTAAAACAAGCAGCGAAGTTGCAAGTTTTCAGACACGTGACAAAATGCAATACGAATAAGTAAAGTACAATAAATGTGTCCGTCTTCCGGACTCTGGGGGGGGGTCTTGGATTGTGATTCCCAGTTTACCATCCTGAGTCCACCATCGTTCGACGGGCCCCAGCTTTGACGCTCTCTGAGCGTGTGTTCCTCTCTCTATCTCCTCACACGTGCACACTGTGCCCGATGTTCTCCCTCGATCCCTTTGTGGTTGGCCCCGTACCTCCTTGCACCTGCTGGAGGAAGGACACAATCACCCGATTGTGCGCTTCGCATACCTGTGTCACATGATCGGCGAAGAGCTTGTCTTTTTTTCCTTCTTGTACATCGAGCTTTTTGAGCTTGGTGTAGAAGTCGCTTTCAACAACCGATCCGCGGTTACCCACCACAAAGTTGATCTGCTCAAATTCCCACTTCGGAGCAGCAGCTTTGAGCGCACCGATGATGCTTTTGTGCTGCTCATTTGCTTCTGCCTCTTTCACCTGTAGGAACCCCTCGTCCCTGTCTGTCGACCGTTTGAATTCTAACATATATACGATCTGCAGAGCCTCGTTGATTGCGACCCCATCCGGTCGCCTGCCCCAGAACCGATTTACGAAGAAAGACTCTGGATCGAAGTTGTACCGTGCCTCTTGACTTTTTTTGACCGGTATTGTCACCTCTATATCCTGTGCCTTCTCCGCAAGCTCTTCCTTGCTGCAGATTCTTAGAAACTCTTCTCGTCGCCACAGCGTGCTCATGTTACTTTCTTTGTCAAGGGTGACAAACTTGAGCTTGCTTTTTGGCTTTTGTGCAGCGTGCATGCTATCATACAGGTGCCTCCAGATGGAGTGGTGGGCAGCCGTAACTGTTGTTGCCATTCCTTCGCAGCCTGCACTGTTGATGTGACCGTGTGTTTCAGCCGCCAGACCGTCAGTGCTCTCACCTCGGGCCTCTCGCGCTATTCTGCACAGCCGACACCCTGCTGATTGCATCTTACCGATTTTGGTCAGGAAACTGGCTGTTGGTGTATTTCCTGCCACCGCCATCCCCAATCGTCTCCTTCGCTGCCATGGGATTTTTTTGTCACTCAGATACTTCCCCAGCATAAACCTTCCTGCATCCTGTCTCAGCATGAAGTCTGCTACCCATGTACCGTAGAGAGGCTGTTGGATGCCTCCCCTTTTTTCCTTCTCCTTGATACACGTCTTTTTGAAACCCTCCTCGTCCATCCATGTACCATGCTGTAGAGCCGATACCAGACTCGGATCATAGCTTACATCGACTCGTCGTCTTTGTTTGCTGATCTGTTTCCAAGCTCCTGTCACACGGTCCCGGTGCTTGCGCACCTCCTCTTCTGCCGATCCTCGTCTAATCGCCTTCCGCACCCCGCTGTTCCACGTCGACTTGCGATCTTCATAGCTCACCGTACCTCCTTTTCGGCGAGGCTCTTGCCATGTGAAAACTGCTCGATTTGTCCTGTCGTGCCATTCTGTGGGAACATCTTTGCCTGAAATGGCCTTGTCTGCTTGGATGTCGGCTTCTTCATTTGCAGGTTCTCCTCGATGCGCTTTCACCTTGACCAGAAACGTCGCTGCTCCTGCTGTTGTTCTTTTTCGGAGCTCTTCGATTGCTTCCAGTAAAATGTCTGCGTCTGGAGCTCCTACTAACGTCGCTTTTCCGCCCTCACCTACCCATCTTTTTACAGCTTTCAGCAGCGCTTGGTTGTCGCACAAATACAGCATGGGGTTTGTCACAGGGGTGCCGCGTAATGCCAAGACAAAGGCCGCTAGTTCCGGACGGTTCGAGCTGGATCCTTCCTCTTCGCGTCCCACCTTCCTCTGCTGCCTTTTCCTTTTTTTTCGCAGGTTCACATAACCTGCTCCCATTTTTCCCCCTTTTTGGTTAGATCCATCACCTGCTGTGACTGTGCCTCGGAAGCCGTAACCTCCTAATCTGCCGATCTCTGTGCCCATCCAGTACTCCCGCTCGATACCTGTCAGTCGTACTTGACATTCGTCCTTTCCGCCCGACGCCTTCGCTGCTGTCAACAAAGCCTGAATTTGTTTTGTCGTGACAGTGAGATCTTTATGAACCCAGCATGAAGCGTGATCCTCACTCACTGCCATTTTGATGTTGCCTTGCTTCCACCATGACCTGTATCGTACGCTCTGCCCGCGATGTGCCTTCTTTTTGCTCCCGTTCTTTTTGTTCTTTTCCTCTTTCGATTTCGTTTCATCATAGTTAGAGAAGATTTCTTTCCCGCTGAGCTCAAATGGGCGGATTTCCTCCGCCCCTTTTTTTGACTTGCACCACACGACCCAGTCATGCATCGTGCTTGCCTCTTCCAGCCAACTTTCCTTTTCTTGTTTTGATAGGCTCTCCCATATTACTACCGTTGGTCCTTCTTTTTTCCCCCAGAAGAGTAGATCTCCTCGTCCCGCCGACTGAAAGAAAGGAGGGGCAGACATCGCTGCCTCTCCTTCGATTCTCGTGGCACCATTTATCTGCTGCAGTGCTCGTAATAATGCCCACGTTGGTGATCTGTATCCAGCTTCCTCCAACTCTTCTGTTCGTTTTGTCTCCTTCCGAATAGTTGTAATCAGCGCTTGCTCGTGGCCTTCCCAACACTCCTGCTTTTTCAGAAAGTTCCATCCCCCGCTAGTGATTGTCCATCCTCGTCCTGGGTCCAGGCATGTAGTCAGACCTTCCGTCGTGATGATTCTCGTTTCGTCCACTCGCTCTTCCCATACCTGCGACGAGTCTTGGATTCTGACGTAACCACCTGCTGGGATCTCTTGGTCCAGGAACCAATTCTTTCCTATCACTAGCGGCGTTTCTTGTTCACGAAGGAGGCCAGGGTCATATGCAGCTGTTGGCATCGAGGGCGCTTCCCACCGCATGCCTCTACGCATGAACTCCGAACCTTTCTTGTCAATCGGGTTGCTGACAATGAGTGGATGATGTGTTGAGCTTTGCCTCGAGGGCTCGATCTCTTTACTCCATTCACTGTGTAGCAGCGTTAGTGTCTGTTCAAGATCGTTGTTGCAGCATTCCCGATTTGCATCCAAAATAAAGTCAGTGATCGCAGGCGCCAAGTGATACGCAACTAAGTGGTCACGTGCCCTTTGGCTGCTGTCTAAATCCTCTGCTCTCTCCTCGTGCTCTCCCCCACCTGTCGGTCTCAAGGGGAAGCCCATTTGCTCCGATGTGAGCCACAACCATGTTGACTCGTCCGTCAACTCCGCGTTGAAAGCAATTGCTTCTCTAACTCTCTCCATCGTTACAATAGTGTCGCCGCCTTGCTTGTCGTCGAATCTGCCAGCATACCTCGGATCTGCATTGGTGAAAATCATGCCGCTCAGTGGCTGCTGTGGTTCTCGATTCTTCTTTCGGATCCCTCCTTTGCACGCTAAGCACCTGCCATCTCGACCCAGTTGCGTCTTGTGAAAGTCCTTACCAAACTCCTTGACGACCCCGCACTTTGCACATTGCTTGCACTTCACTCGGCGTGTCGGCTTTTGCCACCATCCTGCGCTCTCGAACTCCGGCTCGTGCTGCCCACTCCACCAAGAAGCCGGTAAGAGTAGGACAGGTCTATCCTTGTCGAATCTGTCGGCGAGCTGCCAGTCTGAAAGACCTTGCCAGGCTTGGATTCTGTTGGCCTTTTCGGTCGCTTCATGCCCAATTACCTGAGCCTTAAACTTCACCATGTCGGCCACCCCCTCTCCAATCTGCGCCTCTGCTATCTGCTGCACGTCTCTTACCTTTCCGACGAAGCTTGTGCCCATCGTGTGCGTGTTGACTGCTACCTGTTCGCCGAGTCGTCTTCTTGTCGCTGCTCCTTTTTTGACTGGGCGACTCCTGTCAAGCTCTGCAGTATTATATTCTGTATGCTCATTGATTGCCTTCTTCACCAATTCTTGGGCTCGATCCAGGAAAGAGTCCGCTTCCCATATCGAATGCATGTCGTCAACGAGCTGAAACAGCAGGTGGTCGACATGTGTCGTTGCCTGTCGGCTATCTCGCTTACTACGTGCAGGCTTAACGATATTTGTAAAGAGGTGTTGCACTATTTCCCGGACCTCTTTCACGTCGTCTGCACCTGCTCCCCGTAGCTTCATGATCTTTAGCAAGTCGGCGAGAGAATCCCATACGTTACCTCCCGCCAAGCTTCTGCGGCAAAACTCCACTGGGCTCGCATCTGATTTCCGCTTGCGTTCGGCTTTTGATGTCAAATCATCGGACCCCTTGTCGTCTGATGTCTCATTGCCTCTCTCAGCTTGGAACTTCGCGAGAGTTTCTTTCAGTTCGATCCATTCTGCCAACAAAGTTGGGGAGCGCTCGAATTTCTTGACACTCGCTTTGCACCTTCTCTCTGTTGACGGTAGTTCGAGGCCTTTCCAATCAACTAGATTTAGGTACTCCTGCATAAGAAATTGGGTGGTGCGGTGGAGTCCTTGCGCATTGGGTACACGCACTCGAACTCTTTGCTCACCATTCGACGTTGCAGACAACCTGAGCTGTGGTGGCAGATCCTGATATGCTTTTGAACTAAAGCCTACAGCTGTCCTTGGTAGATCTTCGACGCTTTCGAACCCTGCTTTTTTTAAGATCGGTATGCCTTTCTTCATAGCCTCTTCACCTGTCCACAACAGATTCCAGACTTGTACATCAAGGCCCCACGCACTTGGCTCAGTGTCTACACGCGATCCCCCAATCCTCTCAATTCGTGTTCTGCACTTCCGGATGGACCGCGTTGCCGTTGCCCAGCTCATCTTTTCAGGGACGAGCACTGAAGCGAGTGTTTTGTCCATTTTTTCTGCCCATGTGACTGACACTTGTTGGCTGTGCAATGACTTTGCCAATCGTGACCAGAAGTCTTTGTTTGCCACGTTCCAGTCCCACAGCTCCATTTCGTCAATCAAGTCAGTAAATGAGTTGCAGTGCCACTCTGTCAATGTGCGTGCTAATTGCGCTAGCATAATTTTTTTAACAACATCTTCATGCCGCATGCATTGGTCAACGTGCTGCAGCAAGGCCTGCGTGAGTACTCCTGACGGCAGGGGGCACTCATGGCCACCCTCTGCAGTTGGGAAGGTGTACAGAGAGTTTGCGCTTGACCATGGTACGTGCCATGCGTTTTTATACGCTTGTACCCAGATTTTCTGCAGACTCTCTAACTCACTCTGCGACCATTCGATGAGGGCTGCCGAGAACCGGAAGGCGCCGATTCCTTTCTGTGCGAAGAGTTCGGCAGAAAGTTCTGGCGTTAGCGGGTGGCTTTTGATTAGGTCACGTGCTACTCTTGCCTTTTCACGTACTACCTCTCTTGTGGCGCTCATGTCACCATTCCCCGTGCCCCAGTAACCTAGGTACCGGCACGCGTCATTGATGTCTAGCGTTTTGAGACGTTCGCCATTTATCCTCAGATCTGGTGCCGGCATGCTTTCCCTTCGCTTTCGATCCTTGTCAATTACGAGCAAGAAAGTTTTTTTTACGTTGATCTCCATGCCACACCATGTTGTGAACTCCTGCACCACGTCTAGCAAAGTTTGCATTCCTTCTGGGGTCTCAGCAAAAATCGAGATGTCGTCGATGAAACCTATGTTGTTAAACTGATAGCCGTGGTCGGCGTCTTGACTGCTGTCATCCTGGTCCTTGCCGATCTGCAAACCATGACTGATCCCCTGATTCTGCCCAGTCGCCGTGAGCATCCGCAACAGAGCGTTGATAAAGATATTGAACAGTTGCGGGGACGTGATGCTTCCTTGCGCTACACCTGTATCAAACGTGATTGTTGCACTTTCTGCGTCGTTTGGAGCCAGACGGACTGTTGCGCTGTCGTAAATCTGCTCCAGTAAGTCAACGTCTGGTATATGAAACATGTTCATCACGTGCCAGAGAGCTGCCTGCGACATTGCATTGAAGGCGTTTCTGAAGTCGATGTCGACTCGATAGACTCGCTTTCCTTGTCTGTGGGCTTCATGCGTGACAAAATGCATTTTTTGCATGTTGATGTTGACACTTCGACCCTGCCTGCCCCCGCCCTGCCCTGGTTCTAACACATTTGTCTGTTCCACGATCCTTTTCAGCCGTTCATTGATAATGTAATTGAGCAGTTGGTACCCACTATTAAGCAGCACTACCGGTCTTTGATCAGACGTTTTGTTGGTGCTGCCTCCTTTGTGGAGTTGAGAGATGGTGCCATTCATGGTGGACCGACTCTGGCGCGCGGTGTCGATGGTTTTCTCGGGTAGAGTCAATATTTCATTCACCCACGCTTGCACAATCAAGAATTCCTCATCTGACATTGTCTTCAATAGCTCATTGGGGCACTTGTCCGGGCCTGGCGCCTTGCCTGGTTTTAGACAGTATTCAACGTACTTTGCGATTTCTTGACTGGTGAGTGCGCCACGCAACCTGCCCTGCGTGCCACTAGCGGTTCTGTATGCGTCGATTTTGAGCTTGGTCATCAGCTCCAGCGCTGCTATTGTTCCTTTGTTGTGCCGGAAATCTGTAAAGTGCCAGCACCCTTGGCAGAAGGCAACTAGCTCTCGTCTATTGTGCTCGGCTGTGTCCTGCGGGATACTTGCACAGGTCTTGCTCGCATTGCCCCAATTCGTCATTGTAGGCTCAGGCCGCCGTTCTCGTGCACCAACGCAGCCTTCTGGCGAGACACATTTGAGGCAGCACCACGATGGCGGCGGGGGCGGGGGAGAGGGCGGAACCTCAGTAGGCGTGAGCGACGTCAGAACGCACAGCTTCTTGAATCCACATTCCTTACATGTTGCCGTCGGCTTGTACCCTTGCGATTCGTAATAGTTTTCCCATGCGGGCTCAATTTCTCCGCCGGTCCATGGGCCATTACTCCAGAGAATCTGCCTACAGACCGCTGCTTGAGAAAACCTGACTATGTCATACTGTCGAGTGATTTTTGTAGATGTGAGTGCAATCACGCCCCCTTGGCTCTCCTCTGTCGTGATGAACTTTGAGAGAGGGCATGAGGGGGCATCGTGAGCGTCTTGACGCTTTGGTTGCGCCAATTCCAACACCGTTTGCCACTCCTGTGCCTGCTTCAATGCTCGTTGCCCTGTGAAAACCCATTTGACACAGTCGTGCATCATGGCTCCCAATGTCCCCGCTGTGTAGCCACCGACACTGGGGCTTTTTGGAGAGACTGCAGCGTTAGTGACTGGTGCAGCTGGGGCAGCATTTGCTGCCAGGTTGGCACCTGTGGGAGCGGCAGCTGCACCCGTTGGGGCCAAGGTAGCATCTGTTGAAACAGCACCAGCTACTGATGGATCAGCCTCTGCTCCTGCTGAGACAAAGGTAGTGCCTGTGGGGAAGTTGGCAGCGCTGAGACCTGGTGGGAGGGCGGCTGTATTTGCTGATGCTATGGCAGCACCTGTTGAAGAGCCCTCAGCACCCAAAGTTTGGGAGGCGTTAGGTGCTTCCGCGAGGTGCAAGACAGCGCCTGGTGACGGGTCTGCAGCGCGAATGCCTGAAGGGGCGGTAGCTGTATTCGCTGACACTGCGGCAGTGCCTGTCGCGGCATCGGATAATACCGTTGAAGAGACTGCAGCCTCTACAACTGGGGGAGTGGCAGCTGCGCTTGCTGGGTCGGCTTTACTATGCCATGTAGAGCATGCCTGAGAGATCCATTCTTGCATGACTCCCCAGTCCTTTTGATCGTAACTCACGCTGAGGATGATTCGTGTGCCTTGTATCTGGTGGACTGCAGTGCTTGGCCAATCTTGAGAGAACTCCTCGGTTGCAGCATTCCATGCCTCCGAGAGCATCTGGTCGTCATCATATTCTAGCCAGCAGCCCCAGGGCATTCTCCAGACCAGTTCCGTCTGCGTTGGCTGCGGCCCATACTTACCGGAGAATTTTCCAGGTCCCTTGTGCTCTTCGAGAAAGGCCTTTTCAGCTTGCCTGTCAGCCTCTCTGTTGTTCCAGCGGTCTTGTTTGATGGCTTTAGACTGCAGTTCGTTCTGACGGGACTGGATCATTGCGTTCAGCACGATTTTCCACTGTGGGCATAGGGTGACGTGATGTGCCTCCTGCGGCGTCATTTGGAGGTCATGATAGATTCCAAATTCTGCTAGACATTGCATGGCTGCTGCTGATGCTTGTCCAGGTTTCCCCACAGATATCAAAGCCGCCTTTAATGTCCCCACTTCCTTCAAGATCCTGACTTGTTCTCGGCTTCTGTGAGGGCCTCGTTCCTGAGCTCGGTTGCTTCGACCTTCCGGTTTTCTATGCATGAGCTGTCTAGCTGTTGTGACTCGCACAGCAATCATCTGCACCATGGCTTGCTCAGCACTGCACTCACCTGACGTGTAGCTTCTGCGTATTTCTTGAGCTATCGGACCTGTGGTTACGTTAAGCTTTGACTGGATGCGGGGAAGCTGCTTTGGGTCTATCTTCTTCAACTTCAGCTCACCTGGTCGGCCGCCTATCACTTGGCCTTTGCGATACGTAAGCAAGTCTCCACCGACTGTGCACGATATCAATGCATGGTCATTGCATTCTGCACCCACCCAATGAACTTTGCTTGTTGAGCTTTGCATTGTGCATTTATTTGTGCACGTCAGGTTCCACGTGATGATGTGGTCGAGCGACGCGCTTGATCCCCTGAGGAGATCCCTGCGCGTGTGCGCTTCTGATTCAATCAGTGTTCCGTGCGTTGAATGCACGAAGTCCTGAAAAAACTTGTCCACCTTGTCATATAGCGCACTTGTAGACTGAGCGTAGCCATAGCGAGAGAGTGCCGCGTTGAAGTCACCTCCCATTATTCGCCGCTGCGTCAGCGCTGCGTCTATCATTGCTCTGAGAAGATAGGTGACTTGCCGCTGCAAATCATGCCGCGTCGCTGTGGCTTGATGCACGTTGACTATGCTGATACTCACATTGTCATGTGTTTTGGCCTCTAGCCATAGAACACGGCCTTGGGCCATGTGCTCAAGCGCTGACATGTCACGGGGTTTGTACCAGGTGCGAACCAGTGCGTTAGTTTGAAAAACTCGTTTGTGTAGGAAAGTGACTACTGTGATTTGCGCTCTGCTGCGTGCATACTCCTCAGTTAGCGCTCTGTCATTTCCATCGTTTCCTACATCCACGTGGCTTCCCGCTGCGATATAGCATTCGTACTTTGGGAACATCTGTCTGAGTTCTCGTCTGACTTTGACTGTCGTTCCTTTACGTATAAGTACCTCCTGTAGCAGGACTACCGCAGCTCCTTTCTGCATTGTCTGTGCAATGAATGGTAGCGCTACGGACAGATGCAGTGGTCCTAGGTTCCAAGAGATCACATTCCCCGTTAGGCTGGTTTGTGGTTTCCATTTCTGGCACAATTCCAGGGCTCGTTGCCACTGCCACTGCTCCCAGCCCGAAATTGAACTCCACGTTCTCTGATAACCAGAGGTTTCCAGCAAGATCTCTTCACCCCATCTTGCTATGAGCCTGTGACCTCTGTTTCGGAGCCTACCTAAGAATTCCGGCACACCGCCATTCTCTATAGCTGTCCAGAAATCTCGTACCAGTGATCCAGCCATCGCTGATTCGTTTCCTCCCACTGTCCCTGCTGGTTTCTCTGGGAGGGCAGGTTTGAAGAAATGCTTTCCTGAACTAATGTAGCTGGTGTATATGACTGTGTTATGTACCTTGAGCTCGTCCCACTCCATAGTGGTGAAACTCACCTGCGATTGCAGTGCCAATGCGAGTGCTTCGTTGTCAATTTTCGTGTCGAGTGATGTGATTTTGTCGACTCTTTTCCACAGCAGCCCTAGCGCTCCGACCAGCTGCTGCTTCTGCATCCCACATGCCTGCGTCCATTTCTTTTCTTCGATGCTTCTGGCTTCAGTCCACCATCCTGATTTCATGGCCCATGATGTGAGCGCTTCTCGAAATCTGGAGTCAGAGCTGCCCTTGGGAATATCTCCGCCAGGTTTATTCAGAGTTTTCGATCGGTTCCATCGTCGGCATCGTGTACACCGGGTTGGTGTGCTCATCGCCTTTTGTACAAAGAACTGCTGCTCACCGATGCTAATTGTGAAAGTCTCCTCGCACTGTTTGCACCGGGATGTGATCTCGGCAGGCAAGTTCTGTTGGCTTGCCAGCGGTAAGGAGCCAGCGTTGTTTCCCAAAGACATGTCGATGGCCACATGAGTGTTACCACCCGTTGCGCGTCCAAGTTTAGCCCCCTCAGGGCTTGTACTTGGCATTGACGACAGCTCGCCGCAGGTTTGCGTTCCGTCCAACCCGGTGCTCTCCGTTACGTCAATCTCACTACCGTTGTTATCCGGCCCGACCTCGTCGGCCGGGGAAACGTGTTCTTGTCGTGAGAAAATGCGCCCGTGGCGGCTGAAGACTGGTTTTTTTAGCCTGGCTACAAATCCTGTCTTGTCGCCCGAGTTCATGATGGATACAAGTCTCTTTATCGTCGCACAATTGGAACTTGTCATGATCAACGTACCGTTGGCATCGAAGTTGGCTCCAAGCATAACTTTCGAGCGGCTTGTTTGCCACCAGGACGTTGCTTTCGTGATTTGCGTGACTCCGCAGGATGTGACCCCAATTCTGTTGCTCGCTGGACACCACTTGTACTCGTGGCCTGAATCTGTGCTCAATGTAGAGTTCCCAATAAAAAACGCTAGAGTTAAGCCCGTGATCTGATCTAGGCCTATTTCTACTCCTTGTCGCCTTTTCAGAGTGATCATTGCCTGCAACATGTTGTGCTCGTCAGTATAGCCTGTTAAATTGATCTCGTTGACTGCAAAACTACGTAGCTCGGGGCTGTGCTGCCGCTGGATTTCGTTGATGAGCCCATGCAAGCTTTCCATCAGGCGTGCAACCTCGTGCAGAGAAGATGTCGTCGGATCAGTGCGGATTTGTTTCACACGAATACAGATCGAGCTTTTCCGTTCCAGTTCGCTAGATTCCGAGAGTGGCGTCCATCGCGCGCTGATCCTCCTCTCTGACAACCACTGCGGGGCCGTTTGAAACGTCCTGAGAGTCATCTGTTTGTATTCTTCCGATGCTTCTGATTTACAGGCCCACTGTTCAAATTTGCTAGCAGCTGGTTGAAAATAGTGGGCAACGTCATTAATGTTCGACATAATGTAGTCGTCAAACTGCAAGTGTGCGATGCCGAAAGCAGCCCATTCCTTCTGCGTGAAATTCACTTTGGTGGGCAGGGCGCTTTCCAGTGCTGGGTTTGACACCACCTCACCTGCTGAAGGCCGTTCGACACCAACGCATCGCCATTTCCGACCAAGCGGGCGGGACTGTGGAATACCCAACGTTACGTCTCCCTTGATACTCAGTGCTTGTGGCAATGGCGGGCAGCACTTAGCATTCTCTCCCTTGCTGTTCTCAAAGGAATCGTGTCCGTGAATAGTCCACATGAGTGCTCGCGTCCACGGTTTCCGATGGGTGTTGCTGAGAATCTCTGCTATTGGCTTGGGGTAACGAAGTCGTATTTGTCCAATAGACTGCTCGTTGTGCCCTTGCCAGACTGTTTTGAGTGATCTCGGGAAACTTGGGGACCATACTTCTATCGCCTCTGCCTCTTCGCGCATGCATATTTCAGCGTTAAGAAGGATAAGGCATTGGATTTGACTTTCCGTGGCACCCAGGCTGTGCCACAGATGATGCCATGCTTTCATGGTTTCCCTAGAGAGGGCATCTGCCCCACGTGGTTCTAGGACACTGCAGGTTTCGGGCAAGACGTGCTTACTCTTCTGCACATCACACGTGACATCGGGGTCCAGACTGGACTCCATTCCCATGAAACATAATCTGAGTGATTCATTTGGCAGTACTCTCACAGTGATGGTGGTATGTTCAATCCTGCCGGATTTGAGCCGGTGGGCAAGAAATTCCATATCATTCCACCATTTTTTTTCGGAAGTAATACCTAATGCTTGCAGTTTTTGAATTGCTGCTGGCTTGGTATCGGTTCGGATTCCTTGGAAGGTCACCCACACCCCTCGATAGCCAGCATGGTTCGTCGCGTCAGTCATTTCTTTCCATCGTGACCGTTGCCTGGTTTCAAGAAAACTCTTGGCCCACGGTGCAAAATGCTCTTGCACCCATTTCCGACCTTCATCCATTCGTGTGCGCAGATCTCCTGGGTCTTGGCACTCTATGTTCTTCCTGAAGGAGCCGAAAAAAAACTTGAAGTCTCGCAGTTCTTTTTCGTCCCGTTCCAGGAGGCGGCGCGCCGCTTCCGGGTCGCAATAAGCCCGAGCACTGTCTGAGCGTCTCTCCTCCAAGATCTGTATCCGTAGGGCAGTTAGCTCTTGGTCGGCATGCCGTTTGCTATCCGAGTCCTCCCTGCTACGGTCCGGATACGATGCACCAGTTTTTGAACGAGCTTGGCGAACCTCGTCGCCTGTGGTATGATCTTCAACTAACCACCGATTCCCTGCGGGCCGATGCGGTTCGCTTCCTGCCTGCCAGTCTTCCTCATTCTCGGAGCTATCACTGCCCATGCTGCTGCCTGCTCCATCGCTATGCCCGCGTGATTCATCCTCGCTCGGCGGCTCTTCCTCGCTCTCTAGGTCAGGTTCCCAGTCATCCTCGCTCATGTTGACCACTTGCAAAAGCCTTTCAAATTTTTGTGGGGGCTGCAGGGCCCGTGAGGGCTGCGAACTCCGCCGAGAGCGGGAGTTGAGGGGCTGCTCACAATGGCCGGGGGCACGGGAGGATTCATTTGACAAGTGAGCTCTGAAGGAATCCGCTTGAAGGCTTGAGACGCGTTGGAGCGAGCGAAGGGCACTCCTACGGGGTTTCAATGCGAGGCGGGAGATGCCAGTACAGTGTCGAGTGCTTGGATCACCATTGCTCGGGCGAGCGCGAGATACGCCCTTTCTGGGGTTCGGGGCATTTCGAGAGCGAAGGGCACTGCTGCCAGGGCTGATGGCCTGGTGACCGAGTTTGAGAGGGCCGCTGCGGTTGAAGATATCATGACGGAGGCCAGAGGCCCTCGTATTGGGCTCATGGCGCGGTACGAGTTTGATACGCCAAGGGCTGGGAGCGCGGGCACGAGGGCTCAGAGTGTCTTTGTCGGCGAAGGGCTCTTCACCGTGTTGGCTGCGCTCGTCCGAGTCTGTCTGCATCTGGTCTAGCTCAACCTGTCGCAGAGGGAGATTCGTCTTCAGCTGAAGGGGCGGAAGGTCACGAGGTGAGGGGGCACTGATGTTTGTTGCAACCATGACGCATCTGCCTTGTTCACTGCTCCCTTCGTATGTATCCATTGACATGGGGTCGTGGTCGACCTCTTGCCGGAGGATCGGAGCTTGAAAAGGGTTGGTAAGGCTGGCAGCTGATAGCCCTACCTTCGAACCGTGTGCTGGGTCGGAGAAAACGTGTCTGATGTCAGCTTGTGTTTTGGGTTTTTTCACAGCTTCCCGAGGATGTTGAATTTTCTCTCTTTTTCTTTTACATTTTCCATCGCTGCTTTCACACTTGGCTCGCTTGCCTTTACTTCCACCCTGCTCAGTGCCAGTCTCGCCAGGTGATGCCTTCCTGACGTGATTTTTCGCACATTTAGAGCAGGGGGGAGCTGGCCGTCTACCCCATTGCTCGTAACGCTCGCCACACTTGCACCGTTCTAGGCTCACTGTTTCCTTGATTTCGTGGCATACTGCTGCCATCCAATTCCGTGCGTTGTTGATGTGAGACTGTTCGACGAAGTCGATTGACCATTCTCTCACAGCATACATTGAGCTCAGTACTGTATATATGCCACATGCGAGTCTGGTGGCGTATGCATTCTCGAAATTGTTTTGCTGGGGCGTCACAGGGTGCTCTTGTTCTGTCCAATTTTGGCAGGATGGATCAGAAGATTGGTCCCCGGCCGGCCATGGGCACACGCCTCTCCGTTTCCATTTCGCAACGATGCGATCATCTACCGTTCTAGTAATGCTGTCGACGGTCACGTCTTTCTGCTTTCTGAGTGCCTGCACCATTACTGGCGTGAGTCCTGTCAGTCGCGTGTGCAGCGACGTGATCCTTGCTGGGTGCACGACCCAAGACGGAGCTGGGGCATCGGCGTTAGCGTGGACTGTCCATGCCATTTTGTAGAATTTCCATAAAAGCATTTTCTGCCGTGAGTAGTCGGCAGAGCTGTAGGCGTGACTCGAGTCCAGAAAACTCATGCATCGGGATTTTACGTCCATGTGCGCTGGAAACCAATGGGAATCTCGGACGTGTATTGGAATTATAAGATGATCGAGCAGGTGAATAGGCACTGGGAATTCAATCTTCGCGATCATGCGTGCACATTTCCTGGAATTTGAGAAACTTTCCAGCGTCATATAGAACCCAGCTTTGCCGTTGATGTAATCATTGGTCATGAGCTGCATTCCTTGCAGGGCACTGTTTGTCACGTCTTGTCTTGGCAAATCGGCCTGCATCAGTGGGATTTCTCTGCTTTGTTGAGATAAGACCGGAAACGAAAGGGCTGCCACCGTCCGTCCACAGAAACAAGTGTCAAGGGCAGCAGTTAAAATTTTGTTCACCACTTCATTCCCCCACACTGGCTCTTCTTTCATGCACACCCATTTGGTGCTCTCGGCTAGCAATTTTGGATGGGGTTCGTTGTCCTTAACCCAAGACTGTCAAAAAGACCTGTCAGCCAGCCACGTCTTGCTTCGTGACGCTGGTAGGCCTAGTTTATTTTCGCCAGAGAACCCGTAAATTGTCCATTCCAGTAAGACCATCAGTGCCTCGCCATTCATCATCTTCCCTGGATGGAGGATGTCTCGCCACACTTGAAACGAGTTTGTTGTACGCTTGAGAGCCATGTCGCCAAAAAAACCAAGTCGCTGTAAAAACAAGCAATCGGATTTCGCATCAAACACAAACCAGCTCTCATCCACTGTCATTTCGCTGTTTTCGAAATTGAT
>Ga0209279_10001064_pt1 | contig 15315 bp, 10 predicted proteins | sample CoawatmetaG00DNA_3_FD_187508 | JGI IMG/M metagenome (GOLD analysis project Ga0209279, IMG submission 187508) | Marine microbial communities from the West Antarctic Peninsula - Coastal water metaG006-DNA (SPAdes) (version 2) | ecosystem: Environmental > Aquatic > Marine > Coastal ... | reverse complement strand
AATTACAGCAACATTGATTGCACCAATCGCGATGGAAGAAGGATTGAGATTTGCGATTCGTGAAGGTGGCCGAACTGTTGGTTCAGGTGTTGTAGTAAAAGTTATAGAATAAATTAAATTAAAATTAGGCCAGTAGCTCAATTGGTAGAGTATCGGTCTCCAAAACCGAGGGTTGGGGGTTCGAAGCCCTCCTGGCCTGCCATATTAGGGAAAGTGTGAAAATGAATGTAATGAACATAAAATTAGCTTTATCATTTTTACTATTAATTGCAGGCTTAGGTGGATTTTATATTTTATTTGACCACCCACTTGTTTTTAGAATTTTGTCTGTCTTGGTTGGGTTTGTTGCAGCAACGTATGTTTTTTCGACAACAACTCAAGGCGATAGATTATTAAAGTTTATAAAAGAAGCAATTACAGAAGCAAAAAAAGTTGTTTGGCCAACCAGAAAAGAAACAATACAAATGACCTTAGTCGTTTTTGTGTTGGTAGTAATAATGGCAATATTTTTAGCTTTTGTTGATATTTTCTTTTCATACGTTATAAATATTTTATTAGGGCGAGGTAGTTAATGTCAAAAAGATGGTACGCGGTTCAAGCTTTCTCAGGATATGAAAAAATTGTCCAAAAAGGTTTATTAGATAGAGTGGCACAGTCAGGCCATGAAGATCTGTTTGGAGATATATTGGTTCCTGTTGAGGAGGTTGTTGAAATGAAGTCAGGGAAAAAAACAATTACTGAGAGAAGATTATATCCAGGGTATGTTCTTGTTCAAATGGACATGAATGATGATAGTTGGCATTTAGTAAAAAGCACTCCAAAAGTTTCAACATTTATTGGGGGCAACGGACAGAAGCCAACTGCAATAAAAGACACAGAAGTAGATATTATTCTTCGAAGAATGGATGATAGTAAAGTTAATCCAACGCAAAAATTAACTTTTGAGGTTGGTGAGTCAGTTAGGGTTATTGACGGACCTTTTAAAGACTTCTCGGGCTCTGTTGAAGAGATTAATTATGAAAAAAGTAAGCTGAGAGTATCAGTGGTAATTTTTGGTCGTGCAACTCCGGTCGAATTACAGTTTGGCCAAATAGAAAAAGAAGTTTAGTTTTTAATTGGGAGCTGAAAGGCGTTTGTACCAAATTTAGGAGAGATTATACAAAATGGCAAAAAAAATAGAAGGATATATCAAGCTGCAGATTCCAGCAGGAAAAGCTAATCCAAGTCCACCAGTTGGTCCAGCACTTGGACAAAGAGGGCTTAACATTATGGATTTTTGCAAGGCTTTTAACGCTGCAACACAAAGCGTAGAGCCTGGACTTCCTATCCCAGTCGTGATTACAGCATTTTCTGATAAAAGTTTTACTTTTATTATGAAAACGCCACCTGCTTCAATTTTGCTCAAGAAAGCAGCAAAATTAAGCAAGGGCTCTCCTGTACCTCACACAGATAAAGTTGGGAAGATTACTCGCGCACAAGCAGAAGAAATTGCAAAAACTAAAATGCCGGATTTAACAGCTTCAGATATGGATGCAGCTGTTAAAACAATTGCTGGAAGTGCAAGAAGTATGGGTATTGATGTGGAGGGCCAATAACAATGAGTTTAAGCAAAAGAATGAAATCGTTATCTGAAATTGTAGATAGAGATAAGTTTTATGGAGTGAATGCTGGATTAGAACTAGTTAAAAAAACAGCAAAAGCTAAATTCGATGAGTCTATTGATGCAGCAATAAAATTAGGAATTGATCCAAAAAAATCTGATCAGCTTGTTAGGGGAGCTTTAGTTCTTCCAAGTGGAACTGGTAAAACAACAAGAGTAGCAGTTTTTGCACAAGGCGATGCTGCTGAAGATGCTAAGAAGGCCGGTGCAGACCTTGTCGGTTTTGAAGATTTAGCAGAACAAATTAAAAAAGGCGTTATGGATTTTGACGTTTTAATCGCTACACCTGATGCAATGAAAATTGTCGGCACTCTAGGTCAGGTTCTAGGTCCAAGAGGATTAATGCCAAACCCTAAAGTTGGAACAGTTTCACCCCAACCAGCCAAAGCTGTTGAAAATGCGAAAGCGGGACAGGTTCAATATAGAACTGACAAAGGAGGCGTTATCCATTGCACAATTGGTAGGGCATCGTTCACAATTGCACAGCTTGAAAAAAACCTTTCTGCGTTGATGGATGCCATTAATAAATCAAAACCTGAAGGCACAAAAGGTGTTTTTATAAAAAAATTATCTATCTCAAGCACAATGGGTGTAGGGGTAAGAATAGAGCAATAAAGTATTTGTGAAAATATATATTTCACACAAGAAACTTTGGGTTCATTGAAAGATTTTTTTCAATGAAGTTATCAAAGACCGTAGGTACGGAAGTTTAATTTTGTACAAGCCTGCGCAGATGGCGTTTCCCCTAATTGGATAATATCCTAATAGTGGATGCTGTTGTTGTACTTAGAAATAAGTACTTTTATTTAACGGAAGGAGAAGACTTTGAGTCTGAATCTTGAAGAAAAAAAAGAAGTTGTTGCTGAAGTAAGCAAAACAATCGAAAGTGCCCAAGCAATGATACTTGCTGAGTATCGTGGTGTGGGGGTTGGAGAGATGACAACATTAAGAGCTGAAGCTAGAAAATCGGGTGTCTACCTTAAGGTATTGAAAAATAACTTGGTAAAAAGAGCTGTAACTGATACTCCATTTTCTTCATTATCTGACGATATGACAGGCCCCTTAATGTACGGCATATCAGAAGACCCTGTGGCTGCTGCGAAAGTATTAAACGATTTCGCGAAGAAAAACGATTTATTTGTAATTAAATCAGGAGCAATCTCTAATGAAAAACTAGATGTGGGTGCTATTAAAGCACTTGCTTCATTACCAAGCCGGGAAGAATTACTTGCAAAACTGATGGGCACAATGCAGGCACCGATAACAAAATTTGTTAGTACTTTAAATGAAGTGCCTTCAAAGTTTGTAAGAGGACTTGCAGCAGTTCGTGACCAAAAACCTGCATAGTTTTGGCTTGCATTATATTAAAATTTATTTAGGAGTATTTAAAAAATGGCTATCTCAAAAGAAGATATTCTAGAAGCGGTAAGCAGTATGTCGGTTTTAGATTTATCAGAACTAATTAAAGAAATGGAAGAAAAATTTGGTGTTTCAGCTGCGGCAGCAGCCGTTGCAGCCCCTGCTGCGACCGCTGGTGATGGTGAATCAGCTGCTGAAGAAAAAACTGAATTTAACCTTCACTTAACAGCTATTGGTGATAACAAAGTCAACGTTATTAAAGCGGTTCGAGAAATAACGGGGCTTGGGCTTAAAGAAGCTAAAGATATTGTGGATGCCACACCGAAAGTTGTTAAAGAAACTCTAGCTAAAGCAGATGCAGACGAGGCATTGAAAAAATTGACCGATGCCGGTGCAACTGGTGAACTGAAGTAATTAATTTTTTTATAATTGGAAGGTTAATTTTTTTAACTTTCCAATTATTTTAAGCTCTATTAAGTAATAAAGAATATTGATACAAACTAAATTTTGTACTGTTATATTAAATAATTCGGAGACCGTATGAGCTATTCCTTTACTGAAAAAAAACGCCTTAGAAAAAGTTTTGCTAAAAGAGAAAAGGTCCTTGATGTTCCTTATTTACTTGAGATGCAACTCGAGTCTTACAAAAATTTTCTTCAATTAGATGTCCCCTTAGAAGATAGAAAAGATGAAGGTCTTCAATCGACATTTAATTCACTTTTTCCTATTTCCAGTCATTCCGGTTATGCAAAATTAGATTATGTGAGTTACAAATTAGGAAAGGTAGAATTTGATGTAAAAGAATGCCAACAACGAGGTTTAACATATGGCGTTCCCCTTAGGGCTGCAGTTAGACTTACGATAATGGATAAAGAGGCCTCTCAGCCTACCATTAAAGAAGTTAAGGAGTCCGATGTTTACATGGGTGAAATCCCATTAATGACACAAAATGGATCATTTGTAATAAATGGAACTGAGCGCGTTATCGTTTCTCAATTACATAGAAGTCCTGGTGTTTTTTTCGAGCATGACAAAGGTAAAACTCATAGCTCAGGAAAATTTCTATTTTCAGCTAGAGTAATTCCTTACAGAGGCTCTTGGTTGGATTTTGAATTTGACCCCAAAGATTATTTATATTTTAGAATAGACAGAAGAAGAAAAATGCCTGTAACAACTCTGCTCAAGGCGCTAGGTTTAACTTCTGATCAAATATTAGAAACTTTTTATGATTTCGATTCCTTTTTCGTTAAGGGAAAGAAAATTGAGTTTGAGTTAGTCCCATCAAGATTAAGGGGTGAAATAGCAAAGTTCGATATCAACGATAAAAAAGGCAATCTAATAATTGCTAAAGATAAAAGAATTACAGTTAAGCACATTAAGGAGATGGAAAAATCTGGAATTAAGTCAATTGCTATTGATGAAAAATTTCTTGAAGGGAAGAAGCTTGCAAAATCAATTATAGATATAGAAACTGGAGAAGTTCTTTTGAATGCTAATGAAGAAATTGTATTAGCTGAAAACAAAAAAGATGAAGAGGGAAATTCATATCCTATTTTAGAAAAAATTATCGAGAATGGTATTGGTACGTTTCAAACGCTATATTCTAATGATTTAGATCATGGAGATTTTATTTCACAAACCCTCACAACTGATGAAATACCTGATCAATACGAAGCAAAAGTAGCAATTTATAGAATGATGAGACCAGGTGAGCCACCAACAGCAGACTCAGTAGAAAACTTGTTTGAAGGAATGTTTTTCAAGCCTGAAAGATATGATTTATCTAATGTTGGAAGAATGAAATTCAATAAAAGAGCCTATCCAAAAAATGCTGAGCAATTCTCACCATGGATGCAAAAATTACAGAGCAATGAAGATCATAGTTCTGATGAAGGCGAAACTATTTTAACCAAAGAAGATATTTTAGCTGTGGTAGGAATCTTGATTGAGCTAAGAAATGGTCGTGGAGAAATTGATGATATTGATCATCTTGGAAATAGAAGAATTCGATCTGTTGGTGAACTCGTAGAAAATCAATTTAGAACTGGCCTAGTACGCGTTGAAAGAGCGGTAAAAGAAAGATTAGGTCAAGCTGAAGCTGACAACTTAATGCCACATGACCTAATAAATTCAAAACCAATTTCTAGCGCAATAAGAGAATTTTTTGGATCATCTCAGTTATCACAATTTATGGATCAAACAAATCCATTATCAGAAATAACGCATAAAAGAAGAATTTCTGCTCTTGGCCCTGGTGGCCTTACTAGAGAACGTGCGGGCTTTGAAGTAAGAGACGTTCATTCAACTCATTATGGAAGAGTATGTCCTATTGAAACCCCAGAGGGTCCAAATATTGGACTTATTAATTCTTTAGCTCTATTTGCAAAAACAAATAAATATGGATTTTTAGAAACTCCATATAGAGTAGTTGAAAATGGTAAAGTCAAAGCGGGCATAGATTACCTTTCTGCGATTGAAGAAAGTGACTATACAATTGCTCAAGCCAATTCAGAGCTAAATGACAAAGGTGAATTTAGAGAAACTCTTGTTTCATCAAGATTTAAAAATGAATTTACTTTAGCTAGTAATGAAAATGTAAATTACATGGATGTTGCTCCAAGCCAAATTGTTTCCGTAGCGGCATCATTGATTCCCTTCTTAGAGCATAACGATGCTAACAGAGCGCTAATGGGAGCTAACATGCAAAGACAAGCTGTACCATGTTTACGTGCAGAAAAAGCGTTAGTTGGAACTGGTATAGAAAGAACAGTTGCTACTGATTCAGGAACAACAGTACAAGCAAAAAGAGGTGGAACAGTTGACTATGTTGATTCACAAAGAATTGTTATTAAAGTAAACGATAAAGAGGCCACCCAAGGTGAAGTAGGGGTTGATATTTATAATTTAACTAAATACACAAGGTCAAATCAAAATACAAATATTAACCAAAAGCCTCTTGTTAAGATTGGAAACAAAATAGAAAGAGGTGACATTATTGCCGACGGAGCATCTACAGATGTTGGTGAGCTAGCACTTGGACAAAATATGTTTGTTGGTTTTATGCCATGGAATGGATACAACTTTGAAGATTCAATTTTAATCTCTGAAAGAGTGGTTTCTGATGATAGGTATACATCAATTCATATTGAAGAGCTTCAGGTTGTAGCAAGAGATACAAAGCTTGGGCCTGAAGAAATTACAAGAGATATTTCGAATTTGTCTGAAAGCATGCTGGGAAGGCTTGATGAAGCAGGAATTATTTATATGGGAGCCGAAGTAGAAGCTGGTGATGTTTTAGTAGGAAAAGTTACGCCAAAAGGAGAAACGCAACTTACTCCTGAAGAAAAATTGTTGAGGGCAATATTTGGAGAGAAAGCTTCAGACGTCAAGGATACAAGCTTAAGGGTTCCTTCTGGTCAGGCAGGAACGATAATTGATGTGCAGGTTTTTACAAGAGAAGGTATCGATAGAGACCCTCGTGCTGAACAAATAATAAATGCTCAACTAGATGCATTTCAGATAGATTTGGCGGATCAATTGAGAATTGTTGAGGATGATACTTTTAGTCGAATTGAAAAGTTAGTAGTTGGTAAATCTATTTCTGGTGGACCTAAAGGTTTGAAAAAAGGAGCTAAAATTACTAAAGATGTGTTAGCTGATATCGGTAGATATGAAAGATTTGATATTAGATTATCTGATGATAAAGACTCTAAAAATCTAGAAGCACTTAAAGAAAATTTAAAGAAAGCTAAGAAAGAATTTGATTCAAGATTTGAGGAGAAAAAAAGAAAGCTTACCCAAGGTGATGAGTTACCTCCAGGTGTCCAAAAGATGGTAAAAGTTTACATGGCAGTTAAAAGAAGAATTCAGCCAGGGGATAAAATGGCTGGCAGACATGGTAACAAGGGTGTGATATCTAAAATTGTTCCAGTTGAAGATATGCCTTACATGTCAGACGGAACAACCTTGGATGTAGTTTTAAATCCTCTTGGTGTTCCATCAAGAATGAATATTGGCCAGGTGTTAGAGATGCATCTTGGTTGGGCAGCGAAAGGCCTAGGTAAGAGAATAGATGAAGCGCTTAATGAAAATAAAAATATTAATGAAGTTAGAGAGTTGCTTGATAAGATTTATAACTCTTCAACTGGAAAAAAAGAAGATATTAAAGCGCTTAAAAATAACGAAATTACAGAGCTTGCTGAGAATTTGATACAAGGTGTTCCTTTTGCAACTTCGGTATTTGATGGAGCAGCAGAATCAGACATTCAGTATATGCTGGATATTGCTTACCCCGATGAACATGAATACACGAAGTTACTTAAGTTTGCCGCGAAAAAAACGCAAGTTCGATTATATGATGGAAGATCAGGGGATGCTTTTGATAGGCCTGTAACTGTAGGTTATATGCATATACTTAAACTTCATCATCTTGTTGACGATAAGATGCATGCTCGCTCAACTGGTCCTTATTCTCTAGTAACGCAACAACCATTAGGTGGTAAGGCACAATTCGGCGGCCAGAGATTTGGTGAGATGGAGGTATGGGCGTTGGAAGCTTATGGTGCTGCTTATACTCTTCAAGAAATGTTAACTGTGAAATCAGATGATGTTTCTGGGAGAACTAAGGTTTATGAAAACATTGTTAAGGGAGAACATAAAATTGATGCTGGCATGCCAGAGTCGTTTAATGTTCTAACCAAAGAAATTCGTTCTTTGGCGATTGATATTGATCTTGATAGAAACTAAGGAGAAGATTGTAAATGAAAGCTTTATTAGACTTGTTCAGAAACAACACCCAACAAGAAGAATTTGATGCAATAAAGATTGCGCTTGCTTCTCCTGAAAAAATTAGATCATGGTCATATGGTGAAGTTAAGAAGCCAGAAACGATCAATTATAGAACTTTCAAACCTGAGAGGGATGGACTTTTTTGTGCAAAAATCTTCGGCCCAGTAAAGGATTATGAATGTCTTTGTGGAAAATATAAACGCCTTAAACATCGAGGCGTTATTTGTGAAAAATGTGGAGTAGAAGTTACATTATCAAAAGTTCGTAGGGAGCGAATGGGGATAATTGAACTTGCAAGCCCCGTTGCTCATATATGGTTTTTAAAGAGCCTACCAAGCAGATTGGGTATGGTGCTCGATATTCCATTAAGAGATATCGAACGTGTTCTTTATTTTGAAGCTTACATTGTGACTGAAAATCATATGATTGCAGATCCTGAGCTGCAGGTGGGAAGAATTTTATCTGAAGATGATTACCTAAAATTCTCAGAGCAACATGGCGATGAATTTAGAGCAATTATGGGAGCTGAAGGTATAGAAGAGCTTCTTAAGTCAATAAGATTAACTGAAGAAATTGAGAAACTTAAAGAGGATCTTGAAAAAACAACTTCTGATGCAAAAGTTAAAAAAATAGCAAAACGTTTGAAGGTTTTAGAGGCTTTCCAAACATCTGGCATTAAACCTGAATGGATGATTCTTAAAGTTTTACCGGTACTTCCTCCAGAGTTAAGACCACTTGTTCCTTTAGATGGAGGTAGATTTGCAACTTCAGATCTAAACGATTTATATAGAAGGGTCATCAATAGAAATAACAGATTAAGGCGACTAATAGATTTAAGAGCTCCAGAAATTATTGTTAAAAATGAAAAAAGAATGCTCCAAGAGGCTGTTGATTCTCTTCTAGACAATGGCAGACGCGGAAAAATTATGACAGGAGCGAATAAACGACCATTGAAATCTTTAGCAGATATGATTAAAGGTAAAGGCGGACGTTTTAGGCAAAATTTACTTGGAAAAAGAGTTGATTATTCGGGTAGATCGGTAATTGTAGTTGGACCTCAGTTAAAGCTTCATCAATGTGGCCTCCCAAAAAAGATGGCTCTTGAGCTATTTAAGCCGTTTATATTTAACAAGTTAGAATTACAGGGTTTAGCAACAACAATTAAAAATGCGAAGAAAATTGTTGAGGCAGAGGGTCCAGAGGTTTGGGATATCCTGGAAAATGTGATTCGTGAGCACCCAGTTCTTCTTAATAGGGCACCAACACTTCATAGACTTGGAATTCAGGCTTTTGAGCCAGTATTAATTGAAGGTAAAGCAATCCAGCTTCATCCTTTAGTTTGTGCAGCCTTTAATGCTGACTTTGATGGAGATCAGATGGCTGTTCACGTTCCATTGTCACTTGAAGCTCAAATGGAGGCAAGAACACTAATGTTGGCTTCAAATAATATACTTTCACCAGCTAACGGCGAGCCAATTATTGTGCCATCACAAGATATTGTTCTAGGTCTTTACTATATGACTAGAGAAAGAATTGCTGCCAAAGGCGAAGGTATGAGATTCGTAGACATAAATGAATTAAGAAAGGCTTATGATCAAGGATTTGTTGATCTTCACGCAAAGGTAACAGTGCGAATTAATGAGAGTGAAATAAATTTTGATAATAGTAAAACTGCAAAAGTGAAGCGATATGAAACAACATGCGGTAGGGCGTTATTATCTGAAATACTGCCAGAGGGGCTTTCTTTTGACCTATTAAATAAAACGCTAAACAAGAAGGAAATTTCTAGATTAATAAATGTTGGATTTAGAAAAATTGGTATCAGAGAAACCGTAATTCTTGCTGATAACCTCAAAAATAAAGGTTTTGAATTTGCTACAAAAGCTGGCATGTCAATTAGTGTCCACGATATGTTAGTTCCAGAGGAAAAAGTACAACTTATTGAGCAGGCTGATGCTGAAGTTCAAGAGATTCAAGGTCAATACTCCTCAGGTTTATTAACTCAAGGTGAGAGGTATAACAAGGTTGTTGATATATGGTCACGAACGGGAGATACAATTGCCGATGCGATGATGAGGAAGATTAAAGAAGAGCCCGTTAAGGATTTATCCGGAAAATTATTAAAGGATGAAAAAGGCAATCAGATTAATCAAGAATCTTTTAATGCTATTTATATGATGGCTGATTCCGGAGCAAGGGGCTCGGCAGCACAAGTAAGACAGCTTGCTGGAATGAGAGGATTGATGGCAAGACCAGACGGTTCAATTATTGAAACACCTATTAAAACTAACTTTAGGGATGGATTGAATGTACTTCAATATTTTATTTCAACGCATGGAGCCAGAAAAGGACTTGCAGATACTGCTTTAAAAACTGCTAATTCGGGCTACCTTACAAGAAGATTAGTAGATGTTACACAAGACTTGGTTGTAAAAGAACATGACTGTGGAACTGAGGATGGGCTTGTCACAAAAGCGCTTGTTAAGGGTGGTGAAATTGTTGAGCCCCTAAAAGATAGAATTTTAGGAAGGGCAGCAGCAGTAGATATTTTAAATCCAGAGACGCAAGAAGTTTTATTTACTGCAGGCACTCTCTTATCTGAGGATGAAGTAGATCAGATCGAAAAATTAGGTATTGATGAAGTAAAAGTAAGGACAGCGCTAACATGTAATACTCGTTACGGTATCTGTGCTACCTGTTATGGGCGTGATTTAGGAAGAGGTTCGTTAATAAACCAAGGCGAGGCAGTTGGTGTTATAGCAGCCCAATCAATTGGTGAGCCTGGTACACAATTGACCATGAGAACTTTCCACATAGGAGGAGCCGCATCCAGAGCTGCTTCTGCAAACCAGATTGAAATAAAATCTTCAGGTAACTTAAGGTTCACAGCAACGATGCGTTATGTTACCAATGCGAAATCAGAGAAAGTGATTATTTCAAGAAACAGTGAATTTTTCATTGAGGACGAAAACGGCAGAGAAAAAGAGAGCCATAAGGTTCCTTACGGTGCAACTCTTTTAGGTTCTGATGGGGATAAAGTAGAAGCTGGAAGTATTTTGGCGCAGTGGGACCCTCATACAAGACCAATAATATCTGAATATGCAGGACAGGTTAAATTTGAAAATGTGGAGGAAGGAGTTACTGTAGAGAAGAAAATTGACGATGTCACAGGATTATCAACCCTAGAAGTAATAGACGCAAAACAAAAAGTCGGTTCAAAGGGTACCAGACCTCAAATAAAGTTAATGAACAAAAAGAATGAAGAAGTTAAGTTAGTAAACTCAGATAGCCCAGTAAATGTTACCTTCCAAAAAGGTTATATTATTACTGTAAATGATAACCAAGATGTTGCTGTAGGAGATGTATTAGCAAGAATTCCTCAAGAGGCATCTAAAACAAGAGACATTACGGGAGGCCTCCCAAGAGTGGCTGAATTATTTGAGGCCCGCTCACCAAAAGATGCTGGTGTATTAGCTGAAATGACTGGCACGGTTTCCTTTGGTAAGGATACCAAAGGTAAGCAAAGGCTAGTAATAACTGCTGAAGATGGGGAAGTAAAAGAATTTTTAATACCTAAAGATAAGCACGTTACAGCTCACGACGGTCAGGTAGTAAATAAAGGTGAAGTAATTGTCGATGGACCTGAGGATCCAGCAGATATTTTAGAATTGAGGGGTCCTGAAGCATTAGCGAGATATATTATTGATGAAGTTCAAGAAGTTTATAAACTTCAAGGCGTTTTAATTAATGATAAACATATTGAAGTGATTGTTAGGCAGATGTTAAGAAGAGTAAGGATCACTAAAAAAGGTGATACACACTTCATACCAGGAGAAGAAGTCGAAAGAGCTGAGCTATTAAATGTGAATGAAGAAGTAATTGCTGAAAAGAAAAAACCGGCGGAGTTTGAGTACGTCCTGAAAGGAATTACGAAAGCTTCTTTAGCAACTGATTCATTCATTTCTGCAGCTTCATTCCAAGAAACTACACGAGTTATCACTGAGGCAGCTATTCTTGGTAAACGAGACTCACTAAGGGGGTTGAAAGAAAATGTGATTGTTGGAAGATTAATCCCAGCTGGTTCTGGCTTGGCCCATCATTTGAATAGGAAAGCAAAGCTTGAAGCAAGTAAAAATGTTTCCAATGATCCAGATGAGAAGTCAGCCGCGCTTGTGGAAGCTGAGGCTGCATTTGAAACAAGTAGTGATGAAAAAGCTGATGATACTGCTTTGAAGGTTAAAGAAGAAGATACAGCTAAAGAAAAGGTTGATGATGCTAAGTAATTATCAATTTAAATTGACATTATCTTCGAAGCAAAATACAATTCTCGTCTTTTATAGATTTTGAAAATAGAAGTAATTAAATATTAAGGAAATTAGATGCCTACAATTAACCAATTAATACGTAAACCTCGAAAGAGAGTTATTGAAAAGAGTAAAGTTCCAGCATTAAACTCCTCTCCACAAAAAAGAGGAGTTTGTACTCGGGTTTATACAACAACCCCAAAAAAGCCTAACTCTGCTCTAAGAAAGGTTGCAAAGGTAAAGCTTACAACTGGATATGAAGTGATTAGCTATATTGGTGGCGAAGGACATAATTTACAAGAACACTCAGTTGTCTTATTAAGGGGTGGAAGAGTCAAAGATTTACCTGGGGTTCGTTACCATATGGTCAGAGGAAGTTTGGATACTGCAGGAGTAAATGATAGAAAACAAGGTAGATCTAAATATGGTGCTAAACGTCCAAAAGCAACTTAAATTAAAAGAGATTAAAAACTATGCCTAGAAGAAGAGAAGTCCCTAAAAGAACAATACTCGATGACCCTAAATTCTCGAGTCAAGAAGTATCTAAATTTGTTAATGTGATTATGAGTAGTGGAAAGAAATCGGTAGCAGAAAGAATAATTTATGGAGCTTTTGACCAAATAAAAACTAAAAGTGGCAAAGATCCATTAGAAACCTTCTCTTTAGCTTTAGAAAATATCCGTCCAGTTGTAGAAGTTAAAAGTAGGCGAGTTGGGGGTGCTAATTATCAAGTTCCAGTAGAGGTAAGACCATCAAGGAGGTCGGCTTTAGCAATGCGTTGGCTCCGTGATGCAGCTCGAAGTAGGGGAGAAAAATCAATGGGACTGAGGCTTGCAGCAGAAATTCTAGAAGCGTCAGAAAATAAAGGCTCTGCAATGAAAAAAAGAGATGAAGTTCATAGGATGGCGGAAGCGAATAAAGCTTTCTCACACTTCAGATTTTAGATTTTTAATCAATTTTAGATAAGGTAATAAATTAAAGTGGCTCGTAAAACTGAAATAAATCGTTATAGAAACATAGGCATCAGTGCTCACATTGATGCAGGTAAGACAACAACCACAGAGAGAATCCTTCTTTATACAGGTGTTAACCATAAGATTGGTGAAGTCCATGACGGTGCTGCTACCATGGATTGGATGGAACAAGAACAAGAGAGAGGTATTACGATCACTTCTGCCGCTACGACTTGCTTTTGGAGTGGTATGGCTAACCAGTTTGATGAACACAGAATTAATATTATTGATACCCCCGGACACGTTGATTTTACAATCGAAGTAGAAAGATCAATGAGAGTTTTAGATGGTGCTTGCATGGTTTATTGTGCGGTAGGTGGAGTTCAACCTCAATCTGAAACTGTTTGGAGACAAGCAAATAAATACAAAGTGCCTAGAATGGCTTTTGTAAATAAGATGGATAGAGCAGGTGCTGATTTCTTCAAATGTTATGACCAAATGAAATCCAGATTAAAAGCTAACCCAATTCCTATTCAAGTGCCAATCGGTGCGGCCGAGACTTTTACAGGTGTGGTAGATCTTGTAAAAATGAAAGCTATTTTATGGGAGGAGGAAAATTTTGGCATCAAATTTGAGTATGCAGACATTCCTGATGATTTAAAAGATACATGTAAAAAATGGCATGACAATATGGTCGAGACCGCTGCAGAAGCAAATGAAGACTTAATGAATAAATATTTAGAAACTGGTGGGTTATCAGAAGAAGAAATTAAACAAGGTTTAAGAATCAGAACGATATCAAACGAAATCGTTCCAATGTTGTGTGGTTCTGCCTTCAAAAATAAAGGCGTACAAGCAATGTTGGATGCAGTTATTGAATTAATGCCTGCGCCTGCTGATGTTCCTCCAATACCGGGAGTTGATGAATCTGATAAACCTGTTGTAAGACATGCTAAAGATGACGAGCCTTTTTCCGCACTTGCATTTAAGATAATGACAGACCCATTTGTTGGACAGTTAATATTTTTCCGAGCTTACTCAGGAGTAATTAAGGCCGGAGATACAATTTATAATCCTATCAAAGGCAAGAAGGAGAGAATTGGTAGAATTTTGCAAATGCATGCGAATAACCGTGAAGAGATAAAAGAAATCTATGCGGGTGATATAGCTGCTGCAGTTGGCTTAAAAGATGTAACTACCGGCGATACTTTATGTACGGAAAAAAATGCAGTAATTCTGGAGCGTATGGTTTTTCCAGAGCCTGTTATTCATGTTGCTGTTGAACCAAAAACTAAAGCTGACCAAGAAAAAATGGGGATTGCTCTTGGAAGGCTTGCTCAAGAAGATCCATCATTTAGGGTTAAAACTGATGAAGAAACTAATCAAACAATTATTTCTGGGATGGGAGAGCTTCACCTCGAAATCTTAGTTGATAGAATGAAACGAGAGTTTTCAGTTGAAGCTAATATCGGATCACCTCAGGTAGCTTATCGTGAAGCGATAAAAAAATCGGTGGAACAAGAAGGTAAATTTGTTAAACAATCTGGCGGTAAAGGTCAGTATGGTCACGTTTGGTTAAAAATTGAGCCGAATGAAGTTGGAAAAGGTTTTGAATTTGTTGATTCTATTAAAGGTGGTTCGGTGCCGAGAGAATTTATACCTGCTGTTGGCAAAGGCCTTAAAGAAACTATTACAGCGGGAGTGCTTGCTGGATATCCTATTGAGGATGTAAAAGTTACTTTATTTGATGGCTCTTACCACGACGTTGACTCAAATGAAAATGCGTTTAAAATGGCAGCTTCGTTTGCATTTAAGGATGGATGTAGAAAAGCCGACCCTGTTTTACTTGAACCAATGATGGCAGTTGAAGTTGAAACTCCCGAAGAATATATGGGTGATGTAATGGGTGATTTGTCTTCTAGAAGAGGTATTGTTCAAGGTATGGAAGATAATGCAACTGGAAAAGTAATCAGATGCGAAGTGCCGCTTGCAGAGATGTTTGGATATTCTACTACTGTGAGATCCCTATCCCAGGGAAGAGCAACCTATTCAATGGAATTTAAACATTATTCAGAAGCACCAAGAAATATTGCCGAAGCGGTAATTAATAAAAATTAGAATTTAAAAAACTGTTTTATAAGGATAAGAGATTATGGCTAAGGATAAATTTGAGCGTAACAAACCCCATGTCAACGTTGGCACAATTGGTCACGTGGATCATGGTAAAACGACATTAACAGCAGCAATATCG
>Ga0209279_10001061_pt1 | contig 15338 bp, 30 predicted proteins | sample CoawatmetaG00DNA_3_FD_187508 | JGI IMG/M metagenome (GOLD analysis project Ga0209279, IMG submission 187508) | Marine microbial communities from the West Antarctic Peninsula - Coastal water metaG006-DNA (SPAdes) (version 2) | ecosystem: Environmental > Aquatic > Marine > Coastal ... | reverse complement strand
CCAGGTGACAATGTGAAGATGTCAATTGAGTTACTAGCTCCGATCGCAATGGAAGAAGGATTAAGATTTGCAATTAGAGAAGGTGGACGCACAGTAGGTGCTGGAGTCGTCTCGAAAATTACGAGTTGATTAGTTGAATAAGGGCCGTCGATATCTTGTATAATCGACGGTTTTTTCGTATCACAAGTTAGATAAGGTAAATAGGCAAATGAGCAATCAAAATATTAGAATTAAATTAAAGGCATTTGATCATCGATTAATAGACAAATCTGCCGTAGAGATTGTAGAAACAGCTAAACGAACTGGTGCTAGTGTAAGGGGTCCAATCCCTTTGCCTACTAAGACAGAACGTTTTACTGTGTTGTCTTCTCCGCATGTTAACAAAGATGCTAGAGATCAGTACCAACTTAAAACTTATGTTAGGTTGATGGACGTAATTAGTCCAACAGACAAAACCGTTGACGCATTGATGAAATTAGATCTTGCTGCTGGTGTTGATGTGAAAATCCAACTTAACTAATAGAATAGAAAGGATTAATAAAATGGCAATTGCATTAGTAGGAAAAAAATTAGGAATGACACGTTTGATGGCTGATGATGGTTCAGCATCTTCTGTCAGTGTCATTAAGATTGAACCTAATCGAGTAGTGCAGAGCAAATCTGTTGATACAGATGGCTATAATGCAGTTCAAGTTACGACTGGAAAAAAGACTAATAAGAAAGGTGACGCAAAAATTCGTCGTGTTTCTAGTTCTTTAAAAGGTCATTATGCAAAAGCATCTCAAGAAATTGGTCTTGGTCTATGGGAAATGAGAGTTAGTGAAGATGAAGTTTCTGATATGCCTAACCTCGATGTTTCCTATTTTGGCGCCGGGCATTACGTAAATGTCACAGGAAAGTCAAAAGGTAAAGGATTTCAAGGTGGTGTAAAGCGCCATAACTTTAGTATGCAAGATGCAACTCATGGAAACTCAGTTTCTCACCGTGCAATTGGTTCTACAGGACAATGTCAGGATCCAGGTCGCGTATTTAAAGGTAAAAAAATGGCTGGTCAAATGGGTAATGCTCAAGTGACAGAAGAATGTTTGGAAATCCTGAGAGTTGATAATGAGCGTAATTTGCTACTAGTTAAAGGTGCAATTCCAGGTTCGAAGAATGGTTTTGTAAGAGTATTTTTGTCAGATAAAAAGAACAAAATTAATTCTGAAATAAGTAAGCAGCTATCTGAGCAACAAGTTGCTCCAGTTGCAGTAGAAGAAGTAGTAGAGGCTCATGTGGCTGAAGATGTTGCTACTGATATTGAACAAAATAAAGAAACTGAAGCTTAATAAATAGTTTATTCAAAGGTCTAATGATGAAAGTAAAAGTATTAAATTTAAAAACGAACAAATCTACTTCTCAGGAAGTTTCTGATGATATTTTTGGTCGGAACTACAATGAGTCATTAGTTCATCAAATAACAACTGCTTATATGGCAGGTGGAAGAAGTGGTACTAAAGCGCAAAAAAATCGTGCTGCAGTAAGTGGTGGTGGAAAGAAGCCTTGGAAGCAGAAAGGTACTGGACGTGCTAGAGCAGGTACTTCACGTGGTCCTATTTGGAGAAGTGGTGGTGTAACTTTTGCCGCTCAACCGCGTAATTACTCACAAAAAGTTAATAAAAAAATGTACAAAGGCGCAATTAGCGTTATATTTTCAGAGCTACTCCGTAACGATCGCCTAAAGATAGTTTCAGACCTTGAAATTACTGAGCCTAAAACAAAAAATATTACTTCATTAATGAAATCCTTAAATCTCAAAGATGCTTTGTTAATGACAGATGAGTTAGATGAGAACTTGTACTTGTCTTCACGTAATTTATATCATGTTGGTGTTTGTGATACGCAAAGTATAGACCCAGTAAGTTTGATTGGTTATGACAATGTAGTTATGACAAAAGCTGCATTAAAAAAAGTTGAGGCAATGTTATGAATAAAGAAAAAATATTAAGCGTCCTACTTGGGCCAATTGTCTCTGAAAAATCTACATTAGCATCAGCCAATAATCAGTATGTTTTTAAAGTAAGACCTGATAGTAATAAGAGAGAAGTAAAAGCTGCAGTTGAAGAGTTATTTGGAGTTACCGTTGAAGGTGTTACTACTTCGAATGTAAAAGGTAAGAGAAAAATTTACAAAGGCAAAGCTGGACAGCGTGTTAATTGGAAAAAAGCAGTCGTTAAAGTGTCTGAAGGTCAGATGATTGACGCAACTGCCTCATAGAGAATTTATTATGGCATTAGTTATAAAAAGAAAACCAACCTCACCAGGCAGAAGACATGTTGTCAGTGTAGTTGATAAAGATTTGCACAAAGGTAAACCTTTTGCAGCTTTAACTGAGAGTAAGAATAGAATAAATGGTCGTAATAACCGTGGAAAAATCACTGTTAGGCATAGAGGTGGAGGCCATAAACAAAGATATCGTATTATCGACTTTAAACGTAATAAAGATGATATTACTGCAACAGTTGAAAGAATTGAATATGATCCAAACAGAAGTGCAAACATTGCCCTAGTTTTATATGCTGATGGTGAAAGACGTTATATTATTGCACCTAAGGGTGTTAATGCTGGTGACCAGGTTGTTTCTGGTAATTCAGTTGCAATACAAAAAGGAAATACTTTACCTTTGAGCAATATACCCCTTGGTAGTGTCATACACTGTGTTGAGCTTAAGCCGCAGAAAGGAGCTCAAATTGCACGAAGCGCTGGTACATCAGTTCAGCTAGTTGCAAAAGAAGGTAACTATGTCACTCTTAGACTTAGGTCTGGTGAAGTAAGAAAAGTTTTAGCTGAATGCCGTGCGACTCTTGGTGAGGTTTCAAAGTCCGAGCATAGCTTAAGAAAATTAGGAAAAGCTGGAGCCACTCGTTGGAGAGGAGTTAGACCAACAGTACGTGGTGTTGTAATGAATCCAGTTGATCACCCACATGGTGGTGGTGAAGGAAAAACTAGTGGTGGTAGACATCCAGTTTCTCCATGGGGTACTCCTACTAAAGGATACAAAACACGTAGCAATAAACGTACTGATAAGCTTATCGTACGTCGCAGAAATTAAAGGGAAATTATGGCAAGATCACTTAGAAAAGGTCCATTTGTAGATGAGCATTTAATCAAGAAAGTATTAAAGGCTCAAGATAACAACGATAGAAAGCCAATTAAGACGTGGTCTCGTCGTTCAGTTATTGTTCCTGAAATGATTGGGTTAACAATAGCGATACATAATGGTCGTAATCATGTTCCAGTTTCAATAAATGAGAATATGATTGGTCATAAATTAGGCGAGTTTGCCGTAACAAGAACATTCAAGAGTCACTCAGGTGACCGTAAATCGTAAGCATAAGGTGACATCATGATAGAAGTTAAAGCAATTCATAAATACGCAAAAATCTCACCTTTTAAAGTTAGATTAATTGCTGATCAAATTCGAAACAAGCCAGTTGAAGAGGCTTTGAGTATTTTGACATTTAGCAATAAAAAAGCTGCGGTACTTGTTAAAAAAGTTCTTAGTTCAGCGATTTCAAATGCTGAGCATAACGATGGATTAGATGTAGATGAACTAAAGGTAAGTAGTATTTTCGTAAACGAAGGTTCTACAATGAAACGTATTCGCCCTAGAGCAAAAGGTAGAGCGAATCGTATTCTTAAACGATCAAGCCACATTAGTGTTGGCGTAAGCGAGTAAAAAATTATGGGTCAAAAAGTAAATCCAGTAGGTATAAGATTAGGAATTGTTAAAGATTGGCATTCAAAGTGGTATGCCAGTAGTAAAAATTATTCTGAATATTTGTTGTCTGACATTGCAGTAAGAGACTTCTTATTCAAAGAATTAGCCTCTGCATCTGTAAGTCGTATAAGTATTGAAAGATTATCAAATACTGCTAAAGTTATTATTCATACAGCTCGACCAGGAATTGTCATTGGTAAAAAAGGTGCTGATATTGAGAAGTTGAAGAATTTGGTTTCAAAAATGATGGGCGTTGCTGTCCATATAAGTATTGAAGAAGTTAAGCAGCCAGAATTAGATGCTCGTTTAGTTGCTGAAAATATAGCACAACAACTCGAAAAGCGTGTGATGTATAGACGTGCAGTAAAGCGAGTTTTAGGTAATGCTACAAGATTAGGCGCACTAGGAATTAAGATAATGGTAAGTGGTCGACTAAATGGTGCTGAAATAGCACGATCTGAGTGGTATCGCGAAGGCAGAGTTCCCTTGCATACATTTAGAGCTGATGTTGATTATAGTAGTTATAGGGCGAATACTCAGTATGGAGTTATTGGCATTAAAGTTTGGATTTTCAAAGGCGAAATTCTAGATCATAATAAAGGCACTATTGAAGAAGTTTCAAAGCGTGGTGCTGGAAAACAAACAGTAAAGAAGTAAAGGAATTAAGAAATGTTGCAACCTAAACGTACAAAATTTAGAAAAATGATGAAAAACCGCAACCGCGGTTTAGCTGCTGGCCACAATGTAAGCTTCGGCGATATTGGGCTCCAAGCAACTGGAAGATGTCGAATGACTGCTAGGCAGATTGAAGCAGCACGTCGTGCAATGACCAGACATGTTAAGCGCCAAGGAAAAATTTGGATTCGTGTATTTCCTGATAAGCCAATTACTAAAAAACCCCTAGAAGTTCGTATGGGTAAAGGTAAAGGTAGTGTTGAATATTGGGTAGCATTAATTAAGCCTGGGCAAATGTTATTTGAAATGCAGGGTGTGGATGAAGTCGTTGCAAGAGAAGCTTTTGAGCTTGCAGCTGCAAAGCTTCCAGTTAAAACAACAGTAATTAAACGGACAATAATGTAATGGATGTTAAAGAATTAAGAGATCAAGATGAATCTCAGTTAAACGATCAGCTTATAACTTTACTTAAGGAGCACTTTGAAATGCGTATGCAGCAGAGTACTTCCCAGTTAAGTGATTTATCAAAGCTTAGTAAAACAAAGAAAGCAATTGCCCAAATTAAAACAATAATTAATGAGAAGAAGTCATGAGCGAAACTAATTCAGTAGAAAGAATACTAACAGGCAAGGTTGTCAGTAATAGCCGTGATAAAACAATTGCTGTTTTAGTTGAGCGCAAAGTGCGTCATCCAATCTATAAAAAATATATCAAACGTAGCACAAAAGTACATGCACATGATGAGAAGAATGAGTGTGGTCTTGGTGACTTAGTAAGAGTTTCTGAATCAAAGCCTTTTTCGAAAACAAAGAATTGGGCCTTGGTAGAAGTTGTTGAAAAATCTGTAAATATTGATTAACCAGTAGCATTTTAGAGAGAAGAATATGATTCAAATGCAAACAAGATTACATATAGCTGACAATAGTGGTGGTGTTAAAGCTATGTGTATTAAAGTTTTAGGCGGTTCAAAGCGTCGTTATGCCAATATTGGTGATGTTATTAAGGTTAGTATCAAAGAGGCATCTCCTCGAGGCAAAGTTAAAAAAGGTGACGTTTACGATGCAGTAGTTGTTAGAACTGCACAAGGTGTTCGTCGCAGTGATGGCTCTAGAATTCGCTTTGATAATAATGCGGTAGTGTTGTTAACTCCAAAATTAGAGCCAATCGGTACACGTATATTTGGACCTGTAACTCGTGAATTAAGAAACGCACAGTTTATGAAAATCGTCTCACTTGCACCAGAGGTTCTGTAATGATGAAAATTAAACAAAAAGATGAAGTGATAGTAATTGCAGGAAAAGATAAGGGCTCAATTGGGGCTGTTACAAAAGTTCTTGGAGCAAAAGTTATTGTTGAGGGTTTAAATATTGCTAAAAAACATGTTCGTGCTAATCCTCAGGAAGGTATTCCGGGTGGTATTGAAGAAAAGGAAATGCCATTAAGCATCTCTAATGTTGCAATTTATAACCCAACTTCAAAAAAAGCAGACCGTATAGGTGTTAGGACAGACGATAAAGGTGTGAAAGAAAGATTTTATAAGTCGAGCGGTGAATCCGTACTTTGATATAACAAATAAATAGGTGACAAGTGTCTAGATTACAAGAACAATACAAAAATGAAATCCTTCCTAAATTAAAGGAAGAATTAGGTGTTACTAATACAATGTCAGTTCCTAAGATTGAAAAAATAACAATCAATATGGGATTAGGTAGTGCATTAGGCGACAAAAAAATATTAGAAAGTGCTCTTGAGGAGCTTGGTCTAATTTCTTCACAAAAGCCGATGACTTGTTTAGCAAGAAAGTCAGTAGCAAGCTTTAAGCTTAGAGAGGGTAATGCTATTGGTTGTAAAGTTACCTTGAGAAAAGAAAGAATGTACGAATTTTTAGATCGTTTAGTAAATGTTGCAATACCTCGTATTAGAGATTTTCGTGGACTTAATGATAAATCTTTTGATGGTCGTGGAAATTACAATATGGGAATTACTGAACAGATTGTGTTTCCTGAAATTGAATTTGATAAAGTAACAAAAGTGCGTGGTATGGATATTGCTATCACTACTAACGCAAAAAATGATGAAGATGCTAAGAAACTATTGGCGATGTTTAATTTTCCATTTAAAGGAGAAAATAATGGCTAAAAAGTCTATGATTCACAGAGATGTGAAACGATCAAAATTGGTCGAAAAGTTTAAAGAAAGACGTCTTGAACTGAAAAAATTAATTAAGAGTATTCATACCTCTGATGAAGATCGTTTCCAGGCTGTGATTAAATTGCAATCACTACCAAGAGATGCTTCACCTGTTCGTCAACGTAATCGTTGTGGATTATCAGGTCGACCTCATGGGTTTTACCGTAAATTTGGCTTGGCCAAATCTCAACTCAGAGAGCGCACTATGAATGGTGAAGTTCCTGGATTATCTAAAGCAAGCTGGTAGGAGTTTAATATGAGTATGTCTGACCCAATAGCTGATATGTTGACTAGAATTAGGAATGCACAAGCAGTTAATAAAGATCAAGTAAGTATCCCAGCTTCAAGTTTGAAGTCTGCGATAGCAAGTGTTATGCAAGATGAAGGATATATTACTTCTTTTTCTATTGAAGGTGATAAAGCTGCTAACAAAACACTAGTAATAAAATTAAAATATTTTGATAACCAGCCAGTTATTGAATCCTTAAACAGAATTTCTAAGCCTAGCTTAAGACATTATGCAAGCAAAGATGACATGCCTAGAATAATGAATGGCTTAGGTATAGTTATTGTCTCTACGCCAAAAGGCGTGATGACAGGCCAAGCTGCCAAAGCTCAAAATATTGGTGGTGAAGTTTTGTGCAGTGTTTCATAATATTGGAGATTAATAATGTCTAGAATTGCAAAAGCACCAATTACAATCCCTGAAGGCGTAAACATTACGCAGGCTGAAGGCGTAATTTCGGTTAAAGGAAAGCTTGGTGAAATGACAATGCATGTTAATTCATCAGTTCTTGTGTCTAACAACGATAATGTATTAACTTTTGAGCCAAATGAAGTTAGTAAGAAAGAACAGAAAGGCGCATGGGCACAAGCTGGAACAGTAAGAGCAAATACAGCAAATTTAATAAAAGGTGTTACAGAAGGTTGGGAGAAGAAACTAACTTTAATTGGAGTTGGTTACCGTGCAAAGGCTCAAGGTAAAGTTCTAAATTTAACTTTAGGCTTTTCTCACCCAGTAAACTATAACTTGCCTGAGGGAATTTCTGTTGAAACTCCTTCACAAACTGAAGTAATTGTTAAAGGTATCGATAAGCAGAAAGTTGGTCAAGCTGCAGCAGAAATTAGAGCTTTCCGTCCTCCTGAGCCATATAAAGGCAAAGGCGTTCGTTATACAGATGAGCAGGTTGTTCGTAAAGCTGCTAAGAAAAAATAACTGATTAAGGTAGTTAAATGAAATTAACAAAAAAAGATGCTCGTTTAAGAAGAGCAACAAAATTTAGAGCTAAACATGCTGAAAGAGATGTAGAGCGTTTATGTGTGTTTAAATCTTCTCAGCATATTTATGCTCAGATTATTAGTGGGTGTGGAACTAAGACACTTGCTTCAGCATCTAGTATATCTCTAAAAATCAAGAATGGTGGTAATGTAGAGGCTGCTTCAAAGGTTGGAGATTTAATAGCAAAAGCTGCTATAAAAGCAAAAGTTTCTAAGGTCGCATTTGATCGCTCTGGATTTAAGTATCACGGACGTGTTAAAGCACTTGCCGAAGCGGCAAGAGAAGGCGGATTAGATTTTTAATTAAGTAAACTTAAGGTTTAAAGAATGGCTGACAATAAAAGAAATAATTATAAAGAAGAAAGTGAATTCATCGAAAAGCTGGTTAATATTCGACGCGTAGTTAAAGTTGTTAAAGGCGGTAGAATTTTTGGTTTTTCTGCACTAGTAGTAGTTGGTGATGGAAATGGAAAAGTTGGATATGGAACTGGAAAAGCTCGTGAAGTTCCTTTGGCTATTCAAAAGGCAATGGATAAAGCTAAAAGAGCTATGAAGCCAGTGCCATTAGTAAATGGTACATTGCACTACCCTATTACATCATCTGTTGGAGCTGCTAAAGTCTATATGCAACCTGCATCTGAAGGAACAGGCGTAATTGCCGGTGGACCTATGAGAAGTGTTTTAGAGGCAGTTGGTGTGCACAATATTTTGGCAAAGTGTAACGGTACTCGTAACCCAATTAGTGTTGTTAGAGCTACTGTTGAAGGTCTAACTCAAATGTCGTCGCCACAAATAGTTGCTGCAAAACGCGGTAAAACTGTTGAACAAATTACTGGAGAAGTCTAATGGCTGAGAAAAAAGTAGAAAAAAAAGCAGCTCCTAAGAAAGTAGCTCCTAAAAAAGCAGCTCCTAAAGTTTCTGAAACTAAGGTCGCGACTTCTAAAGTTTCTGAAACAAAAAGTGCACCTACTAAAAAAGCTGTATCTACAAAGCCAACAGTAAGTGTGACATTAGTGAAAAGTTTTTATGGCCGTCTTCCTAAGCATCGTGCTACAGTAACTGGTTTGGGATTAAAAAGAATTAATCATACGGTTGTTCTAGAGGACACGCCAGAAGTAAGAGGCATGATTAATAAAGTGTCTTACTTATTAAAAGTAGAGGGTTAAATAATGAATTTAAATACTTTAAAGCCTGCAGTAGGTGAAAAAACTAGCAGAAAGCGTGTTGGAAGAGGCATAGGTTCTGGAATGGGTAAGACTGCTGGTAGGGGGCATAAAGGTCAGAAATCTCGATCTGGTGGATTTTCTAAGGTTGGTTTTGAAGGTGGTCAGATGCCACTTCAAAGAAGACTACCTAAGGTTGGCTTCTCTTCAAGGGTTTCTATAATAACTTCTCAGGTAACTCTATCTCAACTTGATAAGTTAACTGAAACTGATATCAATATTGATGTTCTTAAGAAGCACAACTTAGTTACTAAAAATATATTAAGAGTCAAGGTTATGCTTTCAGGTGAAATCAATCGCGCTATTAACCTAGTTGGTATTAAGCCAACTAAGGGCGCTAAAGCAGCTATTGAAGCTGCGAAAGGAACTATAAGCGAGTAATGAGATGAGTGAAGATCTATTAAAACGCATCCTATACTTAGTTGGTGCTTTAATCGTTTTCAGACTTGGAACGCATATTGTGATTCCATTTATATCGCAGACTGCGCTAGCTTCACTCGTAGAAGATAACAGAACTGGTATTCTAGGAATGATGAACATGTTTTCAGGCGGAGCGTTAGAGCGCTTATCAATCTTTACGCTTGGAATTATGCCTTATATTTCATCGTCAATTATTATGAACCTGATGACGTCAGTTGTTCCTAAATTTGAACAACTTAAAAAAGAAGGTGATCGAGGAAGAAGAACAATTACTCAATATACTAGAATGGGTACAGTATTTTTAGCAGTATTTCAATCATATGGAGTATCAATTGCCCTTCAGTCTCAATCAGGTGGAGGCGTAGCATTAGTTACAAATCCTGGGCTAACCTTTAGTTTTGTAACAGTGGTTACATTAACTACTGGTACCCTATTTTTGATGTGGCTTGGTGAGCAGATTAGTGAGAAAGGAATTGGTAATGGAATTTCGATGATAATCTTTGCGGGTATTGTTGCAGGTTTGCCAGCTTCGTTTGGTAATACTCTTAGTATGGTTGGTACTGGTGAGTTAAGTGTATTTATTGTCGTACTAATGTTAGCTATGGTTGTATTAGTAATGGCTTTTGTTGTTTTCATGGAAAGAGGTCAAAGACGAATTGCAGTTAATTATGCCAAAAGACAACAAGGCAGAAAAATGGTTGGTGGCCAAACGTCTTATTTACCACTCAAGATCAATATGGCAGGTGTTATTCCTCCGATTTTTGCTTCAAGCATTATTTTGTTTCCAGCTACTTTAGGTGGTTGGTTCTCTCAATCTGAGGGGATGGGGTGGTTAGCAGATATTACTTCAAGTATCTCACCAGGACAACCTCTTTATATAATTTTTTATGGTGCTGCTATTGTCTTTTTTACTTTTTTCTATACTGCTCTTACTTTTAACGCAAAAGATACAGCAGATAATTTAAGAAAGTCAGGTGGATTTATACCAGGTATTAGACCTGGACAGCAATCAGCAGACTATATAGACGCAGTAACCTCAAGATTAACAGCAGTAGGTGCTATTTATATAACGGCAGTATGTCTACTTCCAGAGTTCTTAATTCTGTATTGGAATGTTCCGTTCTACTTTGGTGGTACAAGTCTTTTGATTATCGTAGTTGTAGTAATGGATTTTATAGCACAAGCGCAGTCTCATATGATGTCTAATCAGTATGATGGCTTAATGCGTAAAGCAAATTTAAAGTAAGGGTAAGTTATGAAAGTAAGAGCATCAGTTAAAAGAATTTGTAAAGATTGCAAAATTATTAAAAGACATGGAGTAATTCGTGTCATATGTAAAGAGCCCCGTCATAAGCAGAGACAAGGTTGATGACATTGACAGGAATTCATTTACAAAGTAAAATTGCACGATTTTTCAACTATAAAATTTTGAATGGAATTATCCATTCAAAAATATAAATTTTAGAGGCATAGGTAGATTATATGGCACGTATTGCAGGCATAAATATTCCAACCAATAAACATATTGTAATTGGCTTACAATCAATTTTTGGTATTGGAGAAACTAGATCAAAACTAATTTGTAAAACACTTAAGTTAGAGCAAAGCACTAAAGTGTCTGCGCTAACTGAAGATCAACTAGAGGCAATTCGTGGAGCTGTTTCTCAATTTGAAGTTGAAGGTGATTTGAGGCGTGATGTTGCAATGAACATAAAACGTCTAAGAGATTTAGGTTGCTACCGTGGTATACGTCACAGAAAGGGATTGCCATTACGCGGTCAAAGAACAAAAACAAACGCTAGAACTCGTAAGGGTCCGCGTCGTTTAATTAAATAATTAAGGCATAAGTTATTATGGCAAAAGAGCAAACAGCTAAGAAAAAATCTAAGAAGATCGTCTCTGACGGTATAGCGCATATTCATGCAACTTTTAATAATACTATTGTGATGATTACAGATCGTCATGGGAATACTCTATGCTGGGCAACTTCAGGTGGTGCAGGATTTAGAGGTTCAAGAAAATCAACACCTTTTGCAGCTCAAGTTGCAGCAGGCAATTGTGGCGAGAAGGCTCAAGCTTTTGGAATGAAAAATGTAGAGGTTCGAGTTAAAGGTCCAGGCCCCGGTCGTGATTCTGCAATTAGAGGCTTGAATGCACAAGGTTTAAAAATTCAATCAATAACAGATGTGACGCCTATACCTCATAATGGCTGTCGTCCTTCTAAGAAACGTAGAGTATAAGGATAAATTATGGCAAGATATACAGGTCCTACATGTAAATTAGCGCGCCGTGAAGGTGTGGATTTAGAGCTTAAGAGTGGAATTAGATCTATCGATTCTAAATGTAAATTAACACAACTTCCTGGTGTTCATGGAGCAAATGCCCGTCGTCAAAAAGGAAGTGAATATGGATTGCAGCTTCGTGAAAAGCAAAAAGTTAGACGTATTTATGGTGTTCTAGAAAAGCAATTTAGTCTTTACTATAAAAAAGCTAGTGCAAAAAAAGGACCAACTGGTGAAAACTTACTATCTCTGCTTGAGTGCCGTCTTGATAATGTTGTCTATAGAATGGGTTTCGCTTCAACACGCGCCGAAGCAAGACAGTTAGTGTCTCATAAGTCAATTGTAGTAAATGGTAAATTGGTTAATATACCTTCTTTTCAAGTCAGTGCAAATGATGAAATCTCTGTTCGAGAAAAAGCAAAAAAACAAAGCCGAATTCAACTAGCACTTGAAATTTCTGGTCAAAGTGGATTATCAGAGTGGTTGGATGTTGATAATAAAGCATTGAAAGGTGTCTTTAAAAACGTCCCTGCTCGCGATGAATTATCTTCAGATATTTCAGAGCAATTAATCGTTGAATTGTATTCTAAATAGGAATTAAATATGCAAGGAAGTGCAAGAGATTTTCTAAAACCAAAACTAGTTGATTCAGTTGAGTTATCTAAAAATGAATATCGCGTTGTTCTAGAGCCTTTTGAAAGAGGGTTTGGACATACATTAGGTAATTCAATTAGAAGAACATTATTATCTTCTATGGTTGGTTCTGCAATTACAGAAGTAGCAATTGATGGTGTAATGCATGAATTTTCAACTATTGAAGGTGTTCAAGAAGACGTACTAGATATACTTCTTAATCTTAAAGAAGCTTCTATTGGCCTAAATTCAAGTGATAGCGCTACAGTTATTATTGAAAAACAAGGTCCATGTGAACTTACAGTTGCAGATATTGAAGCAAATGGTACAGATGTTTCTGTATTTAACCCTGAGAAGGTAATAGCTACTGTAAATGAAGGTGGAAAAATTCGAATGACTGTTGTTATTGGTACTGGTATCGGTTATGACGTTGCTGTTGCTAGAACAGTTGATTCTGAGACAATTGGAAGTATCCAGTTAGATGCAAGTTTCTCTCCTATAAAAAGAGTAAGCTTTACAGTTGAATCTGCAAGGGTTGAGCAAAAAGTAAATCTAGACAGACTAAATATTGTTATTGAAACTAATGGCTCAGTTAACGCGGAAGATGCCGTTAAGAGAGCTGCTACAATTCTTCAAGATCAATTATCATCATTTGTTGAGTTAGAGCCAGTAATTGAAGAAGAGCCACAACCAACTTCAGATGATTTTCCTCCAATGTTTTTATCGGCTGTTGATGAGCTTGAATTAACAGTTCGTTCTGCAAATTGCTTAAAAGCTGAACAAATTTATTATATTGGTGACTTGATTCAAAAATCAGAGCAAGACTTACTTAGAACTCCAAATTTAGGACGTAAGTCACTTAATGAGATTAAAGAAGTTTTGACTGAGAAAAATTTAGAGCTTGGTACAGAAATTGAAAACTGGCCACCAGTTGACTTAATGAGCGAATAAGGATAAATAATGAGACACAGAAAGTCAGGTAGACAACTAAATAGAAATTCATCGCACAGAAAAGCCATGTTTAAGAATATGGCTAATTCATTAATTTTGCATGAAACAATTAAAACAACACTTCCTAAAGCGAAAGAATTAAGACGTGTTATTGAGCCATTAATCACCAGAGCTAAAGCAGATAGTGTTGCTAATCGTCGTCATATTTTCTCTAAACTAAGAGATGATGCAATGGTTGCTAAGTTATTTACGCAATTGGGGCCTTTTTATCAAGACCGTCCAGGTGGATATATACGTATTTTAAAAGCAGGTTTTCGTACAGGTGATAAAGCTCCAATGGCGTTAGTTCAATTAGTTGACTTTGAAGGTCAAGAAGAAGTTGTTGTAGAAGCACCTAAGAAAGAAACTAAAGCTGCTGCACCTAAGAAAGAAACTAAAGCTGCTGCACCTAAGAAAGAAACTAAAGCTGCTGCACCTAAGAAAGAAACTAAAGCTGCTGCACCTAAGAAAGAAACTAAAGCAAAAGCGACAAAAAAAGAATCATAAAGGAATTATCATATGCCAGCAATTAAAGTAAGAGAAAACGAACCATTTGATATAGCACTTCGTCGTTTTAGACGCCTTTGTGATAGAGCAGGTGTTATTACAGATGTTAGAAAAAAAGAGTATTTTGAGAAGCCTACGTGGGTTAACAAGCGTAAAAAAGCTGCTGCAGTCAAAAGAACTCATAAAGAAATGTCTAAAAATCGTATTCACCGTAAACGTATGTACTAAGCACTATTTCTTAGTGCGAAAGTAAATCAAAATATGTCACAGCTAAAACAACTCATTACTAACGATATGAAGTTAGCGATGAAAGCTAAAGACAAAGAAGCCCTCAAAGCAATTCGTATGATTCTTGGGGCAATTAAACAAAAAGAAATAGATGAGCGCATTGAATTATCGGATGCTCAATCCGTATCTATAATCCAAAAAATGGTTAAGCAGCGTAAAGATTCCATAGCACAATTTTCAGACGCTGGAAGAACGGACTTAGTTGATATAGAAGAAGCTGAGCTTTTAATTATAAACAACTACATGCCAAAGCAGCTTAGTAAAGATGAGATTGAAGCTGCAGTTAATAAAGCTATTTCTGAAACTGGAGCTGACTCTATGAAAGATATGGGTAAGCTAATGGGAGTTCTTAAAGGTCAGCTTGATGGTAAAGCTGATATGGGCGATGTTTCTAAATTAATTAAAGCCAAGCTAAGCTAATTAAATTCTAGTTATACGTACTGGTTACTATTTCTTCCATAACAACAAAGGTTGAGCTATGCTGAACATTTGGTAGTGATGAAATTTTTTCACCTAAAACCTTACGATAACTTTCCATATTTTGTGTTCTGACTTTTAATAAGTAATCAAAATTTGATGCAATCATATGACATTGTTCTACTTCTGGTATCTCTTTAACAGCTCTATTAAATGAATTTAATGCGCCTGTTTTTGTGTCATTCATCTTAATTTGAACAAATGCAATATGGTTATTCTTAACTAACTCATGATCAATAATAGCCTTATAACCTTTAATATATCCTGATGCCTCTAATTTTTTAATACGATTTAAACAAGGCGTTTTTGATAGTCCAATTTGATTAGATAATTCAGTAACAGTCATTCGACCATCACTTTGAAGGAGCTTAAGAATTTTATGATCGAAACTATCAATAGAAGGCATAATCACTAATTTATTTATTATAATAGTCTTATTATAATTTAAATTTAAATATATAAGTTTTATTAATCATAAAATAAAGAAATGTTAGTTATTTTAACTATTTAATATAAATTAAAATTGTTTTAATATTTAAATATTCTTTAAAAATGCAGGATCAATACCACTCAAAAATATTTGAAGTAGATTACAAGCTTACTCGAAATAAAATG
>Ga0209279_10001060_pt1 | contig 15349 bp, 12 predicted proteins | sample CoawatmetaG00DNA_3_FD_187508 | JGI IMG/M metagenome (GOLD analysis project Ga0209279, IMG submission 187508) | Marine microbial communities from the West Antarctic Peninsula - Coastal water metaG006-DNA (SPAdes) (version 2) | ecosystem: Environmental > Aquatic > Marine > Coastal ... | reverse complement strand
CGCGTTGCATCGGCGAGTACTCACTGAAACGAGGTCCACCCGGCATAGCACCCGATGTGATTCCGGCATCTACCGTTAGAATGTGTCCCGATGTATAGCCCGACTCGTCGCTGGCTAGCCAAAGGGCCGCATTGGCAACGTCTGTCGCCAGCCCTGGACGACCCACCAGAGGTGATTCATCAGTCAGCATTTGAGTAGTCTCAGCAATTGCCTTGTGATCATGTAGATAGGCATCCGCGACCATCGATGTGGCAACGCTATAAGGCGCGATTGCGTTAACACGGATGCCGTTTCCGCAGAGCTCTGCACCAACGTTCTTTGTCAGGCCCACGACCGCGTGTTTAGCGGCCGAATATGCGTGAGGAGCCAGACCACCAGTGAGACCCGCGACACTCGACATACTGATAATTGATCCCGAGTTCTGCGGTTTCATTACCCGGGCAGCGTGTTTTATACCAAAAAATACACCATTGAGAAGTACCGCAAGCGTAGCGCTCCATTCGGCTTCGATGGACGTCTCAATCGGGCCAATAGCGCCGACGATACCAGCGTTATTAAACATCACGTCCAGCTTGCCAAATTTGTTCACTGCGACATCAACAAGATGTGATATATCTTTTTCGACGGTGACATTGCACTCTACGAATATCACATCGGCACCAAGCTCTTCGGCCAACGCTTGCCCTAAATCTGGCTGTATATCGCCGAGCACGACTTTACAGCCCTCCTCGACAAATCTACGCGCACTAGCTTCTCCAATACCGCTTGCGGCGCCGGTGATCACAGCAACTTTACCCTCCAGACGTTTAGACATGTCCAACTCCTGATTAATTTAAGTAGTGTCATTGAAAATTAAACTAACCAAAGCCAGCAGACTAATTTAGTCTAATTACCTAGATACTCTTTATCGTATCCAAACTAGTGATCTTCCATACCCAACGTGCACTACTATAACTAAGTAGGTAAAAGGCGCTTATCATGATGTAAATCATAACGTACGCCTGCCAAGTCAGGACCAATGACAAAAGCTACTGAGCAAAGGTATAGGTAACTTCCATACCCCAGGTACGTGGGGCACGAGGGATTGCATAAGCCCATAGACCAGAAACATTCAAACCATGAGCATAACCATCCTCATCAGTAATGTTTCGCCCGAATAGACTCACCTGTATGCCATTGATCTCATAGTTTACTGAAAGATCGATCAAATGCTGGTCATCGTTTGCCAGCTCTGCCCTGTTAGTCTGCTCGACAAAGTGTTCACCAAGAAGATGATAAGAACCCCTCACCCAAGCAGCGCCGGCACCCACTTGCCATTCATAGGTGGCATCCAAAGTGCCAGTAAAATCTGGCGCTCGACGAAAATCAAAGCCGCTCAAATCTTCAACACCATTGGGGCCAACAAAGCTGAACTCGTCATACTGTGAATCGAGATAGCCTAGATTTGCACGAACGCTCAAATTTTCTGTGAGTATCGCCTGCAGCTCTAACTCAATGCCTTGCATAGTAGCGCTAGCAGCATTAAAAACCGTGATCCTTTGCCCCGTTGCACCATCGGAAGGTAATCCGAGCTCCTCTTGCTTATCTTGGTAATCCATATAAAACACGGCGCCATTCAACCGTAGTGCGTTATCTCGCCACTCAGATTTAAAGCCCAACTCATAATTATCGACGGTCTCCGGATTATAAGGAATCCTAGCGGAGTCTTGCTCATCAACGCGGCCATTAAAGCCACCACCCCGATATCCTTTTGACCAAGTAGCATAAATCATCGCATCATCAGTCGCCTGATAACGCACCCCAATCTTCGAGGTTACCTCATCCCACTCAGCACTGGGGTGATTTGGCGCTGTAGATAAATTGCCCGTTTGCTGAGACACCTTCTCATCCTCGGTATAACGTGCACCGAGTGTCACAGTCCATGCCTCGTTAAGCGCATAATCCCCCTCGAAGAACACCGCCGCAGAATCCGTTTCTTGATGAGTGTTCTGTGGTATATCTAGTACCACGTCAGGGACAACAAAGGTGATCCAGCTCCGTAAACGGATATCATATTCCGATTCCCACAAGTAGCCGCCAACAACAAATTTAAGGGCTTCGCCAGCGTCGTAGGTTAACCTGATTTCATGGCTTTGCTGCTCATACTCAGCCGGCCGATCGGTTCCAAACATCATGGGAGCTTCTGCAGTCCAATTAGAAACAATAGTCTCTTCGGTTTCGAAACTTCCATAGATATAATTGAGGCGAAGATTCTCGTTAACATCCCACCGTGTTTCAAAGATATGAGTCTCAGCATCGAACGTTGCTTCTAGTCGAGTTGGAATTAAATCAGCGACCGCGGAAGTCACCATACTAGACGGGGAGGAGGACGCCGTTTTCGGCAGAAAGCCTTGTGTATTAACTAGAAACCTGCCGCCGGAACTCGGCGTACTAACTGACTTAGCGCACAACTGAAACGAATCACAAAAGAGCGTACCCGGTTGACCCGCATTTAGTAGTGGAGGTGTATCCTGATCGGTTTCTTCATTCTGATAGGTATATTCAAACTCTAGACTGTCATTAGCGTTGAATAGTAGATTAATACCCATGGACTGATAGTCAACTCTACCAACATCACCACGAGTATTTGTATTGGTAAAGTATCCCTCGCGCTGCTCATTCTTCGCACCACTCAACTTAACCGCGAGATTATCTGTCAGCCCAAAATTAACAATCCCATCGACATAAAAAGTGTCGTAATCTCCCACCCCAGCACGAACTTTTCCACCGAGCTCGCCAGTAGGCCGAGTTCTTTCAATATTAATAGTGCCACCAATAGTGTTGCGCCCAAAAAGTGTGCCCTGAGGCCCCCGCAATACTTCGACTGAAGCCAGGTCAATACTTCTCAAAATAGCACCGCTGTTAGACCCTATAAATAGCCCATCGATAGTAACTCCAACAGCAGGTTCAAAGTTTTTCTCGATATCGGCTACGCCAATACCACGAATATAAATTGCCGCATTGCCTCCGGGACCCTGAGAAGTGTCGTCAATAATCATGTTAGGTGACATATGTGCCAGATCTCTAATATCCCGTGCAAAGGCTCGAGATATTTCAGTCTGACTCAAGGCGCTTACTGAAAGTCCCACATCTTGCAGATTCTCTTTGCGCTTTCGCGCAGTAACGACAATTTCTTCCAGCTGTACCGTGTACGAGTCAGTATTTTTGTCCTGGTCGCCACCCTGTTCCTGTCCCTCACCCTGACTTTGAGCGGTAATTGTGAAGGCTCCCAGAGAAATCGCTATTATAAGTTTTTTAAAGCTATTATTCGACATGTCTTCTACCCCTTATATTAGATATTATGATTTAATATTTTAATAAATAACGTCATTAACAACTATTAGGCACATCAGTGTATCGCTAGCTTTCTAAGGCGCTACAACTCATCTAAGCCAACGAAAAGAAAGCCAAGTAAGGAAAATAATATTAGATATTTTTGAATACAAATGACACCGCCATAACTTATTAAATAATTCAAACTCATTTAGCTATAAGTATTTTCATTTATTATATAAATTCTAACCGGTAAGGATATGTAAGCACGCCCATCTCTGTGGGCTCTGTTTAAAGTCTACGCTAGCATAGTTAATATTGCACGTGTGAATAATTAAATATCTATTATGCATAAAATAACATGCCAATGTATGGCTGACAGGTATGCCTATACCTTTAGCTGGCTCAATTTATCAATCGCAATGCCCCATCGCTATAACAGCCTTTAGCCATATGGGAGGAGCACTACTGGAATGGTAGTGATAACTTAAGAAGCGACCATTAGGCCTATATAACTCTTGGTCTGACGACTGCTATACCTAACTTTTACAATCCGTACTGATATCAATAGCCGCTAAGGCGCAGATCGCTGTGAATGTTAAGTCAATAATTTCTTACCACTGTGACTTTCTAACCCTTCTGGCGCAAGTTCTAGCTCTGCCTTTCTCATCATCGCCTACACTCGAGAATGCTATCTCGAGTTTTTCTGCACGCATACATTGCTTATAAGGTGAAAACAGATAATCCAAGATGAATAAAAAGCTAACTATGAGAACCAATACTAGTGTCCCCCAAGCAAACCAAACACGGTATTTCTGAAGTTTCCCAATCAATTTCGTCATAACTCGAAATCCTTTTTTTCCCTCGTTTAGTAGATAGCCTCTGAGAGCAACGTCCAAACTATCACATAGCCGCAGTGACTATGCAACTGACGCGATCGCGGGCAGTGCCCTATAGAAATTCAGATAGAGCATTCGATAGATGGGTGCGGTGTCTAGAAGTTTTAGTCAATCTTTACGGATCATTGATTATTGATGTGGATTTAGGAGAGACTTTCGCACAAAAAAGCGTGTAAATACGCTAGTTACTGGAGCTCTAATAATTGGTAGTATAGTGATTGTCAATTTGAGTAATCGCTTGGACAAAATATCAACGGTAAATGGCTTAGTCACTGTCAATAATTTCTCCTATACGACCTAAAGAACAGTAATAACGTTTGACAAGAGAGGTTTGATTAATAATGAAGAAAGATAAGGTGATTGATGTACATGCACATATAGTCTTTCCAGAAACTATGGGGAAGGCCGGCAACTACGGCCCTGAAATGGGTGTCGATTCCAATGGAGTTGGCTTTTTCCGCTTCGGCGGATACAGTATGAAACCAATGGACTACCGAAATACAGTTTTCATGGATCTCTCTATGCGGCTCGATGGTATGGTCCAGCATGGTATTGATTTACAGCTGTTATCCCCCAACCCTTTGACTCTATTCCATCATATTGGGGCAGATGAGGCTACTGTATTTTGCCAGCTACAAAATGATGCGATGGCTAAGCTTGTTTCTCAATATCCGGATAAGTTTTTAGGTGCTGCGGCTTTACCGATGCAGGATATAGGCGCATCTATAAAGGAAGCGGAACGAGCAATAAAACAACTTGGTTTGTCAGCTATTTATATAGGCACTAACCTCCCTTATGATCTCGATGACCCGTGCCTAGATGAATTCTACACCGCAATTATTGCTCTCAATGTGCCACTATTTTTTCATCCAGCATCAACAGGTGGAATCGGTGGCCCCGATGATACTAGGTTAGCGCGTTTCGATATGACCTTAATTCTCGGCTATGCCTACGAAGAAACAATCGCCGTGGCTCAGTTAGTATTAGGTGGAGTGTTAGATCGTCATCCCAAGTTAGATATTTGCCTATCCCATGGAGCTGGCGTAACCGCCTACCTAATACCAAAATTTGAGGGCTGGGCTAAAGTTCGTGACTGGACTCCAGATTCCGTCCAAGAACTAGGATTTACCCAAGTCTTGAAAAAATTATGGTTTGATACGCACGTCTCAGGAACGTTACAAAAGCAACTATTAATCGACTCAGTGGGTGCAGATCGTTGCGTTTACGGGACTAATTTTGGTGGGTGGGATACGCCGGCCAAAGCCGACGATTTTGCTAGGAGTTTGACAGCTAATACGGAAAGGGCTACTGCGCTTAAATAGGCAGTAATATTTTAAGATAATCTAGTGTGGAGTAATTCATGTCACAGCAGGTAATATTTACCGGAGCTAAGTTATTTATCGGTATTGATGAATCGGTAATCGAGAATGGGACGATTTGGCTAGATGGGGAACACATTAAGTACGCAGGCGCTGCAGATGGTCTTAAAGGTGCAGACGCCTCTATCAAATGCGTAGAATTGCAAGGTCAATTTGTGATGCCGGGTATGACCGAGTGTCATGCGCATCTATCATTTACCGATGCTAATCCATTTAATCTGGGAGCTCAGAGCCCAGAGGAAGCCACACTTACCGGGATCCGCAATGCGCGTATGATGCTTGGATCTGGATTCACTTCGGCCATTAGCTTTGGAAGTATACACAGAGTAGATCTGGCTCTTAGAGCAGCCATAAGTAGTGGTGCTATCCCTGGACCAAGATTAGCTGCGGCAGGCAAAGATCTTGGTGCTACTGGAAGTACAGTTGACTCTGGGGTGTTTGACGGATTAGAACACGTTGCTGATGGTCCCTGGGCTGTTAGGAAGGCTGTCCGTGAGCAACGTCGGGATACTGTGGATATTGTTAAGATTTTTATCGACGGTGAAGGAGTTTGCGAACATGCTACACAACATGAATTATCATTTCATGATGACGAGGTAGCTGCAATTGTGGATGAAGCACATCGACATGGAATGCGTGTCGCTTGTCATAGTAGGTCTGCGGCCGGTGTGAAGCAGGCCGTTCGTTCTGGCGTGGACTTTATTGCCCATGCAAACTTCTTGGATGAAGAAGCTGCTGATATGCTTTTTGAAGCTCGTGATCATGTTTACGTCGCCCCAAGTATTATTTGGGAACTCGGGCTGATAGAACAATGCGAATCTTTAGGCCTATCAAGCGATTGGGTTAGGCAGCGTGGTTACGAGGAAGAGGTTGAAGCGAGTATCAAGTCTGTCAGGATGATGCTAGATAGAGATATTCGTTTAATGGTAGGCGGAGACTTTGGTATCTCGGTTGCACCTCATGGCACATATGCGAAAGATCTCGAGGTATTTGTCGATATGTTCGGTATGTCAACAGCGAAGGCGCTGTTATGTGCGACTCGTGATGGTGGCTCAGCATTCGATCGAAAAAATATGATAGGTACTCTTGAGGCAGGAAAATATGCTGACTTGTTAATTATTGATGGAGATCCGATAGAAAACATTAAGGTCATGCAGGACCATAATAAATTTTCAGCAATTATAAAAGGTGGCTTAATCTATCAGGGTTTAATTAATGATGTCGACTTTACAATCTCCCCTGATACGATTTTACGCCGCTAAACTACGCATATCTTCACGCTTAAGCAAAAAAGATTACTAGCCGATTTATACGGCTATTACTCTACTAGCGTTTGTCAGCCCAGATATAACTATAAAGCGGTATGCTCCGATCTGAAAAAAAGCTCAAAGGTGTCAAGGCAATAATATTTTAAAGGTTTAGCTCTGCCTAGACTTGGGTCTAGCAGAAATATTGGAATGATATTAAAACTCGTTGGCTCACTTTTTTTACTATGGCACAGAGTTGGGTTAGATTTTGAAATTAGCTTATTTTGTGCCTGGGTAGTACCTGTAATAATGGGCCTTGGGCTGAGCAGCGTCGAGTGGTCTAAAAAGCCCCTACAGCTCAATGACTGTGGGGGCCTCAATGATTGGCGGAGAAAGAGGGATTCGAACCCTCGATAGGCTATTAACCTATACACCCTTAGCAGGGGCGCGCCTTCAGCCACTCGGCCACTTCTCCGTAAAACTATAATTCTGATGCAAAGAAAGACGATTCAAAAACACAGGTTTTAAAACTGACTATGCCGCCCCAGAACAGCGGCGGCATAATAACACATCAGTGGAATAATCAAAGACCGTTTTTACTCAGAATCATCGGAAGCAGACGTATTCTCGGCACCTTTTTCCGTTTGGATTCTTTGGTAGATTTCTTCGCGGTGAACCGATACCTCTTTGGGCGCATTTACGCCGATTCTAACCTGATTACCCCGCACGCCTAACACAGTAACTGTAACCTCGTCACCGATTATTAACGATTCACCCACTCTTCTCGTAAGTATTAACATAGCTTACCTCTGCCGCTCCGCTATCCACTAATGGGAGCATTTATCCATAAAACGCCAACAAAAAAATAGCCGGCTCTGCCAGTAATCCCTTCACACTAAGCTACGATTACGCGACGACAAACTTAACAGCTTTCAAGGGTTTTGTCCAAGACTTACCGTTCCTATAACGCCTCTGTTTCAAGCCCAAAGCCAGAGTGCAAGGCTCTTACGGCTAACTCAAGATAACGCTCGTCGATAACCACGGTGATTTTAATCTCTGATGTGGTGATCAATTGGATGTTGATACCCTCTTTAGCCAGTGCCTCAAACATCTGCGAAGCAACTCCAGCATGTGATCGCATGCCGACACCTACAATAGACACCTTGGCAATGCGATCGTCACAATCGACTTCCAATGCGCCCATTTCGACAGCCAGGTCTTTGAGTAACATCTCGGCTCTGACCAATTCATTGCGATGCACTGTAAAAGTCATAGTGGCCGAATTGTCTTTGGCGACATTTTGCACGATCACATCAATCTCGATGTTCGCAGCACTAATCGCACCCAGTACTTTGTAAGCGACGCCTGGCTGATCCGGTATACCACGGATGGTTAGTTTTGCTTCATCTCGGTTAAAGGCAATGCCTGACACTAAGGGTTTTTCCATCTGATCGTTATCCTCAAGAGTTATCAATGTGCCCGGGCCTTCTTCGAAGCTCGACATCACGCGCAGCGGTACGCTGTATTTGCCGGCAAATTCCACGGCACGGATCTGAAGTATCTTTGAGCCCTGACTAGCCATTTCCAGCATTTCTTCAAAGGTAATGCTATCTAGCCTCCGAGCGTCGCTGACCACTCGCGGGTCAGTCGTGTAGACGCCATCAACATCGGTATATATCTGGCATTCATCGGCTTTGAGAGCCGCGGCAAGTGCCACTGCGGTAGTATCTGATCCACCACGCCCCAGCGTAGTGATATTGCCATCTTCATCCATACCCTGAAAGCCTGCTACCACAACCACAAAGCCAGCATCCAGATCCGCACGGATACGATGTTCATCAATTTCTTTGATCCGAGCCTTGCCATGAGCGCTGTCAGTGAGAATCCTCACCTGACCGCCGGTATAAGATCGGGCTTCAATGCCACGCTTGTTCAATGCGATGCAGAGCAGCGCAATGGTTACCTGCTCACCAGTACTCACCAAAACGTCCATCTCACGCAGATTCGGCTGCTCATCAATAGCCGCTGCGAGCGTGATAAGCCGATTAGTCTCTCCACTCATGGCAGACACTGCAATCACAAGCTGATTTCCACTCTGCTGACTCGCGGCCACCTTATCGGCAACCGCCTGAATGCGCTCTACAGTGCCCACTGAGGTGCCACCATATTTTTGGACTATTAAACTCATGGCTCTCTTTATCTGTCTCGTTAACAACTCACCAAGAATGCCTCGATGAATAAATGCCGTAAATTAAACAATAATTTACCTATAAAGTTAAGTATTTTAACTAGCTAAGGTTATCCTCTACCCAGCCGTATACGGAAGCGAGTGCCTGTGGCAGTGCTGTAATATTGCCTGCTGCGCCCTGAGCCATGTCGGCTCGACCACCACCTTTACCGTCAACCTGTGCGGTGACAAATTTTAGTAGGTCACCGGCTTTCACCTTTTCAGTAAGATCATGGGTCACACCTGCTACAAGTGCTGCCTTATCACCTTCGACCGCAGCCAGAAGAAAGACGCCTGACTGAAGCTTCGACCGCACCTGGTCAGCAACCCCGCGCAAACTTTTAGCATCTGCGCCCTCTACTACCGTGGCTAAAACACTTACACCGTTAATATCTTTTATCCCCGCCATCAGATCAGTACCAGACGCATTAGCTAGCTTGCTTTTTAGGGAATCCACCTCCTTTTGCAGACGACGATTATCCTCTAGCAACTGACGAACCTTGTCGGCCAAATTATTGCCCGACGCTCTAACCACCGCGGCTACCTCGCCAATCGTGTCTTGTAATGCATCGCAGTGAGCGGTTGCCCGCACGCCGGTTACTGCTTCGATACGTCGCACACCAGAGGCGACACTGGACTCGTTCGTTACTCTGACCGAACCGATATCTCCGGTCCGTGAGGCATGCGTACCACCGCAGAGTTCAACAGAAAAATTACCGCCCATACTCAGCACGCGCACTTCGTCGCCATACTTTTCACCAAAAAGTGCCATGGCCCCTTTGCTAATCGCGTCGTCCATACTCATCACTTCTGTAGCAACAGGAGTATTGGTCAGTATCTGATCATTAACAATATGTTCTATCTGTCGGATCTGCTCTTCGGTAACCGCTTCGTCATTTGAGAAGTCAAATCGGAGTCGTTCGCTGTTAACTAACGAGCCCTTCTGTTGCACATGCTCGCCTAGGACCTGTTGCAAGGCCGCATGTAATAGATGTGTTGCAGAGTGATTGAGAGCCGTCGCTTGTCGCACACTGGCATCCACCGAGGCAGTAACCTGCTCTCCTACCTTTAACTCACCAGATATTAGGCGACCAATATGCAGATGATGATCACCGGCTTTACGACAATCAATCACCTCTATTCTAGCTCCGTCTGAGTGCAGATAACCGCAGTCGCCTACCTGACCGCCAGACTCAGCATAAAATGGGGTGTCGTCTAAAATAATCGCTATTTCAGACTCAGCGATCGCCGTTTCTGCCGCCTCTCCAGCGACATACATAGCAAGCACCGTGGCCGTATTTTGCAGACCCTGATAACCACTAAATACGGTGCTGCCATCAAGGCGGATACTCTCGCTGTAATCGATGCCAAACTGGCTGGCTGAGCGCGCGCGCGTGCGCTGCTCTGCCATACAGGCTTCGTAGCCATCCATATCGAGGCTATAACCTCTTTCGCGAGCCACATCATTGGTCAAATCTGTGGGGAATCCAAAGGTGTCATAAAGCTGAAAGATCAACTCTCCCGATAATACATCACCCAAAAGATTCTCTAAGGCCGCATCCAATACGCCCATACCCTTATCAAGAGTGCGAGCAAACTGCTCCTCTTCTCTTTGGAGCGTATCGCTAATATCCGCCTGCATACTAATCAGTTCTGGGTAGGCATCTCCCATCACTTCACCCAGGGATCCGACCAGTTTGTAGAAGAAACTGCCCTTTGCACCTAAATTATGACCATGCCTCAGGGCACGGCGAATGATACGGCGCAATACATAGCCACGACCTTCGTTGGACGGTTTGACCCCATCAATCACCAAAAAGGCACAGGAGCGAATGTGGTCAGCGACCACTTTCAGCGAGTTTTCCTGCAAGTCGCTGACACCTATTACTGCCGCTGCCGCTTTGATTAGATGCTGAAATAGATCGATATCATAATTATTGTGCACGCCCTGCATGACCGCTGCAACACGCTCCAGACCCATACCCGTATCAATTGAAGGGCTCGGCAGCGCGGTCATATTGCCGCTACTATCGCGCTCAAACTGCATAAACACAAGATTCCAGATTTCAATATATCGATCAAGATCATCATCTTTACTGCCAGGGGATCCACCGGGAATATGGTCGCCATGATCCCAAAATATTTCGGTGCTCGGACCACAGGGACCGGTCTCACCCATCTGCCAAAAGTTGTCCTCATCAAGACGGGACAGACGCTTAGGGTCAATACCAATCTCATTAATCCAGATATCAGCGGCTTCATCATCGCTAATATGGACGGTAATCCAAAGACGATTTTTGGGTAGTTTTAAGACCTCGGTTAAAAACTCCCAGGCAAAGGCGATAGCATCCTGCTTAAAATAATCGCCAAAGCTGAAGTTTCCCAACATTTCAAAAAACGTATGGTGCCTCGCGGTGTAGCCCACATTTTCCAAATCATTGTGCTTGCCACCTGCGCGCACGCAGCGCTGGGAGGAGACAGCACGCTTATAATCACGTTTGTCAGCACCGAGAAAGACATCTTTGAACTGCACCATACCGGCATTAGTAAACAGCAGCGTTGCGTCATTGCCGGGTACCAGGCTACTGCTGGGCACTATTTGGTGCTGCTTGCTGGCAAAGTGGTTTAGGAATGCGTCACGGATTTCGGCGCTTTTCATCATTTAATACTTCCAATTATTGGCCCAGTCAACAAGACGGGGGGCCACTACAATTCTGATTCGGCGAATTTTTTATTACCTAACACGTGCAGATGTAAGTGAAAGACAGTCTGCCCAGCACCCTCACCATTATTAACCACTAAACGAAATGCTTCATCAACGCCTACCTGCCGCGCCATCTCAGACGCCACCCACATTAGGTGCCCAAGTATCGCCTTATCCTCAACGCTTGCGTCAACTAGGCGTGGAATCGGCTTTACTGGGATAACCAGCATATGGACCGGCGCCTGGGGTGCAATGTCATTAATCACAATACAGTGATCATCTTCATAGACTATGTCAGCGGGAATTTCGCGATTAATAATTCGCGTAAACAATGTCGGGGTTGTTTCGGCCATTATTAGACCCTCAGTTCTTATCCGTTTTGGGTCCTGAATCTCTGAGCTTTTCATCAGTCTCAAGCCACCGCGCTTCATTCTCGAGCATCACCGGAATACCGTCACGAATGGGATAGGCCAGGCCACTGGCCCGACAGATCAACTCCTGACCAGCCTCATCATATTCCAAAGGGGCTTTACTGACAGGGCAAACTAAGATGCTTAGTAGCTTTTTATCCACGATATTCGTCCGTTTAAAAGTCGAGTTAGTTTACGCAATAACAGGGCTGACCGCCATATTAGCAGTGACATGAACCGGTAATTATACGGATTGTCGCTTTTACTCTACAGTGCCTGCTTGCGACTCGACGGGAAGTGCCAGTAAGACCAATGCCGGATCAATGCGCTGCTTGTGCCAATTCATACGCCAATCTAAATGCGGACCTGTTGCACGCCCCGTAGAGCCGACTTTCGCAATGTCTTCACCGCGCTTAACTCGAGTACCTACAGCAACCAGAATGTCACTGAGATGCAAAAACGTAGAACTAAGACCATGACCGTGATCAATAATCAACGTGCCGCCGGAATAGAAAAGGTCTCGATGCGCCATACGCACTATGCCTGAGGCTGGCGCCCTGACCACTGTTCCCTTAGGTGCCGCATAGTCAAGGCCATAGTGTGGACTTTTGGGGATTCCGTTGTACACTCTTTGGCTGCCATAAACACCGGTTATAGGCCCTTCCAGAGGTCGTTCGAAGCCAGCCAGAAAGTCTAGATCATTAGTAATCTCTTTGCGCGCCTGTTTGACCAGTGCAGAATCACTGCGAATTCGAGCCAGTTCTGCCGCCGGCGGTATTACCGTTTTTTGCGGCACTCCATCGACCCGTTGAATTTTATACTGCCGCTGAGCGATTCGCAGTTCGTGCAGCGTCTCATCACCACTTGGCGCTCGCAAAAGAACCTCAATAATTGGCGGAGCCTGCCGACCCAGCCCAATAAGGAACTGTCCCTCGAGTGTAGATCTTAGAGTTCGACCCTCATAACTGACACTGTATCCAGCTGGAATATTACCCAATAGCAATCCACCCTGTTGCTTGCTGCCCTGCCAATCAATCGTATCAGCCAGCGCTAATTGGGAAGCGGTAACTACCAGTGCGACAATAACGCCTGTAACCGCTTTAAAGTATGGAGGTCTAGACATAGGGTTATTCTTCATCGGCAGATTTTCATTTTTTAATTTTCGGTGTGTCTTCTATATTAACATAGGGTTCGATACTATCGATGACGCAGGGCATGGAGCGCCCAATCACCTTAAAAGTATCAAAGCGTTGGCACAGCCTGCCGTCCCGAGACTCATACATAAAACCCTCTGACTTAATGCCATCGCACTTTCCGCGCAGCTGGATCAGTACCTGTTTTTTTCGGCCAACATCGACTAGCGCGGTCTGATCGTCTTTGAATCTAATACTGCGTATACGAGACTCTAAAATACAGCCATTTCGAATACCGTACTTAGAAGGACTAACCTTACCTATAGACGCAATACGCTCCATAATGTCGAGCTTCGCCGGTTTACTGTTCGCCGCCGCAGACTCTCGCTGAATAGCGGGTTCAACGGCATGACAACAAATAACTGGTACCAGAAATAACCAGATTAAATTTTTCCACTGCATTCACTTGCCCTTGGCTATCGTTTGATGGGTCAAACTATAAAGTGCTTACCCGATATAGGGAAGCCACAGCATCACAATTGACGATATATTCCCACTATTGAGTAGGCTCAAGCGTCGCAGATTAACTGTCTTGGAGGTTATGTCCTATTTGGCGACACCTACCCTGTCACAAACAGTCCATCATGAGCGACTAACCGTTAGCCTTGAGCGCCTCACGCAGTTATCATAGGCAAGTCGCATCTCGAGCAATAACCCCCAATAAACTAACGTCGACTACCCTATTTTATGACCGTAAAAAATCCATTTATTCCGCCACGGTACCTTAGAAACCCGCACATCCAAAGTATTCTCAATAGCGTTGGCCCGCGGAAAATTCGCGCCACGCGTCTGATTCGTGCACTAGACTCCGAGTCGCTAATACTCACAACTGAAAAAGGTGTCAGGCTAAAGGCTGAGTTTGATGTGAGTACAGCCTCTAAAGCCCCGCGAAAGAAGGCCTTGATAATACTGCTACATGGATGGGAAGGTTCAAGTAAATCGGCCTACCAAGTTACCACAGCAGCCTGGTTGTTAGACCATGGCTTCGACGTATTGCGCCTAAACTTGCGTGACCACGGCGAGACGCAGCACTTAAATCGCGATATATTTAACTCTACTATGACGGCTGAAGTCGCCGATGCGATTGCTGTGTTTCTGGAAGACCACGGCTACCCCGCGGTATTTCTTGCCGGCTTTTCATTGGGCGGTAACTTTGCACTCCGAATCGCGGCTGATAAAGGCGAAGCTTTGGGCCTGACGGCCACTGTCGCTATCTCTCCGCCAATTGACCCAAACACGTCTATGACCGCGATAGATAACACGCTGGTAATTTACGAAAAATACTTTTTCTACCGCTGGACCAAATCCCTACGCAAAAAATTGTTCCACTTTCCTGAGCTTAATTTCGGTACTGAACTTGATCAGGCCAAGACTCTGGATGATATGAATGCGGCATTTCTACCCAAGTTTACGCCCTTTTCCGATGCCAAAAGCTACTTTGCAGCCTATGCATTAAGCGGTGATCGGCTCAAGGCTCTCACCATTCCTGCGCACTTAATTGCTGCAGTTGACGACCCAATTATCCCCATCGCCGATATCGAAAAGATTAATCGTCCGGCATCATTGGCAATAGAGATACAGCCCTATGGTGGACACTGCGGGTTTATTAAAAATTTAGCGGCACATAGCTGGGTTGAGACTAGACTTGTGGAACTAATAGATGGGTACTTAGCGGACCCCAGCTAGACTCGTCAGTCTTGGAACTCATCAAAGTCTTGTTGTTGCATCGCATGTTTGATCTGCTCGAAGTTAAACCCGCGGTACTGAAGAAATCGCATGCGCTTAGCCTTATCTTTTTGATTGGCCGCAGACTCCCTACCAAACTTGCGTTCGGCAACCTCTCGCGCTAGCGCAAACCAATCTATCTCTGCCTTTTCCAGGGTAGAAGCACTGAGTTCTGCGCCGATGCCTTTTTCTCTAAGGTCTCCCCGAATACGTGTAAGTCCTTGCCCTCGATGCCGCCGCGAGCGCACAAAGG
>Ga0209279_10001058_pt1 | contig 15356 bp, 21 predicted proteins | sample CoawatmetaG00DNA_3_FD_187508 | JGI IMG/M metagenome (GOLD analysis project Ga0209279, IMG submission 187508) | Marine microbial communities from the West Antarctic Peninsula - Coastal water metaG006-DNA (SPAdes) (version 2) | ecosystem: Environmental > Aquatic > Marine > Coastal ... | reverse complement strand
GCACTACTTTTTTCATTTCGACGGAAAGTTGAATTTTTCTAATTTTCAAATCTTCTCTGATTTTCTTTTTTTTTTCGGAAATCATTTTTTTAATCATTCCATTTTTGAGAGGAGTTATCAATAAAATCTGGTCTTCTCCAAAAGAAATTTCGTTGTATTTTTTAATAAGTCTTTTTTTATTTTCTAAAATAGCTTGAATTCTAATATCACCTTTCAATCCAACTTTTCCGGTTGAAATTTCAGCTTTTGATTTTGCAATTTCAGCTTTTGATTTTGCAATTTCAGCTTTTTTAAGTTTCGATTGTAAAAATTTTTCAGATTTTGCTCTTAAAATTTCAGCTTTTTTAATTTTCAACTTTTCAGCTTTTTCAACTTTTGCTTTTAAAATTTCAGCTTTTTTAATTTTCAATTTTTCAGCTTTTTCAACTTTTTCTTTTAAAAGTTTGGCTTTTTTAGCTGTCAAAAATTCTGCTTTTTCAAGTTTTAATTGTGCAGATTTAGCAGCTTTTGCAGCTTTTGCTTTTAAAAGATTCTCTTTTTTAAGAAGATTTTTTGCGATTAATTTTTTAGAATTTTCAGTTTTTTGATTTTTAATTTTCAACAAATAATCAGATTTCATTTTGAAAAATTTAGCTTTTTCGAGTTCAAATTTAGCTTTTTGTTTCGACAAATTAATAGTTAATTTTGCGTTTGCTTTCGAAGCAGATTTTAAAACTTTTGAATCGAGAAAAGTGTTGGTTTTTGCAATGATTTTTGACAATTTTTTTCTTAAAATAGAATTTTCTTTACGAGAGCTCGTTAAAATGGATTCGAGACGTTGTACTTCGCAGTATAAAGTCATAGTTTCGCTTGAGATAACAGTTGGGGTGGTCATAATAATTTATTTGGGATTTTGTGTATTTGGTTTGTATAATGAACACAATTATTATAAAAAAATTGTCAATTTAAAAAAATAAAAAAATGTACATTTTTTGTTTCTTTGTTTTTTTTTCGTTTATTTGTTCATTTTTGTGCATTTCTCTTTTTCTTTTTTGTTGAACTTTTTTAAAGTTCGTCTTCATCAAAATCTTCGTCTTGAAAGCCTTCGTGAAGCGGTGTGAAAGTCAAATAAGTTGGACATAAAATTGCAAATGGCTCTATATTGCCGTGAATTTGAATTAATATTAGATTTTTTACTTGAGTTGTCTCACCTGTTTCATCGATGAAAAAGTCGTTGCCCTTATAATTGAAAGGTTTTAGATTTTCTACCGTATCCGGTATTATGATTCTTGGGTCTTCAGCCATGGTGACGTCAGTGTAAATTTTTTTTGAGTTCATTGTTGTAAGGGGGTAATAGATGGCCCTTTCATGGGTTATTTTCCATCAATTTAAGACACCCGGGCCTGGCAATATATCTCTATATAACGGCTATGCCTGGTAATATATCTACAATCCACTAGCAACAACGGCTATGCCTGGTGATATATCTTTATATAACGGCTATGCCTGGTGATATATCTTTAAACAATGATGTCTGGCGATCTTTCTTCAATTAACTATATAACGGCTACGCCTGGTGATATATCTTTCTTTTGCTATTCATGTGGTATAATTTACGCCAAAGCACGTAAATTTTAACGGTATTATCTACTTTTTTTCGAAGCTCTTTTTTTTCTTCGTTTTCTGGCTTTTTTTCTTCTGGATTTTTTACGTTTCCTTGATTTTTTACGTTTCCTGGATTTTTTACGTTTTCTGGATTTTCTTCTTTTCCGAATGCCACCACCTGACAATGCTAAAAGCACCGCGTCTTCAACGAGGCCGTGGAAAACGTCGTCGTTTCCTCTGGTGTGCGCAGTCGTGTCGTCATCCCTATTGAATTTAACAGCTTGTCTTCGCAAAGCATTTAAAAAAGCTACCGGTTTTATGTCTTTCCGTCCATTTGGGTTCCATTTAAAATAGTGCTCCGCCAGTTTAATAAACTCCATTTTTCCCGTCTTTCCACCTCTTCCGCCTGTGAACGCATTCAGCTGAATTTCATGAAGTTCTTCTTCTTCAACTCTGCCAAGTGGCGTCTTCCCATCTTCCCACAATTCCCATTTTTTACAAATTGTATGCAAAAAATTATGACCACGAATGTACAAAAAATTAGCCATAACCATCAACATTATTTGAATAGCAGCTTCCTTCATTTCTCTAACGCCTGGATTGTATATGGGTTGTTTTCTCAACCATTTATATTTTCTACACCAATCTGAATCCCAATCAATTAGTTTGACTTTAATTGACCCTGGGTCTACCAATCCATCCTCACCGATAGTATAATTTATTACAGTATTTTGAAGTTTAATATCGAAACAAATTACACCCATCTTGTACACCATGCCTGTGAACAACAGTTTCAATTGTCCAGCAATAATTGCTCCACATTTTTCAAAATTTTCCTTCCAGTCGTTCTTGCTTACAGGATTATCTTGACTGTATTTTGAAAATTGATTGAAAAATTTACCTAAATCACATTTGTACGCTTCACTTATCATATATAATTTCATCGGAGGTTCAGAACCATCGTATGGAAACGGAAATCGCAGAACTTGCCCATTAAAATATAAGCCTGGTGAGAGTTTATTATCCGCACTTTCGACCCAATTGACAGAAGTGTGGAATAAATCAGCCGCCATTTTATCTTCTTCATCAGAAGGAATATCTGTTTCAGCGGCGACAGCTTTCACCTTCGGCGATTCAATTTTTTTAATCTCGGCGTCAATCGAAGCACGCATGTCAACGGCCAACGGTTCTGTCGACATGTCTTCAATCGTCATTAACTGTTCTTCTCCATAGCCTGTGGAAGTCCAAGAATATCGATTTTCATTTGCCACTTTTTCTTCGTCTTCAGTCATTGTGTCGGAAATTGGCTTTTTAAATATCCTTTTTGCATCAATTTCTTCTTTACGGTCCCCCCTTCGCTTGTTTAGACGTTCCAAACGTTGAACACTTCCAGGGACTATCGACGAAGCTTTTTTATGCATTTTTTGCCTATGTTTTAGAAAGCCCTTGTTTTTTTTCTTTGTTTTTTTATCTCTCTTTTTTAAGGAATGTATATAGATGCCACTGTTGTTCGCTGGCGAATATTTTTCTTTGGCTTTGATATTAGAATATCTACTTTCCCTTATAGCAATACTTTCTATTCCAATATTATAGACAGTCACCACATTTGATGAACCAGATGCACGTCCTACTTCGCCATCTTCATCAATCAGTTTATCTCGTGCAAGGGTCAACAGATCATCAGCACCGTCGCTATCTGTGACCCTATCTTTTGGCAACACATCTCTAGGGCGGAGCCATGAGAGAAAATTTATGGGGCCTTTCATAAAAATTTTTTTCAGTGCAAATTTTTGTGCACTATCGATGTGGTAAAAATCACCATATTCATCTCTTGGTATAGGGTTGTTACCCCAATTGCCCTTCTGTGCCCAAAATCCTCGTAGTAGTTGAATTTCTTCCCAATTATTATTATTATATATCTGTATTTTATGGAAATTTATTAAGAGTTCTTTCTCTCGCACGTGCGCTGCCATCTCTTTTGCAAACGACGCCATTTTTGTATAAATTTACGTTAGAAAAAATTTTTATACACCCAATAACTTTTTTAAAATTGAATTATATTGTTGAGAACCAACAATATTAAAAAAATGCCTCAATATTACCATGTTCGCATAAATCCAAAACGTACCGACGTTATGGCAGATTTCAGCATCTTCTTTGCAGAGATTCTTGCAACCCGCAAAGGTCGTTGGGACAAGGACAGTAAAAACAGGATTGCAGTCGACGACTATCTCGGATTTATTACAGGTCCAGTAGGTGAAGAGTTAGTCTATATCTACAAAGTTGAAAGAGAGGGTACTGTAGAGGAGAGACCAAGCCATTGGTTTAGTACAACACCTTACACTACCAATAATGGGAAGACATCTGTTGCTGACCGCCAAGTCATCATTTTAACAAGCAAACATGAGCTACCAAAAACATTTGAGTGGCGTAAATTCAGAGCAATTACAGGACTAGGTGGTGAATGCACTGCTTGGGCACCTCGAGGAACACAACGGGTAGCTAATAAGAAAACTCTGCCATTCCAGATTGAAGAGGGCCGACCATATAACAGCACTAGAATTTGAATAATTAGTCCTTTATGAAAAATAAGAAGTTTTTTACATAGCACCCAAAGCTAAAATATTTTTAAATTGATTTTTTAAAAAGTAAACAGAAACTACTAACAACTAACAATAAATTAACAATAAATTAACAATAAATTAACAATAAACAATAATGTCTTCATCACAAATTGGATACCAATGGACCCCAGAAACAAGAACCGTCGTTCAACAACAACGTCAGGATTTCACGAAAAGCAATTCATCCGACGAAACCGGTATCAGTTTATGTATCCGTTTTGCATTTAAAAACGTAGAACCAGATGAGGTTTACGAAATTATGAAAAATCCTTCAATTATTTCTGAAAATGGTATGCGTACAGAACCAATTTCATTTGGAATTATTGAAAGAATCGACTATATATTTAGACGTGATGGCAACAAAACTTATTTTGTACATTTTAAACAGAAAACATGGAACAATAAAGCTAATTCCTTATTAGAATTAATGGTTTCCGGAAAAGAGATTGAAATTATTAACGACAATAAAGGGCATTTTTGGAAAGTTTCTATTAGCAAAGCACCTAGACCAGCATCTGTGACGGAAGTGACAGATTATGAAGTATACCCTCCTGCACCATTTTCGTTTAACAAAACTTTCGGATACGATGGTGTATACCCAGAACTTGACACCACAATATCGACCGAAGTAGGATCGGAAATAAAAGAAATAAAAGAAAGAGCGCCAAATTTGCAAAAAGTGCAAGAACTAATAAAAAAATCAAAACAAATTAAAAAACGTCTTAAAAAACTAATAAAAAACTAATAAAAAACTAATAAAAAACTAATAAAAAACTAATTAAAAATTAAGGAACAAATGACACCGGGGCACGTCGTTTTTTTTTATATTTATTTAAAAAACTTAAATAAATATTTATATAAAGTATAAAATGGGAAGTGGTCAATCAATACAATATTTATGTCCAAAAGGGTATGATGGAAAAAAATTTAAAATGATTATGGAATTGTATGATAAATTGGATGAAAATGGTGATAATATTGTTGATTCGCTCGAACTGCAAGATATAGCTGAATTGCATGTAAAAAACAGAATAAATAATTTAAGAACATTAAAGACGAAAGAAAATTTAGAATTTAATAAAGAACTTCGGTTGGTAGATGAAGAATATGATAGGAAAAGGGTTAACCTTGAAAATGAGTTGATTGAGTTGAAGAAGAACAAATTAAAGGAAAGTATTGAAAAAACGGAGAATATTGATGAAGAAATAAATATGTTGAATACGATGAATTGTAGTACGAGAAATGAATTATTTCTGCAAAAAATTAGCGGAGATGATAATCATATTAATTTTTGGAAATTTTTTGAATATATGAGACAGAAAACCAATGATATTAAAAATATTGATTTTTCATCAGAATAAAGTATTTTTCAATAAATATAAATTAATATATAAATTATAAATTAATATATAAATTATATATTAATTTATATAAATATGTACAAAAATGGAATAATAAAAATAGAAAAAAAAAAGGGAAAATATAGTTTAAGAGTGAAAAATTATTTAGATAATAGTTTTTTTATAAACTCTTTTGCAGAAACAATTTTTTCATGTAAATCAGTATTATCGGGCGATATAAAAGTAGATTTAATCGTGAGTGAAATTATTAGTTTAGAAGATTTAATAAAAAAAGGAATGACGATGGAATTATTGGAATTGTTATTCAACAGTATGGTAGAGCAATTAAAACAGTTGGAACAAACGAATAATACAATTTCAAATTTCTATCCGAAACATATTTATTTATTCAAATCAAAAATAATAGAATTGGGTGATAAATTTATTTTTTTAAATATAAAAGACGTTTACGAAATGGACAACGGTAAATTACTTATAGATAAACCTTTTCATATAAAAAAAAATATGGCACCTGAATTTAAAAAAGTAAAAAAAATACCCAATAGAACTGTAACAAAAACGGCAGCATACTGGTCTTTAGCAGCCCTAATACAAAATATATTGGATAAAAAAATGGATAAAAAATTGGATATTCGTGGTACAAAATTGTATTGGGCTTTGAAAAGATGTTTAATAAAAGAGGAAAATCATAGATTTTTATTGTTAATATAATATATAATGTCGCTCTATGTGATGGCAAAAAAAGTAAAAAGTAAACAAATGGCTACTGCAAGGAATTCAGTATTCGGGTTTTCCCTTGGTTATACCAATACTGGGAGATTCGAAACAACATGTAGTACATCGAATCCAAAAGCAGCTATACGACAAACTAGCTACAATGCTAGAAACAACCAATTAACTACTACAAAATGTGGATGCAATGTCTGGAAACAGATGCCTAACCGGTCTTCAATGGATTATTTGACTGTGAAAGCCGGAGACCACATAGCTGTTGACGCCAGTACAAATGCAATTACAAAAACAACAAATATACATTGTAAAACATCGAATTCGGCTGCAAAAACAAGGACGATAACCAGATGCGAAAATGGTTACTCATTCACGAAACCGTATAGAAAAAGTTTGAATTCGACAATTAACCGATTAAAAACATGTGTTGTTACAAAAGCTGGAAAACGCGCTGAAACGGCTTCTGAAAAAATACAAAGAATAAAGGCTAATTTGTTGACTTGTGAAAAAAGTAATCCGAAACCTGTTTCTACTGGTAGATGTACAGCAACTGCATAAATTTTTATATAAAATAATTGAAATTTTATATAAAATGAATAGCTGAAAAAAAAGCACTTATTACACCAAGCAATTATAAAGCAATGTGGAAAAAATGTGAACAGTATATATATGTTTAGAGAAAAATGGTTTATATTTGCTTTAATATCGATGTTTATCGTGACGCTGATTGATTTAACAAAAAAATTTATTTTGGATAAAAAAATGATTAATCCTACTGAATTAATTATTTATTCTGCGATGGTATTGGGTATAATAGGATTTTTCCATTTTTTAACCGATAAAAAATGTAGGCCCGTTGGAAAAATGAATAAAAATTTATTTTTTATATTACTTTTGATAGGTATTTTGGCTTATTTATTTAATATAGCATTTACAAAATCAATATTTTTAGCACCTGAAGTGTCTTTAACTGGCGTGATAATATCGTTGAATATTATCTTTGTATATATGTTTTCAAGTATATTTTTTGAAAAATCGCCGAAATTTAATTTTGATGTCTTGTTTGGTTTAATATTAATATTAAGTGGTGTAAATATAATTTCGCGGAAATTTTAAAAATTGATTTCTTTTTTAATATATTAATTAAAAAAGAAAAATAAAAAACAATGTCTACAAACGTATTATTCTTGAAATTTGTGAAAACTGTTGGTGAAGATGACGAAGCTTTTGAAAAAAGAATTCAGTTGTATAAGAGTAAAGTAGGCAAACATAATAAGTCAATGCATCCTTCTAATCACTATTTTGATTCTGGATTTGATATTTTCCAACCAAAAAATGAGCATGGTATTCTTGGAAAAGGTACGTATAAGGATGATTTGGGAATTCAAACCGCAATGTACAATATAAATAAGATAAGCACATATAACCCCGAAAAAAGTGGTCATTTTACCGATGATATGTGGCAAGAATTGATTCGTTATTCCATGCAAACAGTTGAAAATTTTACAGGTTTTTGCGATGCAGGTCACGCAAGAGCAGAACCGTACGTGATTCATCCCAGAAGTAGTATTTATAAAAAATCATTTCGTCTAGCCAACAGTACTGGTATTATTGATACTGGTTATCGGGGTAATTTGGCTGCAGTTATTGATAACGACGACGATTTTGGAAAACATGGCGAAAACAGAAATGTTTTGGTGGAAGGTGAAAGATATTTTCAAATTTGTAGAGCCGATTTACAGCGGTTTTATATTCAAATGGTTGAAGTTTTACCAAAGACAAGTAGAGGTGAGGGCGGTTTTGGTTCGACTGGGAATTAATATGTTAATTATACGTAATAATTAAATGCAATATAGTCATTACACTTGTTTTGAAAAATTATATATGATTTTTCATTGTTTTTTTTCTTGAATTCTCTTTGACATAATGGACATAGATATACAAAAAATTCATGCGTAGTGTTTTTGTTGACGTGTGTTTTAAATAAAATATTTTTTGCTGTAAAAATGTAGCAATTAAAACATGATTGCATCCAACCATTTTCTGGTAATTTAGAATCTCTATAAATAGAAATAGATTTAACAATTTTTTTTACAATTTTTTTTACAATTTTTTTATTCATAAATAATTTAATTTAAAAATTTAAAGTATTTATTTATATAATTGTATTTTTAATATTGAAATATATATATATATATGGTTAAAAGAAAATATAACATAAGAGTAAAAAAAACCAGAACCAGAAAAAGAACAAAAAAAGCAAAAAGAACAAAATTAACCAAAAGAACAAAACGAACCAAAAGAGGAAAACGAACCAAAGGAGTAAAACGAACCAAAGGAGTAAAACGAACCAAAAGAGGAAAACGAACCAAAAGAGGAAAAAGAGCAAGAAAACTAATGTATGGCGGCAGTTTGACCGGTAATTTTTTTAAAATGATGTCCGATTCGTACGATACGGATAAGCGATTTAATCGAGAAGAGTATGAAGAAATGTTGGACATGAAAGAAGAAAGAGCGAAAAAAAGGATTGAAAAGGATGAAGCATCGTATCAAGAAGAAAAACGGGAAAACGAACTTGAACATCTAAAAGAAGAGGAAGACAATGACTATAGCGTCATCGATGGCAGCGAAAACGTCGATGACAGCGTCGATTAACGTAATCGTAAAACCAAATGGAGTGTTGCTTCTTTTTGAATATTATAATCTGACAAAGTGCGACCATCTTCCAGTTGCTTGCCCGCGAAAATAAGCCTTTGTTGGTCTGGTGGGATACCTTCTTTATCTTGAATTTTGGCCTTAATGTTTTCAATGGTATCCGAAGGCTCAACATCTAATGTAATCGTTTTTCCTGTGAGTGTTTTAACAAATATTTGCATTTTTATATAACTATAATATTTTTTTTTAAATCTTTTCTAAAAAAGATTTAAAATCGCTGAAAAAACATTAAAGCGCTGAAAAAACAGAAGCTTTAAAAATTTTATCTTTTTCTTCTTTTTGTGATTTTTCATAGCATTCTTTCATAAATTTTTCATGGTATTTTTTACAATCGGCTTTTTTTTCATACGCAGGTAATCTCTGGTTCATCATGGTGCAAATAGCCCATTTTTTCAATAAAAATTCACATTTATTTATCATAATTATACAAACAATGGTTATATTTTTAAATAAATTATATAAATTATATATTTGCCGGTAGATGGCGATAAAAGTTCTGAAAATCGCGTAAAAAGTATCAATGAAAATAATAATAATTAAATAATATATAATGGCCTGTTACGAACAACTTAAGGAAAAAATAGGAGATATGGAAATAACTCCACAAACTATTATAAAAGTTTTGCAGTTTGCAATGGAAGTGGTTGAAGCTTCGTCTACAAAAGGTGAAGAACAAAAAAAACTTGTGGAGGAATTAGTAAAACAAGTTGTAAAAGATGCACCGATTTCCGATTTTAAAGAAAAACTAATGTTGGATATGATAGAAGAAGGTATACTTGGTGATATGGCGAGTTTAATTGTGTCTGCTAGCAAAGGAGAATTAAATATTAATGCTGCGGCAGCAACAGCTGGCGTTTGTTTAAAATCCTGTTTTAGCTCTGCATTAAGATAATGATTTGATGAATTCTATATCTTTCATTATTAGTGCTTCGTCAACATTGTCCATGTAAGCAAGGTTGCATGTTTGGAACCATTTTTTTGTTGGTAATCTATCGCGTTTGCATAAAGTTATGTAAATAATTTTTTTTTTCAATTCGCTAGCAATATCTTTTTGTAAAATTTCGCAAAATTCTTCAAGTTTTACTTCATACTTTGAATATGAAGTGAAACTGTGTAAAATAATAAATGGAACGGGTTCATTTTGTTTAATATGAGAGTTAATGGTTTTTGCAAACCCTGTTAATGCTCTTTCCAAAAAGCAACTATCAAGGTAATGCGCTTTATCTTCTTCGAAGGCAATTGTTTTCCCTTCCTTTTTTATATTCCAATCTACGTCCCAGAGTGCTAGTCCTCTTTCTTTTGAAACGGAAAATCCGAAATATTCCCAAATCCGCTTTCGATGTTCTTCAAATTCTTTACCAATAACATCCTTTAATGCTTTTTTTTTCTTTTTCTCTGTGATATTATTGCATGCAAGTAAGAGGCTTTTTTTATAATAAATAAGTTCTGCCATTTTTTTCTTATTGTTTTTTACTTATTGTTTTTATCAATTTAAATTTATTGTGCATAAAATTGTGTCCATTCGCGAGCAGTTAAATCATATTGCAACCTATTTTTAGTATACATTTTAGCTATATCTGGAACCAATGGGTCGTCAGGATTGGGGTCATCGAGTAAAGAACAAATTGAGATTAATACTTTTGCTATAGTCAATGCCGGGGACCAATTATCTTTCAAGATGTCAAGGCATATACCACCAGAAGCGTTGATATTTGGATGATAAATTCTTGTTAAAAACCGTACTTTGGGTGGTTTAAATGGATAATTTTGTGGGAATTTAATAGACAAAGAAAAAATACCACCTTCGTATACTGAATCGCTTGGACCAATAATTGTAGCACTCCAGTTGTACATATCGTTTCCTTCTGGGGCTGCAGAGCAGTTTGATGGTGGGTCATTCGTAAATGATTCTAATTCTTTTTGGATTCTGATGTTTGCTGACATGTTATATAAAATATATAAATTCTTTTATATATTTTATTTAAACTAATTTATTAAACTAATTTATTAAACTAATTTATTAAACTAATTTATTAAACTTATTAAAACAAAATATTAAACGTTGTTAAGTAAAATTATATAATGAAAGAACCATTTTTTACACAACAAATATTAACTTATATGGGAAATAAAAGGAAGTTTATAGAACCTTTGGAAAATATTTTATTGGAAATAGAACAAAAATTAAAAAAACCAAAAGGCGAATTATTAATAGGGGAAGGTTTCAGTGGTAGCGGTGTCCTTTCGAGATTATTTAAAATGCATGGGAGTCATTTATTTACAAACGATATAGCAGGCTATTCAAAAACTTTAAATAGATGTTATTTAGCAAATATATCATCAGGTGATGAAAAAAAAATAAATAATATAATAGATGCTGCAAACAATTTTGTAGATGATGATAATGAAAAATATGAAAAATTTATATCACTTTATTGGTCAGACTTCGGAGAGAAAAATACAAAATCAACTCGTTCTTACTTTACACAAGAAAACGCTCAAAGAATAGATAAATATATGCATTTTATTAAGAACAAAATACATAAATCAATACAACATTTTCTTTTGGCACCTTTATTGGTAGAATGTTCGATGCATAATAATACAAATGGGCAATTTTCGGCATTTTACAAGGACGAATCTGGTTTCGGCAAACTTGGTGGTAAAAAAGAAATAGACTTGAAAAGAATAACAAAAACTATAAGAATACCGTATCCAATTTTAAAAAGGACACCTTGTCGCAATGTTATCTCACAAAAAGACACAAATGAGTGGGTCAAAACAATACCACCTATCGACGTAATGTATTACGATCCACCGTACAATAAACATCCGTATTGCATTTATTATTTTTTGATTGATATAATAAATAATTGGGATACGACAATCGATGTGCCTGATACTAATAGGGGACAGCCGAAAAATTGGTTAAAATCTGCCTATAATAGCTTCAAAAATGCTGAAAAAACATTTGAAGATTTAATTAAAAATACAAATGCGAAGTGTATAATTCTCTCGTATAATAATGGAGGAATCGTTCCTATTCCTACTATCGATAAAATATTAAAAAAATATGGAAACGTTGAGAAGAAATCAATAGATTATAAGATTTATAATAAATTAAAGGGCATCGCTGCTTATAAACGAAAGGGTGAAAATGTTAAAGTAAAAGAATATTTATGGGTACTCTATAAAAATTTATAAGTCTATTATAAGTCTATTCTAGGTCTATTAAAATTGTAGTACTTAATTTCATATGATTTGTTAATTTCTTTTCTAAAGAAACACGTCTATAACCTCTCCTAGGTAAACCATATCGAACTAGTAACTCTTTAAGGTCTGCGTATGAATATTTGTTAACGATAATATCAGCATATTTGTCTAGCTGTGCTACCCTTGTAATTTCTGTAATATTTCTATATTTTCTGGTTTTTAATCTTGTGAAAATTTGTTTATTATTTCTTATTCCACTTGCGAATGGGTTGAGAATTGGTGGCCACGGGTATCTTATAGTGGCTGTCACCGTCGGTATATTCGTTGGTCTATCCGTTGGTATATTTGTCGGTCCACTGGATGAAGAAATAACCTGGTTAACAGGTATTCGTGGAGGCATTAACGCTTCTCTACAAAGGGGGCATTTATGTCCCGAGGTGTAATTATGTAAGTAATTTTTTAAAATACATGAAAAATGGAATACATGGTTGCAATTTGTCACAACCCGGTTATTATTAGTTACATTTTGAATACAAATGGTACAATTCATATAAATTGAATATAATTTAAATGAATGAATTATATCTAAATCATAACAAAAAATGTTAATATTAACTAGATTTCTATATTGTTTGGACGAAGTCAAAATAAATCTATTATTATCTTTATTAAAAAAAAGTGAATTCCGCGAAGTAATCTTTTGGGCTTCGGAAATATATTGCAGCGGGTTTAAAAAGGAATTATGGGATTATACATGGAAAATATATTACGATTTTTATGCGTTATCAAATAAAAAAATAGCCAAACAATTTGATGAATATCAAACAGAAAATAATTTTAGATACATTTTAAAGTTATTGTTTACACTTTTCCATAGTAAATTTTCATTCGATGTGTTTATAGTCAACAATTTATATAAGGCTAGTAAATTATCAAAAAAAACGATTGAAAAAACAAAAATATCCAATATAATGAAAATGTTGAATTTTTATTCTAAAAAAAAACAAATAAAAAAATTTACAATAAAATTAAAACACGCTTTACAAATAAATAAAGATGAAACAATTAAATTTATATTCGATTCATTTGGCACCCACGAAATAAATGAACGAACATGTCTATTTCAACAATTGTTTTTAATATCTCAAGGAAAAGGTGAAAAAAGCGTAGAAAGTAAAGCAAGTGTAGAAAGTAAAGCAAGTGTAGAAAGTAAAGCAAGTGTAGAAAGTAAAGCAAGTGTAGAAAGTAAAGCAAGTGGAAAAAGAAAAAGAATTATAAAAATATCAAAGGTTCAAATGCTGTACGCATTAAAATTAAATAATTTTAATTATGAGACACCATTTAATATTTTAAAAAAGATGAGACATTTTTCGATATCAGAATATACAAATGGTTTTAACCTTGAGAGAGAAAAAGTAAATTTAAAAGAACTTTTTCAAAAAAAGTGGGAATACCATGCAAATTTCTCTCCGAGTTGGAGTGAAAAGTTTAAATTACACAAAGGAAAACCAAACAAAAAAAAAGAAATGGTTTTCAAAAACTATGATAGTTATGATGAATTTTATGAGAAATATAATTTAGAACCGGGTGAACAGAATTTGGAAACACAAGAAAAAAGTATAAAAACATTGAAAAAGTATGATACATCTGAAATTATTTCATTATTATTCGGTGATAATGAAATAACATTGAAATTGGACAATAAAATTGATTTCGAAAAAGTAAAATATTAAAAATATAAAATATAAAAATATAAAAATATGGTAAAAAATAAATCTGGAGGTAGCGGTCACAAAAAAATGGCAAGAAAAAATGTGAAAGATTATGGTCATATGATTAAAACTCGTTTTCCTTCAAATGAAGATGAATTAATATCAAAAGTGACCAAAATAAATGGACAGGGTACATGTGAAGTGTTATGTAATGACAAGGTTGTTAGACTTTGTTACATTAGGAAAAAATTTTCTGGTAGAAATAAAAGAGATAATTTTATTGCCATTGACAATATGGTTCTTGTTGGTAAACGGGAATGGGCAACAACAAACAAAAAAAAACTACAAAAAGTAGATTTATTATATGTATATAATAGTTCCCAATTAGAACAAATTAAAAAATCAAAAGGATTTTGTGTTGATATTTTACCAGAAAGTGAAAAGCCATTGGATAATGTGTTCGATATTACAGAAGAAGAAGATGAATATGAAACGAAAACAACAATAAAAACAACAAAAAACGTAACAAAAAACGTAACAAAAAACGTAACAAAAACAGACTTTGATTTTGATGATATTTAAACCCAAATTTAAATGCCGTATTTTAAGGAAAGTGCAATACATTTTCTAATGGCAATGGCACGATTCGCTTCCTCTTCATTTCTTAAATGTAGATTTTCTGTTGCTGTTTTTGCTGTTTTTGCTGTTTTTGCTGTTTTTGCTGTTTTTGCTGTTTTTGCTGTTTTTGCTACGTTATCTTTCTTTCTGCAATTACCACATGCAAAATTTTTGTCCAATCCTTTATAAGAATTTCTATATTTTGATTTAGAACAATTTGTACATATTACAAACTTTTTTTCTTCACCATTCTTGTACAAAAATGGTGAACATTGGTCAGTGGTTACCTTTATTCTACATGTTGGGCAATTTTTATTTTCCGTAACCCATTTCTTTATCAGCTCTGGAGTAAATATATGTTTACATGGCAAACATATGATTTCATCACCGACTACAAAATCACACATGGTTATTGGACACGATGTTATGTTATATTCATTGATATAATCCATTAATAAGTGTATAAGATTTTTGTCGTATAAGATGTTTTTTATGTTTTTTTATGTAAGATGTTTTTTTATGTAAGATGTTCAATTTAAATTTATAATTTCATCATTTACAAACATTTCTTTTATTCTTAATTTCTTTGTTTGTTTGTTTTTTTTAATATGAAGTTTCATAGTCTTATTTTTAGATTTTTCTATAAAAAAAAAGTAGATTGAATTAAGTCTTTGGAATATTGGAATTGTTTTTGACCAATAAATATCTTTAATTGATTTTATACTTTCAAAAAATGCATCATTATTTTGATTATACGTCTTTATATTTTCAATATCAATATTAAAATTATATTTTCTGAT
>Ga0209279_10001054_pt1 | contig 15396 bp, 23 predicted proteins | sample CoawatmetaG00DNA_3_FD_187508 | JGI IMG/M metagenome (GOLD analysis project Ga0209279, IMG submission 187508) | Marine microbial communities from the West Antarctic Peninsula - Coastal water metaG006-DNA (SPAdes) (version 2) | ecosystem: Environmental > Aquatic > Marine > Coastal ... | reverse complement strand
ACAATGAGTATTTTAGACACGGTTTGTGTGGGGGGGTACAGGTTTTCTGAAAGTGTCCGACTCGCGGCGACTCTCACTAAGCCTTACTGAAAATAATCATAAAATAAATCTCCCGGGTCAAATAAATCTTGAATATCTCAATTGTTGCAAATTGAAAAAAAACTATTTGGATATTAAATATTTTTAATCTGAGAAACAAAAAACTTAGAAAACTTATAAACTTTACTTTTGTGATATTATAATACTTAAAGGAAAATAAGTACAATGAGTATTTTAGACACGGTTTGTGTGGGGGGGTACAGGTTTTCTGAAAGTGTCCGACTCGCGGCGACTCTCACTAAGCCTTACTGAAAATAATCATAAAATAAATCTCCCGGGTCAAATAAATATTGAATATCTCAATTGTTGCAAATTGAAAAAAAACTATTTGGATATTAAATATTTTTAATCTGAGAAACAAAAAACTTAGAAAACTTATAAACTTTACTTTTGTGATATTATAACACTTAAAGGAAAATAAGTAAACTGAGTACAATATTCAATATTTTAGACTCGGTTTGTGTGGGGGGGTACACATTATCTGAAAGTGTCCGACTCGTGGCGACTTTCACTAAGCCTTACTGAAAATAATCATAAAATAAATCTCCCGGGTCAAATAAATCTTGAATATCTCAATTGTTGCAAATTGAAAAAAAACTATTTGGATATTAAATATTTTTAATCTGAGAAACAAAAAACTTAGAAAACTTATAAACTTTACTTTTGTGATATTATAACACTTAAAGGAAAATAAGTAAACTGAGTAAAATATTGAATATTTTTAAAATTGATGGTATATTAAGTTATAATGAAATCTTTACACAATTTAGTTTTGAATTATTATAAAAACAGAGATGAATCTCATGGATATCAGCATGTATATTCTGTATATAATATAGCAAAAGATATAGCTAAAAATTTAAATATTAATGATAAAAAACAATTGTTGATTATAAAATGTGCAGCATTATTTCATGATGCGTGGGACCATAAATATATTACATCAGATATTAATATTAAATCTAATTTAAGAAATGATTTGAAAAGACTTGATTTAGATAATACAGAGTTAGATAATACAAAATTAGATAATAAAGATATTGATAATATTTTTACAATTATTGATAATGTGTCATTTAGTAAGGAATATAATTTAAATAAAAGTGGTATACTATTAGATTTACCTAAAATTGATAATATTAATATTTTTAGAGATATTATATCGGACTCTGACAAAATAGAATCATTAGGACTAAATGGTATAAATAGAATTTTTATTTATGAATATAATTTAGATAAAACACAAAATATAGAATATTATATATCAGCTATAAAAAAGGTTTATTATAATCGTGTAAAAATCATAATTGATCAAAATTATATTAAAACTGAACAGGGAAAACATATTTCAAAGCCTTTAATAGACGAAATGAATAATATTATTAATAATGAAAATGTTCTATTTGATATAACTAAAATATTATACAATAAATATTCTAAATAATAAATAAATAATTAATAATAATCTAAATAAAAGAATAATTAATAATCTAAAAAAGAATAATCTAAAAAAGAATAAATAATAAATAAATAATTAATAATATTCTAAATAATAAATAAATAATTAATAATACAATAAATAATTAATAATACAATAAATATAAGCATGATTATACTCATAGAATTTTAAATAATTAATTAATATTCCCGTGTAATTATAAAATCGTGTGGTACCCCCTTGGTTGTAATATATCACAAAGTAAAGTTTCTAAGTTTCTAAGTTTTTAAGTTTCTAAGATTTAAAATATTTAATTTCTGAAAAGTTTTTTTTCAATTTGCAACAATTGAGATATTGAATATTTATTTGACCCGTAGGATTTATTTTCTAATTATTTTCAGTAAGGCTTAGTGAAAGTCGCCGCGAGTCGGGGACTTTCAGAAAACCTGTACCCCCCACACAACCCGAGTCTAAAATAATCAATAATACATAATAATAATCTAAATAAATAATAAATAATTAATAATACAATAAATAATTAATTAATATTCCCGTGTAATTATAAAATCGTGTGGTACCCCCTTGGTTGTAATATATCACAAAGTAAAGTTTCTAAGTTTCTAAGTTTTTAAGTTTCTAAGATTTAAAATATTTAATTTCTGAAAAGTTTTTTTTCAATTTGCAACAATTGAGATATTCGATATTTATTTGACCCGGGAGATTTATTTTATGATTATTTTCAGTAAGGCTTAGTGAGAGTCGCCGCGAGTCGGACACTTTCAGAAAACCTGTACCCCCCCACACAAACCGTGTCTAAAATAATCTAAAATAATAATAATCTAAATAATAATCTAAAATAATAATATTCTAAATAATACAACTAAAATAATACAACTAAAATAATACAACTAAATATAAGCATGATTATACTCACAGAATTTTAAATAATTAATTGATATTCCTCGTGTAATTATAAAATCGTGGGTAACCCCTTGGTTGTAATATACCACAAAGTTAAGTTTCTAAGTTTTTATTTTCTAAGATTTAAAATATTTAATTTCTGAAAAGTTTTTTTTCAATTTGCAACAATTGAGATATTCGATATTTATTTGACCTGGGAGATTTATTTTATGATTATTTTCAGTAAGGCTTAGTGAGAGTCGCCGCGAGTCGGGGACTTTCAGAGAATGTGTACCCCCCACACAAACCTTGTCTAAAATAATCAATAATACATACTAAATATTCTAAATAATAGCAAAACCATTGTTTAAAAGTTAAAATAGGAAGTAGTGTGACAAATGGTAAAAATATAAAGGTGTATTTCAAATATTATCAATTAAGTGAGAGACCCCAAGTGTCCCTCTTTCTAAATCTTCGATTTCTTTCACAGAATTTTTATTTTCGGTTAATAAAATTAAGTAATCATTATTATAAGTTTCAATATAATTATTTAGATTCATTGTAATTATGTTTTTATTTTTAAAAAATGAAATTTTAATATTTTTATTAATTATTTTTTGTTGAATATTAATAAAAAATAAAGATATAAATTGATATACAATAAATAATAGTAATGAACTGATTGTTTTTGTATAAATAGTATGTAAAAAATAAAATATTAAAAGTGTGTATATATTAAAATTAAAAATCCCATTAACATGTGAATATTTATCAATAATTTTACAATAATTTTTAGTGTGTTTTTCCCATTTATTTTTCAATATTGTACTTTTTTCTTTTAATAAATATAGATTTTGTAAAAGACCTCGCATATATCGAATTTTTTCATCATATTTATCAATTTCATCTTCTTGCTCTGACTTATCTTTATTTAATTCATCTAATTTAATTCGCAATGAATTATTTTCATTTATTAAAAATTTATTATTTACAATAATATAATCTTTAAAATCTTTAAAATCGTTTTTTTCGTTATCAATATCTGGTGTCGTTCCATTAATGTTAATATTAAAAGGCGTTTTTTCCATATTATTTCAATTTCAATTTATATTTCAAATTATTTATTATAATAATAAATAATTTGTAATATAAATAATTTGTAATATAAATGACAAGTTTTGGAACAAGAGCTCCCCGAAAAACTACATCGGGTAATTGGCATAGAAGAGGGCGTTTAAGTCGTACAAGTGATGAATTGATGACATCTTTACCAGATGATCTGATGTCTCTTATTTTATCGGGAACAGATAAGTATAAGTGTACTAATATGGATATAGACTTTCAATTTACACCAAATATGCCACTGAACACGGGTGGTTGGGGAAATATAACAATTAAATCAACGGAAGATAACACTGACGTACATATACAAATCTTAACAGCTTTAATAACAATATTCGGACGTAAAGGATTAATTGAACAAGATATTACCGCAGCAAATATTATAACGGGTCCGTGGAATCAGAGTACCGGAGAGTATTGGACTACAATAAATTCGTCTATGCGTTTCACAAATTTATTTAAAATTAAAAATATAAGAACAACATTAGATACCATTGTTTCACATATAATTAAACAGAATGGTCTAACACTACAAAGAATAACACATAATTATCCCCGGATTGATGTTAATAATTTAAAGTTAATAGATTTTACAAATACATTTAAAATATGTACAAAGTATAATTTAAATAAAATATTAAATAGTGATATACATAGTTTATTAAAACACCGAGAAGAAGAACAAAAAAAAGTAATAGAAAGACAACGACGAGAACGAGAAGGAGAAGAACAGGGAGAACAACAATTCGGTAAAAAGAAAAAATCAAATGAATTACAAAAACTTCAACATAAAGCACAGAAAATAAAGATAAGAATCACAAAGAATGTAAGAGGTAAAAGAAAATACTTAACTGTCGATGAATTAAAAAAGAAATTAAAAAAGAAATTAAAAAAGTAAAAAAGAAAGTAAAATGTAAAGTTAAATATTATTTAATATATTGTTAATTTGATTATATATATTAAATTTTCTACCTAATTTCAAACAATAATATTTAGACTTGTAGTAATTCGGTAAATAATTAAAGGATTTATACTGACGAATAGAGTAAGCAAAAAACATAATATGAGTAGACCAGAATAAATAATCTTCAATACCTGATAAAATGTTATTGGCTCGTAAAAATAAATTCGACACAAATAATGATAATGGATTAAAAGAAGGAATAGTTGTTGGATAAGATATATTGTATTTAAGTTTTATAATTGTTTGTATAATATTAATTTTAGATTGTGTTCTTTTATGCCATAAACGACGAATTAAATTAGCCGAAGCTATACTTTTAATATATGTTTGTAATTCGTGTGGTAAAATATTATAGAACCAATTATTCATTTTATTATTATTTATTATTTATTTTTATTATTATTTATTGTATAAAAATTATATTATCAACGAGAGTCTTAATATTAAATTTCTCAGCTAAAACTAAACAGGAACATATAGATAAACTATAACAATTTAAATCGTCCTGAGTTAATAATTGATAATTCACCATTCGTTTAGTTGAAAGCGGACAATAATTGATACTCATGGCAAATTTGATAATAATAGCTGACCACCATTCATGGTCATCATTTCCGCTAATAATTTTTGATGCCTTATAAAAAAGTGTAGAATGGTTGTGGGTCCATGGATTAAAATCAATAATATCTATAATTTTATAAATTATTCTTATTTTTTTTTGTATATATTTATACCAATAATCGATTATTGTATTAGCGGCTGATATAGTATATATATATTGAGATATATCAGATGGTAATAAATCTAAATAAGACATATACTATATCTGAATAATTTATAGTTTTAAATTAATTATACAATATCTTCTGGATGTATAAGAGTGTCAAATGGTGTGTGTTGTATACTTTCTTGAAAATCGTCTTTAATAATAACAATTTCTTTAATAATAACAATTTCTTTAAGAGTTGAATTATAAATAACAATTTCGCGAAGAGGTATAACGGTGACAGATTTATTAAAGTTTAACATAAATGAGAACATATTTACGTAGGTTTTTTTGACCCAAAGGATTAATTTTTCTAATTTTCGCATTTATTTAACATTCAAGTAAATCGTTAATATCGGAAACCCATTTATCACTCTTGTAATATTTTGGATAATTGTGCTGAATAAATATTTTGAAATAATCAGATGAAATATCTAAAATATTTTCGTGTTTTATAAGTGAGTTATAATAACAAGGAATGGGCCACATAATAGTTTTAAATTTAAATTTAATATCTTTATCGGCGTTCATCGTATTTTGCGGCAAATAAATCGATAATAACAGAAACAATAACAACACAGGAAAATGTTATTGCGGTAATCATTCATACAATCCCTTAAAAACTCCGAAGAGTTTAGATTGAAAGTAAAAAAAGTTAAAGGTGAAAGTAAAAAAAGTTAAAGGTGAAAGTAAAAAAAGGTAAAAGTGAAAGTAAAAAAAGTTAAAGTGTAAATGTATTAAATAACGAGAATCGACTTGATTTATTTGTATTTAAATTTGGTGGGCTTTTATTCGGTCTTTGTGATTGTGTATATTGTTCAGTTCGAATATTTGCTTGTGATTGTGTATATTGTGTATAGTCAAGAATGTTTTTGGTGTGAATAATTGGTTGTGATTTTGGTGGACTTTTGTGTGGTCTTTGAATTGGTGGTTGTTTAGGGTTAGGTAAATAAGATTGATTGGGATTGTTGTTTTTGGGGCTTGTATATGGTCTGGGATTTTGTTGTTTTTCGATAATATTATCGGTAGATAGTCTACATATAAATCTGGAAACATGTCTACAATTACAATCACAATTTTTGAGTTTAACATCTGGTTTGTAGGTTATTTCAAACCATGGCTGAAAAATTGTAGGTTTATTGTGATTGTGAACATAGCAACATTTACATTTAGAAAGAATATTTAATGTATTTTGTGCGTAATCGTAGTCTTTTGTAATAGTTATATATGCCAGAATATCATCAACTTGTTTGTCTGTGTACATACTTTCTGAGTGATTATACGTCGTTTAAATAATCCCAAAGGATGTAAATAAAAGTTTACTAATTAATATTGTAAAACTCAAAAGTATATTAAAATTTGTAAAATATTTATTATTAATTGTTGTCTAAAAGATAATCATAAAACCACGAATGTAGCTGTTCGGCTAATACATTTGGGTCAATTGCAATTTCATAATTTATAATTGATGAAATTTCAATTGTCTCTAAGACTCCTTCATATTGGACTGTTATGTCAAAATTATATTCAGGACTTCGTAAAAGTGTATTATAAGGTTCAGACATAAGTGTTTTATATGTATCATGAAATGTTTTATATATTGGAATTTCTTCTGTCTCAAATATTGGTGTCATCTGTGTATTCATTTTATTTTGTTAATTTTTTCTTACTTAGTTTTTTTCAGCCAGACGGCTAATAATGATAATATTAAAGTGATATTAAGAATACAAATGTAAAAAATGAGTAAAACAATAAGTAAAAAATGAGTAAAACAATAAGTTAAACAATAATTTAAAAAACAAATATAAAAATGAGAAAATTAAAATTGATATTGAGAATACAAGTGTAATAACAATATATGATTGTAGCATAGTATTTTACCTCAGCTTAATAACTCTGACGAGTTAAGTTAATATACGTAGCTGATATAAAAAATTGAATATTGTGCAATTATACCCAGGGCGCGGTCCAAGGTCCATTTTAACGATATGGGTTACGCCTATACTTATCGACGTCATTAACTGTTTGATTTAATTTATCGACGTCATTAACTGTGTGATTTAATTTATCGAAGTCTTGTTTCAATTTATCGAAGTCATTAACTGTTTGATTTAATTTATCGAAGTCTTGTTTCAATTTATCAACAGCGCGAGCTTGTTTCAATTCCTGTTCAATCATATTTGATAAAAGGATATTGCATTGTTCGATGTGTTGTTTAAGTTCATCGATATTAGATTGCATTGAAAGTAATTCTTACGATGTCTTACGAGGTCTTACGATGTCTTACGAGGTCTTACGAGGTCTTACGAGGTCTTACGAGGTCTTATGTAGCCCGAAGGCTACTGCGTCTTTTTTGTTAATTCTGGAATTGTTCTAAATACCCAAAGCTATATTATTTGCCATAACATTGTCGTCCCCCCATTTTCCACAATTATAACAAGCATACATTAGCCACTTACGTTCACTCCCATCCTCGTTTAAATATTGTTTGCGATCACATACTATATACCATTCGTGATTCATATCATGAGTGCATTCGGTACATGTGTCGACTGAATATACCCGATTTGATTCGAGTCTTTGTACTATTTCGAGTCTAACATCGCTCTCAACTTCTTGTTTTTCTTCTTTGTTCGCGATTTCAGTGTTATGTTTAACATCACTGGTGTGATTTAATTTATCGAAGTCTTGTTTTAATTTATCAAAAGCACGAGATTGTTTCAATTCCTGTTCAATCATATTTGATAAAAGGATATTGCATTGTTCGATGTGTTGTTTAAGTTCATCGATATTATATTGCATTGAAAATAAGCTTATACGTAGTTTTTTGAGTTCCAAAGAAGTGAATTGATTATGGTGTAACAATTTGTTTAATCGAGTTGAGTCCGCATTGTATATTTCCGCCGCCTTGACCATATTGAATTTCATATCCAAGACTTTTCAGGGCTGATTTTTTTGGTCCTAGTCCGACCTCGTTATTAATATGATACCCTGGTTTAACACCATTTATTTCTTTTAAACTAATAGTAAGATGAAATAATGATGGTTGTTTTCCTGAATTTTCACGAGAGAGTACTTTCTTTTCGACCATTCCAATATAGGTAAAGCGATTATTTTTGTTTTGGCGAGCGAAAAGTAAAGCACCATTTTTAATAAATTTATCACCAATACCGGTTTTAGAACCCTCATAATCAATTTGAATTTCGCCGAGGTTTTTAGATTGAGTATTTTTAAGTTTTGATTGAAGTTGTTTATATGTTGTATCCTTGTAGTTATAGATACCAGATGCTTCATCTTGTGTCCATATAGCAGATGTAGAAATCATTTTAAAACAATTGGATTACGCAGTCTTACTCAGCCCGAAGGCTGATGAGTATTTTTGGTTTGATAAAGTTCTGTTGGATTTTGGTTTTGTTTTGTATGAGATGTAAATTTACGTCTAGTCAATTATCAATTGTTGATTATAATATTTAATGGCTAATGAGATACCGAGTTCATTTTGTTGTTCTGTTTGTTTTTTAATAATGATAGCATTTTTACTTGCTATTTGACAATCATCTACTAACTCTGTCCATATATGTCCAAGGACTTGATTTGTAAAAATGTCAAGAGTTTTCATCATGTCTGTCATAGTTCAATTCTTTAATAGTTCAATTCTTTAATATTTACTACTATACTGTATATAAAACAAAAGTATGTTAAAATTTGTTAAAAATAATAATTATTTGGAGAAGTTGTAGGTTTATAAATTTTATGACAACATGAATAACAATATGGATAATATATTTTTTTTTGATTTTTATAAAACATTTCTAATTTATAATTAACGCCGATTGGTTTCCAATCAAAAGGTCCACATTCTGCATTAGCACAAAATTTTAATTCAATTTTCGGTTTATTATATAAAGTTTCAAAGAGTAAAATTTGTATAGATATTTTTTTCACAACCAAATTAAATATTTTAGAAACTTTTTTAAGTGAAATTGTATCTTTATATTGTGTGACATGTTTAGATATTTGTTCATATAGTTCAGGAGGTAATGAATTCATTTAATTTAAAACAGTATTCCTGGTATTATACGGGACTTATAACATCCCAGAAGGATGTATGCCAAAGTTGTATTTATTTATTTATTCAGACTCTGAGAGCGAATCTGATTCAGTATCAACATTTAATACCATGAATGAATTACTTCCTTTTTTGGAAATATTCTTAGAAATATTCTTAGGAATTTCCACGGTTGTAAATAGTTGTTTTTTGAGTATAAGTTGGGGAATTTCAACCGTTTGGAATAGTACTGGTTGATTTTGTGAGTCCGACCACGTATTGGGTATAGTAGGAAGAATTTCATTTTCGGAGTAATCAGCCCAGGCACGATTGAGAAGCATATTTATTGATTTGTTTATACGTAGTTCCTATAATCCCGAAGGATTATGCGAATTGATTTTGAGCTCAGATAATAATAGGTAGTTATTCAGGGAACACTACTACGAAGGTGGGTTTTGTAGTGTCCGTAAAAATAAAGCGGGCTGGACCAAATGTTGTGTTTCTGCGTCAACATTTCTCCTATTATCTCTTAGTATTTTAGTATTAAATATTAAATATACCACAATTCTCAGAACACGCCTTGTTCCCCACTTAGGCTTATACAACCCGAAGGTTGATGCTAAGTTTGTTTTAAATCTAAGTTTTTTAAGCTTTTAAAGTCGATTTTACATGTGTCTTCTCTACCTTTAATTCCCATTCACCCCAGTAAGCTTTTTCAAACTCTTGCTTGGCTATTTCCATTAGAATTCTTTTCTGGTAAATTTCTTGGTGAATTGTATCGATTCTGGCTTGTTCTTGTTCGTGAGTAAGACCAACACATCCATCCAAAATGCTGTGGTATAATAGGTCGACAGAGTCTTTTATGAAATCGTACTTTTGCTCTAATTTGTCGACCTCATTTATTTCACTATCGTAATTTAGCCACAATTTATTATCTATACTTGCTGGTTTAATATAAGTCACAGACAAACGACCGGTAAGGTCATTGATTTGTTCTTTCTGGCTTTCAACCACACATTCCAGTTTAACAATCTGCTCGTTAAGTTCAACAATCTCCTCGTCCAGTTCATAAATGATTGTATCATTGCACACCATTTATAAGCGTGTTTTTTTAAATCTAAATTCTTTAAGCTCTTTAAGTCTATTAAAAAATGTTAATTACATAATCATTATTATTATTACATAAACATAATGTTAATAAAAGTGTCATAATCTGATATAACAAATTCTTCTTCTTCTTCGTCGTCATAATTATATGTTTCGAGATAATAATGACAATATTCTTCGGAAGACATTATATAAGAAGAAGAAGAAGAAGAATTTGTTATTTACGTCGTTTTTTTAATCCCGAAGAATGAATGTTATATTTAAATAGAAAACGACTTTTTTCTCCCACCACATCGCCCGACCACCACCTCGCTCAACTCACTCCATTTTTCCTCTCGACCATCACCTCTTCTCCATTTACGAATAGTATAGCACCGAAGTTTATATATTCGTAAATTCGATTAGCACAAAAAAAACAATATGGATAATATGATGCTTTTTTGTTTATATATTTTACATCGAATTTATATTGATAATTATAACCGATTGATTCCCACCCGAGGCATTTGTCGTTCACACACCGAACAAGTTCTTGGACTGGTTTACAGAATAAAGTTTCGAATTCCAAAATTCGAATAGATATAGATTGAACAGCGAGGTCGAATGTTTTAGATACCATTTTAAGTGAATTTGTATCTTTACCTGATAGACCAAATTTAGATATTTTTGTACATAGTTCAATTGGTAAAGAGTCCATTTTTGTGTTCTTTTGTTCTTACGTAGACTTACACAACCCGAAGAAGAAGAATTTGTTATTTACGTCGTTTTTTTAATCCCGAAGAATGAATGTTATATTTAAATAGAAAACTACTTTTTTCTCCCAGCGCACACCATAAATCCATAATTAATCCACTGACTGACGAGTTTTACCTTCTCCACCCGGATATTCGACATTTACGAATAGCATACCACCGAATTTTATATGTTCGTAAATCCGAGTAGAACAAAAAAAACAATATGGATAATATGGTGCTTTGTGGTTTATATATTTTACATTGAATTTATATTGATAATTATAACCGATTGATTCCCACCCGACGCATTCGTCGTTAACACACCGAACAAGTTCTTGGACTGGTTTACAGAATAAAGTTTCGAATTCTAAAATTCGAACAGATATAGATTGAACAGCGAGGTCGAATGTTTTAGATACTATTTTAAGTGAATTTGTATCTTTACCTGATAGACCAAATTTAGATATTTTTGTACATAGTTCAATTGGTAAAGAGTCCATTTTTGTGTTCTTTTGTTCTTTTGTTCTTACGTAGACTTACACAACCCGAAGGTTGACGCGGTATTTTATTAATACATTTCCTCTGTGTGCGAGTTCATAAAGTGTTGTTGGTTATGGACCGAGTTTTCGGTTCCAGACATTGTCCCAGTTGTCTGAGGAAATTTGTTCCCATTCTGTATCGGTGATGTAATGTTCGTGGTAGTTATCGTTCCGGGAATGCAATAGAAGTTGGTCAGAACGAAATTCAATGTATGCGTGTTGGAGCACTAATGAAAGTTGTTCATTTCTGTTGGAGGTATAATTTTCGTCCCATTTTTGTAGTTGGTTCTGTAACTCGATGTGGTCGATTGTAGTCTGATTTGCAAATATACCCCAAATGGATTTGGCTTTCGGGGTGGGGTTTTTAATAACATTGGACAAACGTTTATTATGTTTTTTTTTCTGGATGGCGAGTTGAGATTGCATATTAGATTTCATTGGTTACGCAGACTTACACAACCCGAAGGTTGTAGCTACTATACTTGTCCGTTATGAAAATTCGTAATAAAATACTACTTTGGTCTTCATTGTTGTCTTGGGCATGGTTCCGTGCGTCGACGATAAATGCCGGCAAGATAAGGAGGTTCGTTGTAATTAAGTCTACAATATTTACACACATTATTCACCCATTTATGTTCTTCCATTGCACTATTGCGTCTACGGACGTATTTTTCGTGCTTTTCGCGGTTTTCACGGATTTCGTTTTCACGGATTTCGTTTTCACGGATTTCATTGCTGAGTGTACTGTTATTCTGAACTAAGGTGCCAACAACGATATAATCGTTAAATGTCTGAGATTGCATTGAGAACGTCGTTTTGTTTTACTATACTGCCCCTTAACAACCCCGAAGGGTTTAGGCTTTTTTAGATGATGTTGTTGATTTAAACTTGATGTTCTAATTTAATATCTTCCGCTTGCGGTTTAATTTAGGTGGATTTGTAGGATTTATTTTTTGTTTCTTAGGAGTAATAACATCTGGTTCAGACGGGCACTGCCTACAAATTTCTCTGGATAATTGTCTGCATCGGCATAAGCAGTTTTTCCGCTTATCTTGATTGGGTATTCCAGTTTCAACAAACTTTTCAAAAATAACAGGTTTGTTAATCTGATGTTTAGCACAACAATTGCATGCGAGATTCGACAATATATTCTGAGCAAAGTAGTAGTTTTTTGACTCGCGAATGTATTTGATTGCATTCAAATAATACTCTGGATTTCCTGAATAGTCAATTAGACTGGTAGTTTCTTCGATGATAGAAGATTGAGTATTCATGATTGTAGTTCTTTTGTTTTTTTGTTCTTACGCAGTCTTACACAACCCGAAGGTTGAAACTGTGTATAGTGTTAGGTGACGATACTGGCTGTTACTTTTGGAGTTATTCGTAAACATCAGTATCGTCGCACCACGCTTGATAGTGTTCAATGTCCCTAATTTCTTTAAGTCTGACTTGTTCGTCGTTAGAAAGAATTCTTTGTTTAGGAATTAAGTCAACAGAAATCATTTTGGGTATAAGATGACTGAGAAGATATTCCCATTCCTGGTTGATGTGAATTATAATTTGAGAAAGTGGAGGCTTACCAGAAACAAACTTATCCATAAAGTCGTATTTAAGGATACTCGCCCGTTCCAATTTATCTACAAGACTCTCATCGTCTTTTTCATATTCTTCGGATAGATAAACGAATATCTGAGATAAAGTGGGAACATAGTTTGTCATTTTTGTTCTTTTGTTCTTACGTAGACTTATACAACCCGAAGGTCGAAGGTTGATGCTAAATTAATGACTTACACAACTCGAAGGTTGAAGCGGTGTGTTTTATCAATAGTCCTTTTGAGCTCAACGGATAAATTATGATAACCCTACGCGTGCTAGACTCCCGAGCTGATCAGACCCGGCAGGTTATCTCCCAATAGGGTAGTGAATAAATTCACCCCCCCAGACTATTTGACTCTAATATAATAGTTTATATTAAAAATTTATTATCAGTAGTCAATCATTATAATTATACAATTTATTCAAGTTATTGCTTTAAATAGATATAAAAATGTTAATTTTGTTGTAAATTTACGTGGTTTTTTTTATTTGCGTTGTTCTTATTACGCTGTTTTATCAGTTCCGAAGAACTGATGTAAATATCTTTTGAGCTCAGTTATAATAAGTAGTCTTCTCTTGTTATTCTAAGTTATAGGTCCTATTGAAAGTAATAACAATCGACGAAGTGCCGCGGGCTGGACGGAGAACGCGCAAAGTTCTCTCTTATTAATTCTTATTTCAAAACATTGAAACAATATTCAACAACGGGACCGTTCCCACGCAGTCTTACTCAACCCGAAGGTTGATGCTACTCTACATATTTTTTTTGTTTTTTTTTGTTTTTGTGTGTGTTTAAAATCCTGGACTAGTAGGATAGGCTTGAATCAGAGTCAGAGTCCGAGTCCGAGTCGGAGTCAGATTTTCTTTTGACAATTTTATCTTCGGACTCGGACTCGGACTCTGATTCTTCTTTGACAATTTTCTCAACATCTTTAAGAAGAATCTTTCCATCTTTACCAGTTCCGTGAATAATCATCAACTGAGACTCCGATATATTGTTTTCTTTTGCAAAAATAAGTGCTCTTGGAGATATGTTAGATTCGACTTTATCTGTTGATTTCACAAGTTTCTCAACATCTACAAGAAGAATTCTTCCCTCTTTCCCCGTTCCTTGAATGTCAGCGACACTGATGCCGTTTTCATTTGCAAAGGTTAAAGCGGTGGGAGAAATGATAAATTTCTTTTTGGATGGCTGATCAATGATTTTCTTGATATCAGTCAAAGTCCATTTACCATCTTTGCCAGAACCAACTTTTCCATTTTCAAGTACAAGTTTTGCTTTTGTTGCAAGTTCTTCTGCTTGCTTACTTGCGAAATATGTTTCCGTTTTCAACTTCTTAGAGAGCAACTTGGCGGGAAGTAGGTCCTTTGAAGTAAGTTGTTTTAGGACCTGCTTTTCGTCAAGTTCGTACTCTTCGCAGATTAGCGAAAGGATTTTCGTGAGTGTAGCAGCGGAGGTAGCCATGATTTTTGTTTAGTTTGTGTTGTTTGTTTAATATACCTTTTATCCTACTCAGAACTTAACTTAATTTTAAAAATGTTAATTTTTGTTGTAAATTTACGTAGACTTATACAACCCGAAGGTCGAAGGTTGATGCTACGAAGTGAAGTGAAGCGGTGGTGTCTTAATAGGTCCTTTTGAGCTCAACGGATAAATTATTTGATAACCCTACGCGTGCTAGACTCCCGAGCTGATCAGACCCGGCAGGTCATCTCCCAATAGGGTAGTGAATAAATTCACCCCCCCAGACTATTTGACTACTATATAATAATTTATATTAAAAATTTATTATCAGTAGTCAATCATTATAATTATACAATTTAGTCCAGTTTTTGCTTTAAATACATGTAAAAATGTTAATTAATTATTTACTACGCGAAGTAAGTGAGCCTTAGGGTGGGTTATTATAGTTATTCCCGGAGTAAGTGAGCCTTAGGGTGGGTTTTTATAGTTAATAAATATATTTATTACCCTAAGTAAGTGAGCCTTAGGGTAGGTTTTATTTGTTCCCCCCAAATTACGAGTGTCAGTATATACTGACACTCGTAATTTGGGGGGAACAAATAAAACCTACCCTAAGGC
>Ga0209279_10001053_pt1 | contig 15396 bp, 11 predicted proteins | sample CoawatmetaG00DNA_3_FD_187508 | JGI IMG/M metagenome (GOLD analysis project Ga0209279, IMG submission 187508) | Marine microbial communities from the West Antarctic Peninsula - Coastal water metaG006-DNA (SPAdes) (version 2) | ecosystem: Environmental > Aquatic > Marine > Coastal ... | reverse complement strand
CTACCGTGGGGGTAACTGTCAGGTACTAGAAGAAGAGTTAGTGTCTCACAACCCTGCTCACGATGACTGTAAGGATTGCCTAGCAGCAGCTGTAGAGGTTGCAATCAAGCCAAGTAGTTCAGTAAGAAGAACTCGAAGTCAAGACAACAATGTAGTATTTCACCCTAAATTCGGTGGTGTTGCATTTTAACACTTGACAAACAACTCAAATAGTTGTATTATTACAACATAGGCTAAGACTAGGAGTCGAAATGGCTGGCACTACAATAGATATTGAAAATGTTATTGATCCCCATGCACTAGCTGTGGACATCTCTAGCCGTTGGACCTCTTGGAATAATGCCCGTTCTTCTAAGGTAGAAGAGTGGAAAGAACTACGTAACTATATCTACGCAACTGATACACGTACGACATCTAACAACAAGCTTCCGTGGTCTAACTCTACTACCACACCTAAGCTTACACAGATTGCAGACAACCTACATGCTAACTACTTTGCTGCTTTGTTTCCTCAGAAACGGTGGTTTAAGTTTGAAGCTGAGGATGCTGCAAGTGATGTTAAGATGAAACGAGACATCATACAGGCGTACATGCAGAACAAGCTACGTCAGTCTGACTTCGTTAACACAACAAGCAAACTCATTAATGATTACATCCAGTACGGTAACTGCTTTGCTACAGTAGACTACAAACGTAAGATTACTAACTTTGAGGATGGTGATCGTGTAGTTAACTATGTTGGACCTAAACTTGTACGTATCTCACCTCACGACATCTGCTTCAATCCAGTAGCTGCTGAGTTTGCTGATACACCTAAGATCATTCGTTCTGTTATGACTTTGGGTGAAGTACAACGTATGATCGAAACTACACCTGACAAGGCGTACATGTCTGACATCTTTGATAAGATGCTAGGCAACCGTGGCGCAGCTAAGGGTAACGAGATTGATGCTCAGAAGTCACAAGGATTTGTAGCCGATGGTTTCTCTAACCTTACTGACTACTACGAATCAGACTACGTAGAGATCCTTACTTTCTATGGTGACATTTATGACACAGGTACAGGAGCATTCCTTAACAACCGTGTGATTACAATCGTTGACCGTTCTTACGTTCTGTCTAACGAAGAGAACCCTAGCTACTTAGGTCGTGACCCTATCTTCCACGTAGGTTGGAGAGACCGTCCAGACAACCTATACTCTATGGGGCCACTAGACAACTTAGTAGGTATGCAGTACCGCATCGACCACCTTGAGAACTTGAAGGCTGATGTGTTTGATCAGATCGCCTACCCAGTACTAAAGATCCGTGGTGACGTAGAAGACTTTGACTTTGAACCTAATGCTCGGATCTATCTAGGTGATGAGGGTGACGTAGGTTATCTTGTACCTGATTCTACTGCTCTTAATGCTGACTTCCAGATCCGTGAGATCGAAGCTAAGATGGAGATGATGGCTGGTGCCCCTCGTGAGGCTATGGGTATCCGTAGTGCTGGTGAGAAGACAGCCTTTGAGGTTGGTCAGTTGATGACAGCTGCTGGTCGTATCTTTCAGCACAAGACTGCTCACTTTGAACGTGTGTTCCTTGAGCCTATCTTGAATGCTATGTTGGAAGTAGCTCGTCGTAACATGGACTACGAAGACACAGCTAAGGTCTTAAACGACGACACTGGTCTTTACTTCTTCACACAGATCACTCGTGATGATCTACGTTCAAACGGTAAGATCGTACCAATGGGTGCCCGTCACTTTGCTGAACGTGCTCAACGTGTACAGAACCTTACAACTATGTACCAGATCAAAGCATCAGATCCTACAGTTGCTTCACACTTGTCAGGTAAAGAGTTTGCTCGTTTACTTGCAGATGAACTTGGTGAACCAGCACTCTTTGGCGAGAACATTGCAGTCACTGAACAGCTTGAGACACAGAAGGTTGTCACAGAGGCTCAGATCGAGTTTGAGGCAGAGCAAGAGGAGATGGCTGAAGAGGGTATGCGAAACCTTGAAGCTGTCCCTGAGCAAGCTCCTGAGGAGCCTATTGAATGAAGGCAGCTTGGTTCAAAGAGTGTAAGACTAAGAAAGAAAAAGAGGCAGTGAGTCAGGCTCTCCAATCTAACAGAGAGAGCTTAGACCGCCTTAAAGAAATCCTAGAGCCTATGCTAAAGGATACTACCCCTGCCGCAGACTACGACTCACCTTCGTGGGCGTATAAGCAAGCAGACCGCAACGGGTTCAATAAAGCAGTGACCACTGTGTTGGATCTAATTAACTTAGACAAGGAATAACAATGAGTGTATTTTCTGATGGACAGGTGACCCCTGTTGCGCAGAGTGAGCAAGTATCATCCTTTGAGGAGCCGACCAGCCCTTCAGTCCTAGGAGATCTTGTAGGAGAGGGACGCAAGTTCAATGATGTAGAAGCACTAGCTCGTGGTAAGTTGGAAGCAGATCGTTTTATCGAACAGATGAAGCAAGAGAATGCAGCCTTAAAGACTGACCTAGAGAAACAGGCCTACCGAATTGGAGTTGAAACCCAACTGAAAGAAACGGCCTCGGTTTCCACTGCCGAACTTTCAGATCCTAACAACCTAAGTGGCACGTCGAATGCAGCTGGTACCCAGTCTAGTTCGAGTGAAGCAGACATTGAGAGCCTAGTTGAAAAGACCCTGAAGAAACGGGAGCTTGAAGGTGTTGCTAAAAACAACATTGCTGTCGTTGAATCGGAACTTGAAAAGGCCTACGGAACAGAAGCAGCAGCTACCGTGCAGCAGAAAGCTAATGAACTAGGGCTACCTATGTCGGAACTACAAGGTATGGCTGCTAAGTCACCATCTGCTTTCATGCAGTTGATGGGTAAGCCTGCACCAGTATCCTCACCATTGGTTCAAGGGAGCATTCGTACTGAAGGTTCTACAATGCAAGCATCCTCTGAAAAGAACTTTGGATACTACCAAAGACTTCGCAGAGAAAACTCGACTTTGTACTATAAACCTACTACCCAACGGGCGATGATGGCAGATGCTGGTCGTCTAGGTAGTGACTTCTACAAATAAAGGAATACGAAAATGACTTACCCCAGTACAAGTGGTAACACACTATCTACACTAGGACTAACAGAACGTGCAGAAGTTTGGTCCGCCGAACTTAAAGAGATCTTGCGTGACGAACTGCAAGGTATGAAATATGTAAAGTGGTTGGACCAGTTTCCAGACGGCGATACATTCAAGATCCCATCAATTGGTGATGCGACACTTAACACCTACGTAGAAGATTCACCTGTAACATACGATCCAATCGACGATGCACAGTTCACCTTCTCAATCACTGAGTACTTGCAAGCTGGTAACTACATCACCAACAAAGCAATGCAAGACGTATACTACGCAAATGAGATCATGTCTCAGTTCGTACCATTGCAAGAACGTGCTTTGATGGAACGTGTTGAAACAGACATCATGGCTCTTGGCGGCCAGCAAACTTTGGACAATGCTAACACTATCAATGGCGTTGCTCACCGTATGCTAGGTTCTGGTGCAGGTGGTAAGATTGGTGTTGAAGACTTCGCCAAAGCTAACCTTGCTCTGAAAACTGCAAAGGTTCCACAGAAGAACCTCGTAGCAATCGTTGACCCATCCGTTGAGTTTGAATTGAATACATTGTCCCAGTTGACAAACGTATCAAACAACCCACGTTGGGAAGGTGTTGTACGTGATGGTATCGCCACTGGCATGTCATTCATTGCAAACATCTATGGTTTCGATGTTTATACTTCTAACTACTTGAAGACAGAGACTGCTGAAACTATCGGTGGTACAACTGTAAACAACGCAATCACCAACATGTTCTTCTCTGCTGACCAAGCTGTACTACCATTTGTTGGTGCATGGCGTCAGATGCCAAAGGTGGACTCTGAGTACAACAAAGACTTCCAGCGTACAGAGTTTGTAACTACTGCACGTTATGGTATGAAGTTGTACCGTCCAGAGAACTTGGTCACTGTTATGACTGCGCCTCTTGCGTAACTAAGATACAACGGGAGGGGAGAAATCTCCTCCTGTTACCTTTTTAACTTGACAACTATTACACCTGTGTGTATAATAGACTTAACAAGTCCCCCCTGCTAAGGATACCTAATATGGCTAACGTAGAACATTCATCTCTTACTGGTAGTGCATTGCACGAACCTAAGGGTGTAGCTACAGCTAACAGTGGTGAAGCTTACGTTGCTAACGGTTCTGGCAGTGGTACTTGGCAACCTATCCATAGACACTTAGGTGCTTCAACTTCTTTCTCTTCCTCTTCTCCTTATGCTTACTCTCTTGATACAGATACAACAGAGAAGTTCTTATCTCCACCTATTGCTAACTCTCACGTAACAGGTTTCACTGTCGTTACCACACCTAACCTTCGTTTCACATATGACGATGCTACACCTGTTACTAGCCTCATCAATGTTACTATGTCTTCCACTCAATCTAGTGGACCATCTCAAGATGTAGAGTGGGTTTTGTTTAAGAACGGTGTGGAGATTGTAGGTTCACGGGCAATCCGTACTATTGGTACAGGCACTTGGGGTTCCATCTCAGTTACTGGTCTTACTTCTCTTTCTCAGAACGACTATATTGAAATCAAAACTAAAGCAGATACTAACAATGTCGATGTAAACTACGCAAACATCTATGTTTCTATTATCGGAATGAGTGCATAACATGAAGATGACTCTCCTCGAAATGGTTCAGAACATCTTGTCCGACATGGATTCGGAGGAGATCAACAGCCTTTCAGACTCAAACGAAGCAGAGCAGATTGCTAAGGTAATCGAGAATACCTACTTTGGTTTAATCGCAACTCGTACCATCCCCGAACATGCTCAGGTAATTAAGTTAAACTCTGCTTCTAGTTCAGTACGTCCTACTCACTTCACTTTTCCTAGTCGTGTAAAGAACATTGAGTTCTTAGACTACAACGTCTCTAAGGCTGTGGGTGGTGTAGAGTACCAACGTCTTACTTACATCTCACCAGACGAGTTCTTTGGTTTATCAGATGGTCGAGATAGTCTTGCATCTAACATTGTCCAAGTTAAAGATGTACAGGCAGACAGTATCCTTCTCATTCGTAACGATGTGATGCCTAGTTATTACACCACGTTTGACGATGAAAACATTGTTCTAGATGCGTACATGTCCTCGGTAGATGCTATCCTCACCTCGGCTAAGACACGGGCCTATGGTACTAAGTACCCAACATTTGATTCTTTCTCTGACTCCTTTGTTCCCGACCTCGACGGTGTTATGTTCCCTTACTTGTTAGCAGAAGCTAAGTCAGCAGCAATGTCGTTGTTCAAGTCTGGTTCAGACCCTAAGGTTGAGCAGGCTGCTCGTCGTCAGAAGGTGTACGTACAGAACGACTTACATAAAGTAAACAAAGGAAGGCCACGTAACAACTATGGCAGACGTTAACATAACTCGAAGTGCTGATGGTCAACAGATCACAGTACGGAGTGACAAGACAGAGAAGGCCTTGGTAGTTTACAAGCCTCAAGATGGTTTTAAGTTTTATGCAGTTAAGTACGAGAGTGGAGCACCTGTTCCAGCTGAGTTAAACGGACGATGGACAGGGATTGAATCAGCTTTAAAGGCTGTAACCTCTCACCTAGCTCTGAAGAAGCCAACACCTCGTAAAGCAGTTAATGACAGGTCTAAGGCTCGTATGGCCGAGAAGGAAAAACTAGATGCCCCAGAGCTTAACTCAGAGAACGGTTAACACCTTTACCAAGGGTCTCATTACTGAGGCCTCTGAACTTACGTTCCCTGAGAACGCATCTGTTGATGAGCTTAACTGCTCTCTGGAACGTGACGGTACACGCCGTAGACGTAAGGCTGTTACCTTGGAAGCTGGTGCTGTTACAGACGGTGCTGTAATCCCTCAAGGTGGTGTGTTTCAAACAAATAGTTGGTACAACGTAAACGGTCAGGCTAACTTAGAGTTCTTGGTTGTTCAGAATGGCAAAGACTTAACCTTCTATGAGAAAGCCTTAGAGCCTCTCTCCGATCAGAAAGTATCCTCTGCCTCTTTTGACCTTAGTACTGTCTCAGCCAGTAACAACCTTTCTCCTTCTGAAGAACGTATTCAAGTTACATCTTTGAACGGTATTCTTATTGTTGCTTCACCTGCTATCAATACAGTTTATATTGAGTATGATCCAGCTGGTTCTCCTAACAAGATTACAGGTACAGCTATTGAGTTTAAAGAACGTGACTTTGAATGGCAAGGTAGCATTACTGAAGTAACTGAAGAATACTTCGAGAAAACAGGAACAGATCCGGTAACTTCAGAAAGAACTTACGACACTAAGAACGTAGGTTGGGTGGGAGAAAAAGGTTCTGCTGCTCTTACAGATTACATAGATGGCTCAGATGGGTACCCTCCCTTAACTCATGCTTGGTACTCAGGTAAAAATGCTGACGGTGTTTTTAGTGAAGCAGACTGGAAAGAAATCTACACTGGCTCATCACTAGCAGCTAACGGCCACTTTGTACTAAATGTGTTTAGCAAGGTTCGGTCTGGGTTAACAACTGAAGTTGAGACAGGTAGGTTCCGTTCTGTTGCAGCTTATGCTGGTCGTGTATTCTATGCTGGTATTGACTCAGCTGATAACGGTGGTAAAGTTTACTTCTCTCGTCTCACTAAGAACATCAGAGACATCGGTAACTGCTACCAAGTAAATGACCCTACATCTGAAATTATCTCAGACCTACTGGACACTGACGGTGGTGTGGTAAGTATCCCAGATGCTCACAACATTCGTAAACTGTACGTACTAGGCGCTTCTCTCTTGGTGTTTGCTGAGAACGGTGTATGGGCTGTAGCTGGTGTAGACAACGTGTTCCGTGCTACAGAATTTGCTATTACTCAGATCTCTGATGTAGGTTTAGTTAACGAGAATACCTTTACAGTTGGTGGTGGTGCCCCTATCTGGTGGACCAAGACAGGTATCTATGCTATTCAAGCTGGTGAAAACCTAAACGTACCTACAGCAACTAATGTCTCTATAGGTACAATTCAAACTCTTTGGAATAGTATCCCTAATGAAAAGAAGGCTCAGGCCTTTGTTCAGTATGACCAGATCAACCAACGTGTGTACTGGTTCTACCCTGATGCAACAGAAACTATTGACTACAAGTACAACAACATCTTAGTACTTGACCTATCTCTACAGGCTTTCTTTCCTTGGAAGATCTCAGATGGTGTAGATGGTCATTACGTGGTAGGTACATCTTACTTCAGTGGTCTAGGTTCTACAGCTACTGAAACACAGGTCATCAACGGATCAGACACTATTGTTAACGGTGCCGATGACGTAGTTGCTACCTTGTATCGTGACTTCCTACAGGGTGACAGTGAGATCAAGCTGCTTGTACGTAATGGTACTGACGGCAAGATGACTGTGGCTACCTTCAGTGGAGATACCTACCTAGACTGGGGTGATGCTAACTACAGTAGCTTTGCTGAAGCTGGTTATGACTTCATGGGTAGTCTAACAGGTTACAAGAATGCACCGTATGTAACGACATACATGCGAGTAACAGAAGACGGTTACAGAGCAAGTGGTTTAGTTTATGAGTTCATCAACCCTTCTAGCTGTAAGATGTCTGTCTCTTGGGACTTGAAGAAAGCTAACTCTACTCCCAGAGAGATCTATAAACTAAAAGATGTACCAGTTGTAAACCCCTCCGATCTTAGTTCAATAAACTACCCTTCTAACACAGTGGTTACCAAGTCCAAGGTACGAGGTAGAGGTAGGTCTATGAAGTTAAGGTTTGAAAGCACAGCAGGTAATGACTTTCACTTAGTAGGATACGAGGTAATTGGTGCCAAAAACTCAGGAATCTAAAATCAGAACAGCAACGCCAGATGATGTCTTTGACATCCTAATCTTGGCAAAGGAGTTCTCAAAGGAGGCTCCACAATCTCATAAGTGGAACAAAGATAAGACAGAACTGTTTTTGATGTCTACCTTCCAGAACACAAACATGGAAATCTTTGTTATTGATGTAGATGGAGAGATTGAGGGAGCACTTGTAGGTCTCTTTTCCGAACTATATATGTCTCACACTGTACAAGCAACAGAACTTGCATGGTTTGTTTCTAAAGATTACAGAGGTAAACCAGCTTCTATCCGTCTTATGAAAGCCTTTGAGAAATGGGCTAAAGAGAGTGGAGCTAATCAAATAGGCATGGGGGATATTGAAGGTATCTCTAGTCTTGAAAACTTATATAACAGACTAGGCTACGAGAGAGCCGAAACTGTTTACTTAAAGGATATATGAAGTGGTAGCAATTCTCACAACAATCGGACTGGCACTAGGAGCAACTAGTGCAGCAACAGTAGTAGGTGGTGTAGTAGTAGCTGGTGCAACAGCAGGTGTAGTAGGTGCAGTAAAAGCTGGTAATGCAGCTAAGAAGTCTGCACGTCTACAGCAAAGGTCTGCTGACTTACAGGCTAAACGGCAACGAAGGGCTAGTATCCGATCTAATATGATCGCCTCTGCTAGGTCAAGGGCTTCGGCTGAAGGCGCAGGGGTTTCTCAATCGTCGGGTCTTCAAGGTGCTATAGGTTCTGGTAAGTCTACACTCTCAGGAGCACTAGGTTATAGTACTGAGCAGAGTGGTATAGCCCAAGGTATTACTGAGCTAGGTATCAAAGAAGCTAAGTATAACCAGATCTCAAATCTAGGGTTTAAAGCAATGAACTTTGGTATGTCTGGTGCGGGTAAAGATTTATTAGGTGGCATTGGTGACGGTTTTGCTCAGAGAAGAGTTGATCGTGTCTTTGATAATCAATATGCTCGTAATTCTATCTCATAAGGAAGAAAAATAAATGACAAACCTTCCTTCGTTTGAAGACACACTATCTAGCCTAGAAGAAACACTAGGCGAAGATACATCCCCAACCACAGTAGCTGTAGACCCTTTGTCTCCTACTGAACAACGTGCCGTGGATCAACAGTCTACCCTTCTAGGTGTGGACCCTGTTGAGGTGTCTCAAGCAAGGGTTGCTAATGACTTCTCTCACGAGGACTTAGCTCGTCAGTATCCTGACTCATCTGTGTATCTAGAAACTCTACGAGTATCTGGTATCCCAGTAGAGGAAGCAGCTAAGAAGTTTCAAGCCTATCAGACCCGTCTACAAGAATCTGTAGGCTCTCGTGAGTTCTTCTTTAACAGTATGCTTATGACTGATGACGAGGAACTGAACCCTACGGGTGTTCGTATGTTGTCTAACTACGAGTGGATAACAAACCACATTGAAAAACGTCTAGAAGCTAACGATCCTTCCAATGCTAGGTGGGTTGCTGGTGGTTTTGATAACTTTGCACAGCTTCCTCTCCTGATTACACGAGACATCCTAAAGTATGACCAGAAAAAGAGTGAAGAATACCTTCAGTCTTTGAACTTGTCTCCAGAAGCTTTCCAAGAGTACTGGTTAACAGAGATTGACTCAGCAGAACGTGAAGGTATCTTTAACATTCGTGAGTATGAGAACCTAAAGGAACTACAGACACAGTTAGAGAACTTCGGTACTGATCCAGCAGCTGGTTTTAAGCAGTTTATGGGTTGGGCTGAGGTGGCAACTGCTGGGACTACCCGTGGTCTAGGTAGACTTGCTGCTACGGCTGGTAAGAAAGCTGTCACAGGTATCCCTGAGGCCTCCAAAAAGGTGCTGGAGGGGCTTATGTCTGCTCGTTCTGCATCAGACGCCATCACAGCCACTAGAGGCCCTACAGCAGGTGCTCAGGCGACTGTACGTCAGTTGAATACTGGCTCTGCTCCTGACAATGTTGCCTACAAAGCTGGTCCAAGTACTTTAGATCCCTTCCAAGGTCCAGTAAAGCCAGTGAACGTACCTAGTGCTGGTGTTGTAGCTCAGGCTACGAATGCTTCTAACATCTTTCAGAAGATGGCAGCTGTAATGAAGTCTAACTTTACAGGTGCAACCTTCTCAACTACTCAACTACAGGCAGCTGCTGAAACTGTGGTGAACAAGATTGCCAAGGCTACTAACAATCCTACTGCTGCTATCTACCGTACCTTAGACGAAGGTTCAGACCTGTTCGTTACAACAATTAGGCTTGCTAACCCTATTGACAACACACCTTTCCCTACTAAGGAAGCTGCACTGAAGGCGGTTAACAACGATCCTAAGTACACAGTAGTAGAAGCACCAAGAGTTCTACGTAAAGACAATGGTGAACCTCTCGAAGTGATGAGTGAATCAGTAGGTGTTGAGGCCCGTGTTGGTCCTAAGGGTTACTACCTAGAATACAGTGAACGACTAGACACTCGTAAACTTGCTGAAGCCTTAGAGGATGTAAACCCTGAGGAAGCTGTTTGGAAGAGAGCAGTAGCTGGTGTACTATCAGCACCTCAGACTGCACTTGGTGGTCGTCTAGGCTTTATGATCAACGCAGCTGAGAATGCTGTAGTTCGATTTGGTAAGTTCGCAGATCAATCCTTCAAAGATGTAGCTGCTCTAAGCAAACAAGAGTTTAAGCAAATCGACGACATCATGACAGGCTACCGTGATGGTCTGTTAGGTGACATTGATACAGGTCTAGCAGCTACTCGTGGTGCTCCTACTGATCCTGAGTTCATCCGTGACTTCTTTTCTCTTTACGGAACAGTACCTTCCGAGAAACAGTTAAAGGCTTACAATGCCTTGACTGACTTAAACAATGCTGCATGGAATACCAAAGCTACTGACATCCTAAAACGTGTAGCTGAACGTAATGGTCGGGCAGTGACGGTAGAAGAAGGTTACGACACAATCGGTGTGGCTGTTAAAGCAGAAGATGTACCAGCTAACACAGTTGTCTTTAGTCGTTTGACTGGACAGACAAGTGTTAGCCAACTAGGTGACAGAGTAGTCTATAAACTAGATGAAGTCTTTGAGTCTGCTGACGGTGTCAAGTACGATCACGTTACTGACGTGGTACGAGACAGAGTTCCGATGAAGTCTGATGTACTAGGCTACAATGTAGGTGGTCCACGTAACAACGAAAACCTAAAGCACTTCATTGGTACGACTTACGAAGAGACACTGGCTGGTGGACGTAAGGTTACAGGTGGTTTCCGTACACTACTTGGCTCTTTCTCTATGAAGGAAGCCACTACAGCTTCAAACCAACTAAACCAGATTGTAGATGCTCTTGCTCCTTTCCTTGCTTCACGAGGCTTGAAAGGTATTCGTAAACTTGAGTTGACAGGTGATGACTTGGCTAAGGTCAATGCAATCATTGCTCGTAACAACGACTGGAATACTGGTGTAGTAGACTTCAATACCTTAAAGAAAGTAGCATCTGATCACAACGAAAGCTTTGCTAATAAGTTTGACATAAAGGCCCGTGACGGTAAAGTAGATGCTGAGATCCCTGAGGGCGTTGGCATGTCTATCGGTGAGTACCAATCAATGCGGGTATCTCGTAAACGTGGTGACACACCTCCTATGGCTTATGGTGGTGCACGAGCAATAAACCAGAACCCTATTGAGAACATTGTAGAACAGTTCAAGTCTGAGGCTTATCGTTACTCACACTACAAGGCTACTCAGTCAGCTGTAAATGGGTGGGTAGCTAAGGCTCGTCTAAAGGGTAACGTAGAGTTTGAGGGTGACGTACCACACAACCCAGAAGACTTTATCCGTTTAGCTAAAGTTAAGGGAGATAACAAAGGTATCAACCGTGAGATGGCTCAACAGCAACGTGCTATTCAGTCTCGCCTAGGCCTGATGGAACGTACCGATGCTTCTACTCCTTATGCTACTTGGTTGTCAGAGGCTATCTACGACAAGACAGGTAAGATTACAAACCCTGCTGATTGGATTGGTAACGCAGCTGGTAAGGCCCGTGCTACAGTCTTCCACATGAAAATGGGTCTAGGTAACCCTGACCAGTTCATCCTCAACGCATCTCACGTAGCTCAGATCACTGCAATCTCCCCTAAGTTCGGTATGAAGGCTGCACCAAACGTTCCAATCATTGCTGCTCTTATGTTCAAGACACGTAATGCAGCCGATGTAGACATTGGTCGTCTTGTTGAAGAGACTATGCGAGAGTACGGTGGTATTCTTATGACTAAGCAGGAGTTGGTGGATACTGTACGTTACATGAAGGAATCAGGTCGTAGCATTATCGGTTCAAACACACTGGAACGTAACGGTGCTACCTTCAACAGTGCACAGAATGGTTTTAACGAAGCACTAGAGCTAGGCCTTACACCATTTAAAGGTGGAGAGCTTTACGGACGTATCACAGCCGCAGCTGTTGCAATTATGGAACACAATGCAACTAAAGTATCTGGTGATGTATTCTCTAAGAAGGGTCTACAGTACGTCTCCAACAGAGAGCAAGCACTTACCTTCCGTATGACATCAGGACAGAAGGGTCGTTTCCAAGAGGGACCAATCTTAGCACTAGCTACACAGTGGCAGTCTTACTCACTACGTTTCGTTGATAATGTTCTTATCGGTAGAGACCTTACAGGTAAAGAACGTGCAAGCATGGCAACTTGGAACACAATGCTGTTCGGTATGAGAGGCATGGGTGCTCCCCCTCAGATGATTGCAGCCTTGACATCCTTGGGTATTGATCCAGAAGATCCTAACTCAGCTGCTGTTCTTAATGCTGTTAAGTTTGGACTGTTTGATGCAGCTTTGTCTGAACTAGTTGGTACAGATGTGTCACTGGGTTCACGTATCGGTCCTCTCAGTGGTGCTGCACAACAGTACTGGGCTTTGTTTGGTGAAGATCCTTTGATTGAGACACTGGGTGGTCCTTCTATCCAGATTGCTAGAGATAGTTCCAAGGCTGTAAAAGGTATTATCCAAGCTATCATAGGTGGTCATGATTCTGTCCGTAACGAAGAGTTCATACAGCTAACTAGAAACGTCAAGTCTGTAGATATGTTTAACAAAATCAAAGAGTTGATAGAAACAGGACAGTACCGTAGTAAACGTAGAGGTGTAGCTGGAGAGTTTACAGGTGAAGAGATCTCATTAGGTCTTATCTCAGCCCTCGTAGCTGGTGCTACACCTATGCGAGTACTAAACCACTACGACACTAAGGACATTTCTTACCGTGAAGATAAGAAGTTCCGTACAGTTAAGAAAGACGTACAAAGGTTTGCAGATCAAGGTCTAGAACTCATCAGAACAGGTGATACAGATAAGATCAAAGAGGGTAGAGCCTTGTACAATGATGCTCTTAACATGATTGAGGACGGAGGTTTCTCTAGTGAGAACCAACGTAAGCTTACTCGTAGCATTCTTAACATACAGACAGTAGTTGACCTACTAAAGAAAACTGAAGGGCAGTCTGCTGCCGCACGTATAACAGCAAAAGCTGCTCAAGGAGAATAAGATGGCCTTTACACTAGATCAAAACGTAGAAGGTGCAGCATCTTACGCACCCGCCCAGAGACCAACCCAGTCTACAGGACTAGGCCTAGCAGGTGTAGCCCTTGATGCGTTAAGCACTTACTCAGACAACAAGCTACGTCAAGAGAAGGCCTTATCCTCAGCCTCAAAAGGTACACAGACAGACCGAGATCGTGCAACCTTTACAGGTCTAGTACGTAGTGCTCAGGCTGACCTTTCTAAAGGAATGGGTGCTGATTCTGTTGCTGCTAAGTACTCAGTTGAGTTTGCTAACCTTGGCCTTAACGAACAACAACGTGCAGTAGTAACTAACCTAATTGGTGAAGACACTTTTGCAGTGCCAGTTCGTACTGAGTCAACGGCAGACATTGCCACTACCTTGTTTAACGATAGACCACAGTCTGTACAACTAGGTCTCATTGAGCTAGAACGTCAGAATGCAGCTGCTGAAGGTGAAGTAATCAGTACCGAAGAAGCTACACAAAAAGCAGTTGTCTCTTTAGCTACCTCCACTGCTCAGTCTCAGGCTTCCCTACAGGCTGGTAACTTTGACTATGCTAAAGGCTACCAAGGCAATATGCAGACTTTGGACCGTTTGTCAGGAGCATTAACAGCAGCCCTAAACATTGAAGCTAAAGGTGGTAACTTTGACTTAGGAGACTTGGCTGAGTTAGAGGCTACTTATCAAACCTTAAAGACACAACGTTCTTTTATGAAGCCAGCTGGTACTCTTAATGCCGAGTTGTGGGAGCAGATGTCTACTAAAATGGAGGCAATGGAGAGTACCTTTGAAGCCTTGGAGAACTACGATTCCGTTCAAGCTACTGCTCAAGCTAAGGCACTTGTAGCCAACATCGCCTTGAATGTTTCAAAAACTAACCCACTGGCTATTCTAGCCATGAACAGCCCAGCACAGATTGAGGCTATTGCAGCCAAACTAGCCCCTGACTTTACAGCAGAAATGACTAAGAGTGTCGGTGAATTGAACAATGTAGTTGGGTTTAGTGATCTAGGTTTCGGCCCTTCTATCCAAGCTTTGATAGATAACGAAGAGGTCACAGTCGATACTCTTTCTGGGTCTCCTGAGTTATTCCCTACAGTTCTGAAAGAGAGTTACTCAGAAGTTGAGGGTAACGATGATAAGTTGCTAACAACCCTAGACGTACAACGGCCTATCATGACTGGTTTTAACCCACAGGAAGTACTCAACGACCCAGCTTCTAAAGAGGCTTGGGCTTCTACTGCCTCCAACATGTCTTACTTGATACAAGGCATGTCTATTGCTTCTACAAAGAACCTAGATGCTTTGTTTTCATCAAACAACCTACGCATCTTACGAGAATTGAAAAAGGGTGGGGATACTGAGACAGCTAAAGTTATAGAGGCTCAGATGGGTGCTGCTTTACGTCAGACTTCAGCTGCTGTTAGTGCTAGAGGAGTTGGTGTTATGCAAAAGTTCACAGGTGTTGATTTCAATCCTACAACTTTAGGCATGATACTAAACGAACGCCCAGAGTTTGAAGCCCTCAACGCAGTCGTTGATCTGTACTACGGTGGAGACTTTGAGAAACTGTGGAAAGAAGGTCCAGCTGCTCAGGAGAACCTAAAGAGACGGCTTGCTGCTACAGGTGCCATCACTCCTGATAGTCCTGAGTTCCAGTCTTTCTTATCAACTACTAAAGCTATCGACATATCAGAACCTGAGTCAGTAATCTGGAAAGGTTTAGCACCTCGTTATAAAGAGGCTGCTGGTATAACAGATCGTCTTCTAAAGCTACGGGAATACGGAAACTCTATACGTGTTGACACTAACATTGGTAGTGACTTCGATACGGTTTCTAAGTACCCAGCCATGCGTCAGAAGTTTAAGGATGACGGTAAGAAGCTTGGCTTGACCCCCGCAGCTACCCCTGAGCCAGTTAGAGAAACCCCTAAACCTGCACCGACAATTACTGAGACTTCA
>Ga0209279_10001050_pt1 | contig 15453 bp, 15 predicted proteins | sample CoawatmetaG00DNA_3_FD_187508 | JGI IMG/M metagenome (GOLD analysis project Ga0209279, IMG submission 187508) | Marine microbial communities from the West Antarctic Peninsula - Coastal water metaG006-DNA (SPAdes) (version 2) | ecosystem: Environmental > Aquatic > Marine > Coastal ... | reverse complement strand
TTGATTTATTTTTTGCAACAATATCAAACCAAAAGTTCATCACTGGTTTACCAGCTTTAAAAACAATAAATAATAAAAAAACAATTTTTAATAGTGCAAAGATAACCAGTTTAAATAAATCTGCATCCAAATTATTAAATACGGGAATCAATATTAAAATAAATATCACCGCAATATCCTGAAATAATAGAATACCTATAGATAATCTGCCATGTCGGCTATTTAAATCTAATCTCTCAATCAAAATCTTTGATACTATCGCAGTAGAGGACATAGTAAGTGCTGCCCCAATAATAAATGCTGAGGGTAATTGCAATCCAAAAAACACTCCACATATTATTACAGCTAGGAGTGTGATTAAGACTTGAGATCCTCCTAAACCAAATAATATACTTCTCATTGAATTTAACTTGGGTAAACTGAATTCCAAACCAATTGTAAACATTAAAAATACAATACCAAATTCAACAAAATGACGACTTGATTCAGAATCTGGAAGAATACCCAAAGCATTAGGACCAAGAACAAGACCCACCACGAAATATGCAATCATGGGCGGTAATGATAAATATTTAAAAAGTGCCACCAAGAACACTGAACTTACTAGTAATAAAATTATTAACTGAAGAGACTCAAACATAAACTATAAAACCTTTTTTATATTCTTTATTCTACTATCAAACCACACTATACTTATGTAATTGTAATTAAAATATTTAGTTGAAATTATGTTATCAAAAAGAATTAAATTTGCTCAAGACGTTCTAAAAATTGAAGCAAATGAAATAATAAAAGCCAGTAGCAAAATATCAAATGAATTCTCTGATGCCGTAGAATGCATTCTTCATTGCAAAGGTAGAGTTATTTTAAGTGGCATTGGTAAATCTGGACATATTGCAGGAAAAATAGCATCTACTTTTTCAAGCACAGGAACACCATCTTTTTTTATGCATCCTAGTGAGGCTAGCCACGGTGACCTAGGAATGATTACGGAGAAAGATATTGTTATATTTCTTTCTAATTCAGGTGAGAGTCAGGAACTTATAGTACTGCTTCCTCTTATTAAAAGAATAGGCGCAAAAATAATAAGTATTACAGGTGACACAAATTCTACTTTATTTACTGAGAGTAATATTCATATTAATTCCTCAGTTACAAAGGAAGCTTGCCCTCTTGGTCTTGCTCCAACAGCCAGCACAGCTCTAATGTTAGCATTAGGCGATGCAATTGCGATAAGCGTTCTTAATGAAAGAGATTTTAGTACAGAAGATTTTGCAAGGTCACACCCAGGCGGCTCCCTAGGTAAAATCGTTCATATTAAAGACATTATGATTAATTTAGAATCTACGCCAAAAATTAATTTTGAATCTACCATTAAAGATGCAATCGAAGAGATTAGTAATAAAAAGTTGGGTTTTACAGCAATCATTGATGAGCAAAACATACCAATAGGTATATTCACTGACGGTGATTTAAGAAGATCGCTTTTAAGTCATATTAGTCTTGATACCCCTATATCTGAGGTAATGATTCGAACACCTTTTACCTTAAGTGGCACACAAATGGCTATTGAGGCGCTTAGGCTCATGGAAAAACAAAAAATTACATCTTTTCTTATTATCGAAAAAAATAAATCCTTAGTTGGCTCACTTTCACTCCAAAGCCTTTTTAAAGCCAAAATTTTATAAATACTCTATGAACTTTCTTTCTACAATATTTGCTTTAATTTTCATAGTTATCGTTACGTTAGCATCATTCTGGCTTAAAGAAGAGGTCATAAATGAATATAAAAATTTTAAAATTAATAAAAATAGTGGGCCGTCATTTTTTCTTAATGATTTTGATTCAACAAAAACAGATGAAAATGGAAATTTGCAATCTTCCCTCCAAGCTGAATATATGAAACATTTCAAAGACAAAGATAAAACTCTTTTAACTAAACCTTTTTATACACAATATAAAAATAAAGAAAAACATTCTACAGCCTATAGTGACATTGGTGAAGTTAGAGAAAAGGGTGAAAAAATTATCCTTAAAGAAAATGCTATTCTTGTCAGACTTCCTACAAAAACAAAAAAAGTTTTAAAGCTTTTCACACATGAGCTAAATATTTATTCTGAGTTAGACATTGTTACAAGTAAAAAAGCAGTAAAAATGATACAGGAACCGAATATTGAAATAGATGGTATTGGAATGAAGTATGATAATAAGGATGGTATTTTAAAGCTTCTAAGCAATGTTAAAGTTCGATATGAGAAACCAAAAGGTGATCAAAGATTTAAACATTGAATACAATAATTAAAAAAATATATCTTATTTTGTTGCTTTCATTTATGCTGCCGCAGCTTGTTTTTTCTGAAAAAGCAGACAGTGACAGTGATAAGCCTATAGAAATTGAGGCAGATACAATGATGGTTGAGGAAACAAAAAATTCTAGTACTTACGAAGGAGATGTAATTCTTACTCAAGGATCCCTCATAATAAATGCAGATAAACTTATTATTCGAGAGGATAGGCAAGGTTTTCAGCATAGTACGTCTATAGGTAACCCAACAACTTTTAAGCAAAAAATGGAAGGTTCCGATGAATATATCGAAGGTAAGGCTCTTCGTATTGAGTACGATGGTCATATGGATAAAATTCACCTATATGAAGAAGCTTTTGTAAAAAAGGGTGATGACGAAGTATGGGGAGATTACATAATGTATGATGCGACTAGTGAGTTTGCTCAGGCACTTTCAAGAAAGAATGAAGAAGGATCAAAGAAAAAGAAGGGGCGCACAAAAGCAATAATTAAGCCATAAAAATAATGTCTACATTAACCATACAAAATTTAAGAAAAAGCTATAAAAAAAATGTTGTCGTCAAAAATGTTTCATTAGAAATTACTAGTGGGCAGATAGTTGGGCTTCTAGGTCCCAATGGAGCAGGAAAAACAACAACTTTTTATATGATTGTTGGTTTAATAGCAGCTGATCATGGAAATATCTTATTAGATCAGAAAAATTTAATAAAAACTCCCATTCACATAAGAGCAAAACAAGGTATTTCCTACCTGCCTCAAGAACCATCTATTTTTCGAAAGATGGATGTAAGTGAAAATATCATAAGCATATTGGAGCTTCGAAAATTAAGTAAGAAACAAATTGAATTAGAGCTTGAAAGCCTTTTACAAGAATTAAATATTCAACACATTAGAAAAAATTCAGCAATTAGTCTATCTGGAGGGGAGAGAAGAAGGGTGGAGATTGCAAGATGCTTAGCTAATAAACCAAAATTTATTCTTCTTGATGAACCTTTCGCAGGTATTGACCCAATTGCAGTCATTGATATTCAAAAAATTATTAAGCAACTCGCTTCTAACGGAATTGGCATTTTAATTACTGATCATAGCGTTAGAGAAACTTTAGGTATCTGTGATCAGGCATACATAGTAAACCAAGGTGAAATTTTTGCCCAAGGTACGCCTAAAACCATTGCACAAAACCAAAGCGTCAAGAACATATACTTAGGCGAAAACTTTATACTTTAATATGAAGTTAGGCTTAAATTTAAGATTATCCCAATCCATAAAATTAACTCCACTTCTTCAGCAATCAATAAAACTTCTCCATGCTTCTCAGTCAGAACTAAACGATTTAATTGAGGAATACCTATCAGATAATATATTTCTCAGTACAAAAGATACAGCTTTATTATCCAAAAAAAGTTCACAATCTAAGCAATCAATGGATGAAAGTTATTATGATATTTTTAACAATGAAATAAAAAACCAAAGCCTAAAAGAATATTTAGTAGAGAACATTGCTATTTTTAATTTTAGTGCTGAGGACCAACTTACAATATCCTATTTAATAGATTCAATAGATGAAAATGGATATTTAATTGACTCCTTGGAGGATATAAGTAGCTCTATCCCTCTTGAAAAAAAACCAAAAATCCATCAAATAGAAAAGTTATTAAAATTAATACAAAATTCAACACATCCTGGAATTGGCTCCAGAAACCTTTCCGAATGTTTATTTATTCAATTAGAACTTGTTGAAAATCAAAATCAAATTTGTCGTCTTGCTAAAGTCCTAGTAAAAAATAATTTAAATGCGTTAGCAAATAAAAATTATGCAGACTTGAGGAGAAGTTTGAAATGCAGTGATATAGATTTAGTGAAAGTAGTTGCTTTAATTAAAAATTTAAACCCAAAACCTGGGCTTATTTTTCAAAAAGTTAACAGATCATCATATATAGCTGCAGATGCCTTTGTTAAAAAAGAAAATGGCGAATGGGTTACATCATTAAATGAAGAGAATAGTATTAAACTTAAATTAATAGAAAATGCTCAAGTTTTAATGAATACTTCTCCCGATCAAGATTTAAAAGAAAAATTTCAAGAGGCAAAATGGTTAATTAAAAATTTAAATGAAAGATCAATTTCAATCCTAAGAGTTGCTAGAGCAATCATGCAAAACCAGATTGAATTTTTAGAAAATGGAGAATCCAAAATTAATTCATTAACATTAAAAAAAATTGCAATTGATCTTGAGTTTCATGAATCAACTATTTCAAGAATTTCTACAAATAAATTTATTTCTACTCCTCATGGGATATACGAAATGAAATATTTTTTTAACTCTTCTGTTAAGAGTGACAATGGAGCGATGTCATCAAAATCACTTCTTAATAAAATTAATTTTCTTATTAGTAATGAGAATCCAAATAAGCCCTATTCAGATTCGGATATATATAAGATTCTTAATAATGATGGAATAAGGATAGCAAGAAGAACAGTTGCAAAGTACCGCATTAAATTAAAAATTTTGCCATCTACCCAAAGAAAAGTATAAAATAAATATATGATAATTAATATAATTGGACACCATCTTGAGATTACTGATGGTTTAAAAGATCACATTGGGAGGAAAATTAAAAAAATAAAAGGGCACTCTAAAGATATTTTAGAGATTAAGCTTATATTGAGTGTTGATAATATTACCCACAATGCTGAAGGTAATATTTATATGACTAAAACTGATCTTCATGCTAAATGTTCAAGTAATGATATGTATCAATCAATCGATCTTTTAATAAACAAATTAGACAAACAGATAATTAAGCATAATGATAAAAATAAGAATCATCACTCGCAAAATAATATCAAAAGAGCTGATTTTTCAAATGAAAATTAATTTAATTTGAATTTTCTATGCTTATTAAAGCCAAACTATTTTAATTTTTAATTATTCAAGCGAATATGAATCCTTTTTTAGTAAGAGATAAACTACCAGACTTTCATGTTATAAAATCTAAGCATGTTATACCTGCAATAGATAAAGTTATTAAAGATAATAATAAAGTTATTTCACAAATTGAGTCTATGAGCGAATCACCTAGTTGGATAAATTTTGTAATGCCCTTAGAAATATGTAATGAAAAACTAGACAGAGTCTGGTCTTATATCAATCATATTAATGCAGTTAAAAGCTCATCTTCATATAGAAAAGTCTATAACCAAGCCCTTGCAAAAGTTACTGAATATTCTACTGCACTTGGACAAAGCCAAATTTTATATAAAAAATATAAAAATTTACTCCAAAATAATCGAAATCTTAGCCCTTCACAACAAAAACTTATTCAAAATGAAATTACATCTTTTGAACTTTCTGGTGTTGCTTTGCCTGTGAAACAGAAAAAAAGATTTAAAGAAATTCAAAGCAATCTATCAAAATTATCATCTTCCTTTGATGAAAATATCTTAGATTCTATTAATAATTTTAAATTAGTTATTTCAGATAAAAATTCATTAAAAGGAATCCCAGATAATGTTGTTAGTTCTGCACTTATAAAAGCTAAAGTTAAAAAAATTAAAGGCTGGTTATTTTCAATTGACTTTCCTAGCTATCTGCCAATTATGCAATATGCAGATGACAGAAAGCTAAGAAAAGACATCTACACCGCATATAATACAAAAGCTTCTTCATTGATGAGTAGAAAGCTTGATAATACAAAAAATATAAATAATATACTTAAACTAAAATATCAATTGTCAAAATTATTAGGCTACTCAAATATTTCGTCAATGCTTTTAAAAACTAAGATGGCCAAATCGACAAAAGAAGTTTCATCTTTTTTGTCAAAACTTACAAAAAAAGCAACGAAATCTGCTTTAAGTGATATTACTGATATCAATGTTATTGCAAAAGAATTTAATATTTCTAATGTTAAGCCTTGGGATATTCCTTATCTATCCGAGAAACTTAAAAAAAGAATTTTCAATATTACTGATGAGCAAATTAAACAATATTTACCTATAGATAATGTCCTACAGGGACTCTTTAATATTTGCAAAAAAATTTATGACTTAAGTATCCATGAAACAAGTACTTCAATATGGAATGAAGATGTTAAGTTTTTTGAAATATATAATAAGAAAAAACAATTAGTAGGCAGATTTTATTTAGATTTATATGCAAGAAAAAATAAGCGTGGTGGTGCTTGGATGGACGAAGCAATATCTAAGTATAAATTTATGAAAGAAGAAGAAACTCCAGTTGCATATCTAACTTGTAATTTTACTCCCCCATCAAATGGTAAAGCATATTTAACTCATGATGAGGTCATCACTTTGTTTCATGAGTTTGGTCATGGGCTGCATCATCTCCTAACAGAAGTTACAGACTATTCTATATCAGGTATAAAAGGAGTGGAGTGGGATGCAGTAGAACTACCTAGTCAATTTATGGAAAATTATTGCTGGGAATGGTCAGTTATAAAAGATATGTCGTATAACAATAAAACTAAAACTTATATGCCTAAAAAGCTTTTTAATAAACTTTTAGCATCAAAAAATTTCCAATCAGGGATGCAAACATTAAGACAAGTCGAATTTGCATTATTCGACATTAAACTCCATAGTGAATATTCACCTAAAAATAGAAATTTTATGAAGATTCTTAATAACACTAGAGCTAAAGTTTCAGTAATAGAAACACCTACTTGGAACAAATTTCCTCATAGCTTTAGTCATATTTTTTCAGGTGGTTATGCGTCAGCTTACTATAGTTACAAATGGGCCGAAGTACTTTCTGCAGACGCTTATAGCTTATTTGAGGAAATAGGAATTTTATCAAAAATAGCAGGTAATAAATTCAAAAAGGAAATTCTTTCTAAGGGAGGCTCTCGATCTGCAATGGACTCCTTCATTGCTTTCCGAGGAAGAAAGCCAGAAATACAAGCTCTACTGACTCATCATGGACTTATTAATCAATGAAGATAGCATCATGGAATGTAAATTCTTTAAAAGTTAGACTTCCTCAAGTGTTAGATTGGATAAATTTAAATCAACCTGATTTACTTTGTTTACAAGAGACAAAGCAAAACAACGAAAACTTCCCGCATGATGTTTTTAACAAGAAAGGGCTATTTTCATATCATAATGGACAAAATACCTATAATGGCGTTGCCATAATAAGCAATAAAGAATTAATTGATGTTCAATTAGATATTCCAAATTTTAATGATGAACAAAAAAGATTAATATCTGGCATATACGCAAGCGATGAGGGACCTATGTGTCGGGTAATATCTGCTTATATCCCAAATGGTCAATCACTAAATTCAGAAAAGTTTAACTATAAAATTAATTGGTTAAAATCTTTTTTAAATTTTCTACAAAAAAAAAATGATGGCGTTGAAAATATTATTACTGGAGATTTTAACATCGCCCCAACAAAGTTTGATTGTTATGAATCCAAATCATGGGATGGCAAAATTTTAGTGTCGCCTCAAGAACGTGAGTATTTTAATAAATTACTTAATCTAGGATTAGTTGATACATTTAGAGAGATAAATCCTAAAGTGATTGAATTCTCATGGTGGGACTATAGAATACCATTCAAACGAAACTTAGGGATGCGTATTGACCACATTCTTTTATCAGAAAAACTCTTACCTTATTTAAAAAAAGCTTATATTGATAAAACAACACGATCTCTTGAACGACCTTCAGACCATGTTCCAGTTGTTACTGAATTAAAACTTAATTCCTAATTGTTTTAATTTTCTATAAAGGTGCGTCCTTTCAATTCCAGTTTTTTTTGATAAATCAGTAATTGATTTATTTTTATTAAGATGATGTTTTAGATACATAGTTTCGAACAAATCTCTTGATTCTCTAAGCGGCTTTTCATATAAAAAATTTATATTAATATCAGCATTATTATTATGATCAAAAGATGGCCTATGATTATTAAAAAGACTTTCAACGTCATCTTTATCAATAAGTTCAGAAGCTGAAGTCTTTATTAATGATGTAATAATTTTATCGAGCTGATCTATACTTTCTACTTCAGTATTATTCCTTAACGAGTTTAAAGCCGAACTATCAAAAACCTTAAAAGATATATTAGGGTTTTTATTTAGATGAAAGGTAAGTAACGCATTAGATAAATCAGGAATTAAATCTCTATCATTAGATAACTTGGGAGGTTCAAAAATAACAGCATTGTTTACATTCTTGAGAAAGCTGTCTAATGTAGTTTTTTCTTTTTCTAAAAAAATTATCTTTATTTTTTTTGCAATTAATTCATTAAATACTTTTTTATAGTCCTTGTATTTTATAATCCCATTGAGACAATTATCAAACAATATAAATCTTAAGCCTGATGTCTGAATTAAATTTAGTAAATTGTCATTTATATCTTCAGTTTTCTTGACTAGATAATAATTAGTATTAAATAAAATAGAGATAAAAATTTCTGCAAGATCAGATTTGTCCCCGACAAATGCAACAAGGTCATATTTTTTTAGCTTATTAATTTCAACTTCAAAATCTTTAATATACTTTAAATTAGATTCTTCAAAAAAAGTCTTATCAATTTTTTTTAAAGCAACTGAACTTTTTAAAGAGCTTGAAATAGTCTTAAGAAGTTTTTGCAAAGATATAGGTTTTTCTAGAAAATCCGTAGCTCCTATTTTTGTTGACTCAATGGCCGTATCAATTGTTCCATGTCCAGACATCATGATAACTGGACAATTTATTTCATTATTCGATGCCCATTCCTTAAGCAAGGAAAGTCCATCAATATCTGGCATCCAAATATCAAGTAAAATTAAATCAATTCTTTTTGATAATTTTATTTCTTTTGCTTCTGAAGCATTAGCAGCTAGGAAAACTTCATACCCCTCGTCAATCAGAATATCTTTAAGAGATTCTCTGATATCCTTTTCATCATCAACAATAAGAAGTTTAATTTTCAGCTTATCCAATTTCATTCTCCTTTATAGGAAGAGTTATTAATATGCATACTCCACTTGGTTTTACATTATTTATTTCTATAATTCCGTAATGTTCTTCGATTATTTTATATACAATAGCTAAACCTAGGCCTGTTCCATGTTTTTTTGATGTGACATATGGCTCATAAATTTTTTCAATTATTTCTTTTGGTATCCCTATACCATTATCCTTAAATTTAAGCTTAATATAATTACTTTCAATTTTTACTGTAATAATAAGTTTAGGGTGCTTAATATTTTCAAGCGCTGCTTTTGAATTATCAAAAATATTAATTAATACTTGTCTAAATTTATTTTCATCTATTCCTATTTCTGTAATTTTTTTAGGATAATTTTTTTTAATCTCCATACTCTGATCAGAGTATAAGTATGAAATTTCATCTATTAGCTTAGTAATATTAATTTTTTTTCTTACTATGGTCGGAGTTCGCGCATATTCAGCAAATTCATTAACCATTAGTTTTAAGGCATCCACCTGTTTAATTATTATATTTGTTGATTTGTTTAATAATTCTTTATCAGACTCATTTAATTTATCTATAATTTTATTATGCACTCTTTCTGCTGATAGTTGTATTGGTGTAAGAGGGTTCTTAATTTCATGTGCCAGTCTTCTTGCAATCTCACTCCACGCAATTTGCCTTTGGGCTTTTGCTACAGTTGAAATATCTTCTAAAACAAGAATAAAAGATATTCCTAAACTTTCACGTAATGCCGATAATTTTAAAATTAATGTTTTTTCCTCATTCAGTGAATCTAGAACAATTTCTTTTGAAACACCTATAAAATTATTTTTTCGTTCTAGCGATTCATCAATAAAACTAATTACATTATCAAATTTCTGAATATCTTTAATCGCATTTTTTAAATTTTCACCAACCATATTCGTTAATCTGAAATTCAGCAATTTTGCTGCTGATTTATTATACAATTTTATTTTTTTATTTTTGTCTATAACTATAATTGAGGTTGCGAGATTTTTAAGGGTAGCATCTAAAAATGCTCTTGCATCTTCTAATCTCTTTCTATCCTTTTTAGAATTTTTTGTAGCATTATCTAATTTATATGTCATTGAGTTAAAAGACTTAACTAATGTTCCTAATTCATCTTTGCCTATCTCAGGTATTATTTTTTTATAATTACCTTTTGCTATTTGATTGGTTGCCTCAGACAATAGTGAAAGTGGCCTTGTAAACCTTCTACTTATTACAAATGAAATAGCCACGGACGTTAAGATTGCTAGCATGAGTACTATTGTTAAAGTTAATGTGTAAATAATTTTTAATGAATTTCTACTGTACCTGAGTTGCTGATATTCTTCGAATACTGTCTCAACTGAAATTGCAATATTTGCTATAGATTCAGGTACTGGTTGAGATAGTACTAATATTTCTTCAGGCCTGATTAATACTGTTGTTTGATTTGTATCATTATAAAAAATTGGAATGAATGCTTTAATTATTAAATTCTTATTTTTTGTTTCTTCAATTCTTCCAAAATATCCATTTTGCGCACTTCTTCTATCTTCAAGACTTAATGTCGAAGAGCTAATATTTACATTATTTTGTGATATTGCAGAAATACTTCCATCGCTTTTATATAAGACCGCACTTGAAATACTAAATTTCTCTCTTAAATCAATTAAGGTATCCTCTCTTTTTTCAAATGGTTTGTTTGCAATTGCATATGCGATACTTTTCCCTTTTAATTCAATGTCATCGATTAAAATATCCATCGTCTTTTGTCCAAGAGTTAGGCCACCCTCTAAGGCTGATTCTACGCGAACATCAAACCATGACTCAATAGATTTTGTTAGAAAATTTACTGAAACCAAATATACAATTGATACAGGAATGAGAACCATCATTCCAAATGAAATCACTAAGCGTAAAGTTAATTTGCTACCAGTAATTTCTTTTCTTACACTCTGAAGTAATTTAAGAACCTGATAAATAATGAGAAAGAATAAACTTAAAACAAATACTATCGATATTACTAATAAAATTATAAAAGTATCGTTTGATATTAAATCCGTATTTGATAGCGACTGGGCTAGCAGAATTAAGAATCCTAATCCAATAACAGCTACTGAGGTAATTAAGTACTTCATAATTTTTTCACATCATAAAAAATTATGTTTGATCTCATATCCCATGATTTATTAAAGACATCTACCTTGATTGCATTAGGTAATTTCTTTTTATCAAGCTCTATCCATATTTTTAATTTTGAATTATCTAAATGTTTATTTTTTTTAATTTTAATTTTAATTTCTTTATTACCAAGTAAATTCTTAATTGCTCTTTTTTCATCTTTAAAATTTCTTTTATTTCCATTAGTATCAATCACCTCAAAAACTTTTCTGAGAGAATAATATTTTATTTGGTATACAAACATATTCTGATTTATAACTTTATCGAACCAAAAATTATTTTCTTTAATCAAGTCAACATGTAAATTAAATGCTATTGGAATACCTCTTTCAAGTAGTTCGATTATTTTTGGAGATAATGTTGAATTTTGCACAAGGTTAATAACAATCTGGCCTCGATCATTTTCTAGCTTAATTTCATTAATATTAATATTAATATTACTATCTAAGTTTGCAAACGTAAAACTTAGGTTAGTGATAAAGCTAAAAAAAAGAAATAAATTTAAATTATTTTTTTTGCAGAAGAACATAAAATAATCCGTCATGAAATAATGAAGGTAATAACTGATTATCAGCTACATTCACATTTTTTGGAAATTTAATTTTAATCTCATTAGCAGTTTTCTCTTCTTTTAAAAATCTATCCACCACTAATCTATTCTCTATCTCAAATATGGAACAAGTAACGTATAGAAGTTTCCCTTGAGGCTTTAGCATTTGCCATGATGCCCTTAATAGACCAAACTGCTTTTCATGAAAATAATTTAAGTCATTATTCCTTCTTAGCCATTTTATATCTATATGCCTTCTAACTATTCCAGATCCTGAACAAGGAGCATCCAGTAAAATTCTATCGAATAATTTTTTATCCCACCATACATTGCCAGTTTTTATTTCAGCATTAATCACTTTAAAAGAATGCCCCAACCTGTTTAAGTTTTCATTTACTCTTTCTAATCGTTGTTTGTCTGCATCAACAGCTGTTAGTTTTATTTCTTCTATCTCTGACATATGACATGCTTTTCCGCCTGGGGCAGAACACGCATCTAGAACATTATAATTTTTCTTTAAATCTAATAAATGAGATGCAAGTTGTGCTCCATAATCTTGTATTGAAACCTCCCCCTCATTAAATCCAGGTAAAGAGCCTACTGGCATTGGTTTTTTGATTAATATTGCTTCATATCCTAATAATATATGTTCTATATTAAGTTCCTCTAATTTTTTAATATACTTATTAATGCTTATTTTTTTAATGTTTATTCGAATTATTAGTGCTGGGTGTGAGTTTCCAACTTCAAGAATATTTATCCAGGATTTTGGGTATTCTTTTTTTATTTGGTTTATCCACCAAATGGGATAGCTATATTTCGCTTCTTCATTATTTTCAGCTTTTTCTAGAATACCTACCTTCTCCCTTAGAAAAGTTCTAAGCACCCCATTTATGAATGCGGTATGTCTTTTATTGACAATATTTGATGCCGAAACAGCCTGGTCTACAACTGTATACGAGTTTGACCTATTAGAAATGAGCTGAAACAAAGCTACATGAAGTAAAGTTGATATTAAAAGGTTGGAAGGCATTCTTTTAACTAATTTATTAATGACAAATTTTGTTTTTCCATATGAACGCAGGGTACCAAAGACTAGATCTTTAATTTGAGATAAGTCTTTTGGACTAATTTTATTTTCATTTGAATATTTCTGGAAAACTTTATTTAGGTTATTGCCCTCTAGAACATCTTTTACTATTCCTGCAGCAGTGAGTTGTGCTTCCTTCACTGATCGACTGAATTGATTTTTATGATCTGATGCCCTTTAACAAAATCTGATGCTAGCATAGTTTTTTTTCCTTCCAACCGAACTTCATCTAATTTTAGAACGCCTGAAGCAAGCATTAATAACAATTCATCTCCATATAAGTATAATTGTCCAATCTCTAAATTTTTTTTAATTTTATCATTATAAATTTTTGCTTTAACAATCTTTAAGTGTTTTCCTTCAAAATCTAAATTAATCATTGGGAATGGGTTAAATGCCCTAATTTTCTGACATAAAGTTTCCGGAGTATCATTGAGATCAATTATAGCTTCTGATTTCTTTATTTTTTTCGCATAGGTAACTTCTTTTTCATTTTGCTCCTCTAATTTGATAATCTTTCCTCTTTCTATATTTTCTAGCAAGCTAGTTATCATTGATGCTCCTAATTCTGATAGTTTTTTGGATAAAATTTCAGTCGTATCTTCCTCTTTAATAAGCACCTTTTCTTTCATTAGCATAGGTCCAGCATCAAGTTGCTTTACAATCTTCATAATTGTAATCCCTGTTTCCTTGTCACCCACTTCTATAGCCCTGTGAATTGGTGCAGCCCCTCTCCATCTAGGTAACAGTGAAGCGTGAATATTGTATATATGCCCGTTATATAAATTTAAAATTTCATCTGGGATGATTAAGCCATATGCTACAACAATTAAAATGTCTGCTTTTTTTGAAGTAATTTTATTTATAACTTCCGTGTTATTTTTTAAAACCTCAGGCTGACACACAGTTATGCCAAGCTCAATTGATTTTTGCTTAACGGGACTTTTTTTTATTTTCATACCTCTGCCTGACTTTCTATCAGGTTGAGTTAAAACAAGCTTGATTTCATAGCCAGCCAAATTAATTTTTTCTAATGCTACTACAGCAAAATCTGGCGTTCCGGCAAAAATTACACTTAATTTTTCTGTGCTCATTTATTCATCTTAATTAATTTTTTCTTAATTCTATTTTTCTTTAGATTTGACAAGTAATCAACAAAAACCTTACCCTCTAAATGATCCATTTCATGTTGAATACACACAGCAAGCAAGCCTTCAGCGTCAAGTTCAAATTTTTTACCATTTTCATCTAAAGCAGAGATTTTTACCCCTTTAGCTCTTTTTACTTTCTCAAAAACTTCAGGCACAGACAAACAACCTTCTTGATTTATTTCCTCTCCTCTTACTTCTAGTAGTGTTGGGTTAATCAAGACCAATAAATCGTTCTTACCTTCAGAAATATCGATGACTATAATTCTTTTGTGAACGTCTACTTGAGTTGCGGCTAAACCAATGCCTAGAGCATCATACATAGTTTTGGTCATAGCAGAAATTAACGTTTTTATTTTACTATCTACAACCTTTACTTCACTTGCAACCTTATAAAGCCTTGGGTCAGGATATCTTAAAATGTTTAGTGTAGTCATTTTATAAAAACTTCTAAAAAATATTTTGAATTAATTGGTTTGATTGCATATCTGATATTATAGCAATATGAATTTAGTTTCTTTAACCAAACTTTAGGCCATTTACAATGCTAGATTTACTTATTTATTTATTTGAAAATTATATAAGCACTAAACCTAAATTAAATATGAATGACATTACTCTTGAGCTAGAAGAGGCAGGGTTTAATAATAAGGACATTTCTTCGGCATTTGATTGGTTTAATCACTTAGAAAAGATAAACAATAGACCTAAATTAATACATAAAAATAGCTTAAGAGTTTTATCCCAAAAAGAATATGAAAAAATTTCTAAAGAAGGCTTTACCTTCCTTACATTCTTACTTAACGCAAAAATACTTAATTCAACAGAATTTGAAGTAATTTTGGATCAAATTATGATTTTAAATCAGAAGTCTATCAATATTGATGAAATGAGATGGATAGTCATGATGACTTTGTGGAAAAGTGGTAAAGAAAATAGCTACTTATTTGTTGAAGATTCATTATTTCAGAATAAACGTACAGAGCTTCACTGATTTTTAAGATATATTTTTTATTATCTTAGACAACGTCTTTGAATAATTCAATGAATAAAAATGTATGCTTGGAACGCCATATTGAATCAATGTTTCAGATAATTCACTTATAAAATCTACACCAAATTCTCGAAGTGAATCTAAATCATCCTTATAATCTTCTAATTTATATTTTAGCCATCTTGGAATTTCAGCGCCACAATTAGTTGCAAACCTAATGAGCTGTT